>Ga0070764_10000023_pt1 | contig 47783 bp, 36 predicted proteins | sample HubBroMetageWRM4_FD_67287 | JGI IMG/M metagenome (GOLD analysis project Ga0070764, IMG submission 67287) | Warmed soil microbial communities from the Hubbard Brook experimental Forest, New Hampshire - Hubbard Brook CCASE Soil Metagenome WRM 4 | ecosystem: Environmental > Terrestrial > Soil >... | reverse complement strand
AACCAGTGTTGCTGCAGACATCCGCGAGGCTGACCGGCTCCTCCGCATTGCGCGATGCCATTGAAGAGGAACTGCGCATCGCCAGGGTTGGAGTAAGACAGCGGGACGTTGGTGACAGGATTGAGCAAGGCAACGGAATTGGGATCGAGAGCCGGAGCGTTGGCTGCGGTCCATGCGGCGGTATCGAAGTTAAATTCACGATTGAATTTCTCGTGATAAGTGCCAAAGAAGCTGAAGCGCATGCCAAGGTTCAGAGTGAGGCGCGAAGTGATGTGGAAGTCGTCCTGAATGTAAGGCTCGAGGACTTCATATCGATCGTAGTATTTGATCTGGTTGTTGGTTTGGGAATAAGAGGCGACGTTGCCGAGCAACAGGTCGGCAAAAGCGTTGCCGGTGCTGACCGAAGTGTTGGTGGCATCAAAGGTGAGGGCGCCTTCGATTTGCGGCGAGTTCTCCTGATTTTTCTGAGCGATGACGGCATAGGCGCCGAATTGCAGGGTGTGTTTGCCGATGATCTTGGTGACGTTGTCGCGCAAGGTATAGGTGGGGTTAGCGTTGTTCCAAGGCTCGTAGGACGGGTCGGTCTGGAAGGAATAGGCGTTATTCCCGCCGACGTTAATGGCGGGGAGTTTGCCGCCGAAGCCGTTGTCGAAGAACGAAGTCATGGTCATGCTGGAGGGCCGCTCGAAAGGACCGATGTTGGTCAAGCTGATGTGGTCGGCGGTATAGCTGAAGACGAATTCATTCAGCAGAGAGGGTGAGGCAGTGTAGGTGAGGCGGGCGACGGCGCTGGTGCCGGGCCCGACGAAATTGGTCTGAATGTTAGGCAGCGTGGCATTGGACCAGAGTGTGGGAGTGACCACGGTGGACCAGGAATCGTGAATATAGTGAAACGAGGCACGGAGTTTGGGAGTGATGTTGTGATCAATGCGCACCAGCTCTTCGCGCCATTGCACGGGCGTGGGCTGGGAAGTGTCGTAGCAAGATTGCGTGGGAGACGAGCAGCCGACGGTGCTATTGGCCTGGGGAATGGAGGCGAGTAGCGCGGAAACATTCGGATCCGTCGCGGGATTCACCCCCACAACCTGATTTCCTACGATTTGCACGGGTAGATTGGGATTATTTGTGGGGCAATCGGTGGGACCGAGCGAGCAAATGTCCGTGAAGTTTCCGCCGCGTTCGGCGTTAGAAGGAACGGAGATGGCGAAGGTATTGGGAACGATTTCTTTGCGCCATTCCTGGGAGAAGAAAAAGAAAGTCTTGGATTTGTCGGTGTTGTAGTGGCCCGGAATGTACACCGGCCCGCCGATGGTGTAGCCGAAGTCGTTCTTTTTGTATTCGGGAGCGTTGGGCGAGCTGAGGTCGAAGTAGCTGCGATCGTTGAACATATTGTTGCGATTGAATTCGTACACATCGCCGTGGAAGCTGCTGGTGCCGGACTTGGTTTCGGCTTCGATGGTGCCGGAAGCGTTGCGGCCGTACTGGGCGCCGTAGTTGGAGGTGAGAACGCGGACTTCCTGAATGGCGTCGATGCTGGGGTAGACGTTGAGCGAGTTGTTGCTGCCGTTGTCCATGTTATCGCCGCCATCCACTTCCCAGTTGTTGTTTTCGTCGCGGCCGCCGTTGACGCTGTACATGACGTTGCCGTTGACGCCGACGGTGCCTTCGTCCTGGCCGGACTGATTGTTGACGCCGGGAGTGAGATTGATGAGCTGGGTGAAGTTGCGTCCGTTGAGCTGGAGCTGGGTCATTTCTTTTGCGGTGACGGTGCCAGCGATTTCGGAAGATTGGGTTTCGACCTGGGCGACTTCTTCGCCGGCTACGACGACTTCGCTGGAGAGCGAGCCAATTTCGAGGCTGACGTCCACGCGCAGTTTCTGGCCGACGCGGATGACGACGCCGTTGGCTTGGTATTTCCTGAAGCCTTTCGCAGACACAGTGATGTTGTAGGCGCCGATGGGGAGCGCGGTGACGACCCATTCGCCGTCATTATTGGAGACGGTGGCGCGCTCGACGCCGATGGTCGCGTTGGCGACGACGACGTCTGCGCCGGCAACGACTGCGCCTGAAGTGTCGCGGACCGTGCCCGTGAAGGTGGCGGTGTCCTGCGCGAAGGCTGCTCCGGCGGCGACGAGGAACAAGGCAATCAGGCAACAAGCTTGGCGAAGAGAGTTCATGAACGTCTCCAGATCGCGCAAAGTGTGCGCGCGTAATTTGCGAGCCCGAAATGCTAATACCCGAAATTGCTGGAATAGCGCGATGGACGGTGGGGGACGACACAGCACAGCTGGCAGGCTGGGCTGGACGGGCTTGCTGGGAAACAATTACCCCGGCAAGAGGTGACGAAAAGCGTTATGGACCCCACCCCAAACGTTTTATTAAATTTATTAAAACTGATTTATATACGGGAGCGGGGATATGTCAAGCGAAAAACTCGGGGTCATTGCGAGGTTTTTGCGGGACGGAAGGGGCGGAGGCAGGTACGCAGGGGTGGGCTTTGTGACGAGGGGCGATTACGAGCATGCGGCATGGGAAATCGGGCGAGGCAAGCCGCGCCCGGGGCGCGAAGTGTGCTAGTTTTTAGCCGTGAAGTGCAGGGACAAATTGCGCGTGGCGGTGTTGGCGGCTGCAGTGATGCTCGCGATTCCGGCAGCTCGTGCCGACGCGGTTGAGCATTCGGCGGCGGGGCAAGCAGCGCACTCTGGCGGGGCGCCAGCTGCGCAGGATGTGCCGGGGTTGTTTGCGGAGGGGGAAGCGGCTTTGCGAGCCGGAGATTTGGAACGGGCGGCGGCGGCGTTCAATAAAGTGCTCGCGGTGGATCCCGGGGCGGCAGGAGCTTATGCGAATTTAGGAGTGATTGCGATGCGGCGGCAGCAGTGGGGGCAGGCCTTGAAATTGCTGCAGAAGGCGGAGGGGCTGGCGCCGGGGGTGGCGGGGATTCGTTTGAATATTGGATTGGTTTATTACCGGCAGAACGATTTTCATGGGGCGATTGCTCCGTTTGAGACGGTGGTGCGCGATCAGCCGGGGTCGGTGCAGGCGCGTTATCTGCTGGGGCTTTGTTATTTTTTTTCGGAGCGATATGGGGACGCGGTGACGGCGCTGGACCCGATCTGGCCGGCGGAATCGGGGGACTTGAATTATTTGTATGTGCTGGGGAATGCGGCGAACAAGGCGGGACAGGCGGAGATTGAGGAGCGGGCGCTGGGGCGATTTGTGGAGCTGGGGCAGGACACGGCGGAATATCATCTGTTGATGGGCAAGGCGGCCCTGAATCGCGAGGAGATTGATAAGGCGATCGTGGAATTGCAGGAGGCGGCCGGGTTGGATGCGCGGCTGCCGTTTGTGCATTTTAATTTGGGTCTGGCTTATCTGGCCCGGGCGGATTTTGAGAAAGCGCGCGATGAATTTTTGCAGGACGCGGGGATCGAGCCGGATGTGGCTTTTAATTACGACCGGCTGGGCGTGGTTTATGCGTATCTGCAGGATGATGCGAAGGCCGAGGAAAATTTCAGGCGGGCGCTGCGGTTGGATGCGCACCTTTCCAGTTCTTATTTTGGATTGGCGCGGGTTTATCAGCGATGGGGGAAATTTTCGCAGGCGCTAGAGGCGGTGGATTCGGCTTTGCGGATGGATGCGGATAATGCGAACTATCACAACTTGAAGGGGCAGATTTTGACGCGGTTGGGGAGGACGCAGGAAGCGCAGAAGGAAATGGTGGCGGCGACTGGGTTGTTGAATGCTAGCCGGGAGCGGCGGCACAACGAATTGAATGAGGGAGCTTTGCCGCAGCCGGAGCTGACGGCGGAGCCGAAGGTGCAGTGATGGCGCGATGCGTTGGAAAAGTGAAAATAGAAAATGGAAAAGAGAAAATGGAAAATGCGGAACCCTCGCGCTGCGGTGGTTCGTTACTTCTGTGATTTCAGGAACTGGTTGACTTCGCGGGACGTCGGCATGGAAGGTTGGGCGCCTTTGCGGGTTACGGAGATGGCTGCTACTGCGGAGGCGTAGCGGGCGGCTTCGAGGGGCGGCTTGCCGTTGAGCAGGCTGACGGCGAAGGCAGCGTTGAAGGCGTCGCCGGCGGCGGTGGAGTCAATTGCTCTTACTGTGAAGGATGGAACCATTTCGCGGAGGCCATGGGCGGTGGCGATGAATGCGCCTTGCGCGCCCATTTTGATCACGACATTTTTGGGGCCGCGTTCCAGGAGAAGATTGGCGCAGCGTGCGGCTGTGGCGGGAGTGACAGGCTCGGTGGGAGGCAGGCCGCAGAGAATGCGCGTTTCGCTTTCGTTGGGAGTGATCCATGCGGTGACCTGGAGCAGGCCGCTCGGCAATTCGCGGGCGGGAGCGGGATCGAGCATCAGCGGGATTTTGTAGTGATGCGCGAAGGCGCCGAGAGTCTCTAGGGTGATCAGCGGGATTTCGAGTTGGGCAAGGATCATGCCGGCTTTGCGCAACAGCGCGGAGTGCGCGGTGACGTCCTTGGGCAGAAGCTTGCCGTTTGCGCCGGGGACCACGACGATGTTGTTCTGGCCGTCGCTGCCGATATTGATGAGCGCGACGCCGGAGGAACCCTTTACGGCGCGCACGGAATTCACGGCGACGCCGGCTTGGCGCAGGGCATTTTTCAGCGCGCCGCCGAAGGAATCGTCGCCGACATTTCCTAACATGCTTACCGGGTGGCCGAGTTTCGCGACGCCTACGGCTTGATTTGCGCCTTTGCCGCCGTGGAAGGTGCGGAAATCCTTGCCGATGATGGTTTCGCCGGGGAGCGGGACGTGATCGGCGGTGGCGACGAGGTCGAGATTGATGCTGCCTACGACCACGATTGGCTTACGCATTTTTTTGGCGCCTCCGGGATTGCATTGTGCGGAAAAGCAGATCCCTCTCTGCGTCCCGCGCCGGACAAACTGCGGCCGGAAATAAAAAGCGCGGGACTCGGTTCGGGATGACACCGAGAACATTATTCCGCGAAGGATTCAGCGGATAAGGCTACCACCAAGTGGCTGGGGCGTCGCGAGCGGGTTGTGGGATTTCGAGAAGTGCTGATAGGTGCCTCGTGGCGGGGCGTCGTGCTAATCTTTGGTGAAGTTTCGCGCGGTTTTTCTGGCGACCCTGCCCGGGTGGCGGAATGGCATACGCGGAGGACTTAAAATCCTTTGTCCTTAACGGGACGTGTGGGTTCGACCCCCACCCCGGGCACCATTACTTATGATTGTGATTAGTTTAGTCCCGGGACGGTCGCCTTCGGTGTACCTCGCCGCGTTGTGCTGCTCAGTGATCGGCACGCTTTGACGGCCAAGTCGGATTGATACTCTTGGTTCGCCGACACTGAGCTTTACGCGTCGGCTACTTTGAGGATTAGTTTTCCGGTGTTCTCGCCCTTGAAGAGTTTCAGCAGCGTTTCGGGGAAGGATTCGAGTCCTTCTACGATGTGCTCGCGCGATTTGAGCTTGCCTGCCGCCATCCAGGCGGCCATCTCCTTTCCGGCCTCGGGGTAACGATCCGCGTAGTCAAATACGACCATGCCTTTCATGCTGGCGCGATTAACGAGAAGCGAGAGATAGTTCGAGGGGCCTTTGATTGGTGTGGTGTTGCAGTATTGCGAAATTGCGCCGCAGATGACCACTCGAGCGCCGCGCGCGAGCTGCGCAAGCGCAGCATCAAGGATGTCGCCGCCCACGTTGTCGAAATAAATGTTAATGCCATCTGGGCAATGCTGGCGCAGAGATTTGCGGACATCCTCGGACTTGTAGTCAATGGCGGCGTCGAAGCCGAGGTCTTTTATAATGTAGTTACACTTGTCGGCGCCGCCGGCGATGCCTACCGCTTTGCAGCCTTTTATTTTGGCGATCTGTCCGACCACGGTTCCCACCGCTCCGGCCGCACCTGAGACAACCACGGTCTCGCCGGGCTTTGGCTGGCCGATATCCAGCAAGCCAAAATATGCGGTCATTCCGGGCATTCCAAGCGTTCCGAGAAAAACGGGCAAGGGAATCGCGCCCGCAATTATCTTGTTAATGCCGTTGCCGTTCGAGATTGCGAATTCCTGAACGCCGAAAGCTCCGTAAACGTAATCGCCGACGGCAAACTTGCGATTTTTCGACGCGGTTACGCGCCCCAGCGCCCCAGCCCGCATCACAGCTCCAATTTCTACTGGAGCGATGTACGATTTCCCTTCGTTCATCCACCCGCGCATAGCCGGATCGAGCGAGATATACAGAATCTTGATCAGCAACTCACCTTCAGCGGGTTCGCGAACCGGCTCCTCCTTGTAGGTCCAATCAGTTCGTTTGGGCATGCCGACGGGCCGCGCAGCAAGCTCGAATTTGTGATTCAATTTGCTCATGGGTGATCCCTCTGGCGCCGCTGACCGGGGCCGAGCAGCAAGCGCACCGGCTGCTGATAGTCGCTTACAGATGACGGTGACTAACGCGACGGGCATTGTATATAATCGGCGGCACTGTGCCAAGTGAGGGCATTCTTGGGAGGTCTAAATGGCCGGAGCATCCGCAAATGTGCTGAACATTCCGCGGCCGCCGGTGTTTGCGACGGCGGGCGAGGAACGCTTGCATCGCAAACGCATGCTGGCTGCCGCGTTCCGTCTGTTTTCGCGTTTCGGATTCGATGAAGGAGTGGCGGGACATATCACCGCTCGCGATCCGGAGCAACTGGACCACTTCTGGGTGAACCCATTCGGGATGCACTTCAGCCAGATTCGCGCGTCTGATTTGATTCTGGTGAATCATCACGGCGAAGTGGTGGAAGGAAATTATCCGGTTAACGCAGCGGCGTTTGCGATCCACTCTCAGGTTCATGCCGCGCGTCCGGACGTGATCGCGGCGGCGCATGCGCATTCGATGTACGGGAAATCCTGGGCGTCGCTGGGCCGGCTGCTCGACCCCATCACGCAGGATGCCTGTGCGTTTTACGAGGACCACGGACTATTTGCGGAGTTCACCGGCGTGGTCTATGAAACGTCGGAGGGCGAGCGGATTGCGCAGGCCCTGGGACAACGCAAGGCTGCGATTCTGCGCAATCACGGATTGCTCACGGTTGGCCATTGCGTGGAGGAAGCGGCGTGGTGGTTCATCACGATGGACCGCAGTTGCCAGGCGCAGTTGCTCGCAGAAGCGGCTGGCGTGCCGGTAAAGATCGATCATGCCACCGCAGCTGCAACGAGGGAACAGGTGGGAAACCACCTTGCGGGATGGTTTCAGTTTCAGCCATTGCTCGCGCGCATCGTTCAGGACGAGCCCAATCTGCTGGAATAGTTTCCTTGCTGCTGGAGACGTACTAAATTAACTCGGGATCGGCGGCGCTTCAGGCTGCACGACGCGCCGGACACGAGAACAGCCCAATCATGCCGACGCAATCACAAGAACAATTCGACGTACTGATAGTCGGCGCCGGCATATCAGGCATTGATGCTGCTTACCATTTGCAGACCTCGTTACCCAAAAAAACCTATGCGATTCTGGAGGCGCGCGTCGCAATCGGCGGAACTTGGGATCTGTTCCGCTATCCGGGCGTGCGCTCCGATTCTGATATGTACACCTTGGGGTTTCCTTTTCGGCCATGGCAGGCGGACGAGGCGATCGCGGGCGGATCTGCCATCTGGAATTACATCCGCGAGACTGCGGAACACTATGGTATCGACCGGCAGATCAGGCTGGGACATCGGATGATTCGAGCTTCGTGGTCTTCAAGCGACGCGCGCTGGACGGTGGAGGCGCAGACGAAAGATGGAGGGAGCGTGCAACTGGTGTGCCGCTTCCTTTATATGTGCAGCGGTTATTACAGCTACGAAAAAGGATTCAGCCCGGAGTTTCCGGGCATGAAACGGTTTCAAGGGCAGTTCGTGCATCCACAGGAGTGGCCCAAGGCCCTCGATTACGCGGGCAAGCGAGTGGTTGTCATCGGAAGCGGAGCCACGGCGGTGACGCTGGTTCCGGCGCTTGCCAAGGATGCCGCGCACGTGACGATGCTGCAGCGGTCTCCGAGCTATGTGGTTGCGCGTCCGCGCAAGGACGCAATGGCCAACTGGATGTACCGGCATTTGCCGCAAGGGCTTGGCGCAAGACTTACAAAATGGAAGAACGTGCTGTACAGCATCGCCACGTTTTATCTCGCGCGCACCAAACCAGAGACGATGAAGGGCTTGATCCTGAAGGGAATCAAGCAGCAACTGCATCCCGATTACGACGTGAAACGGCACTTTACGCCGCGCTACAACCCATGGGATCAGCGTATCTGTTTGGTGCCCGACGGCGACCTGTTTGCCGCGATTCGTTCCGGCCGAGTGGAGATCGTCACCGACACGATTGCAGAGATTATGCAGTCCGGCATCCGGTTAAGCTCCGGCACAACATTGCCGGCGGATATCATCGTTGCAGCGACCGGTCTGGTGGTGAAGCTGATGGGCGGGGCTGAAATTCTGGTTGATGGCGTGGCGGCCAAGTTTAACGAGAAACTCGTGTACAAAGGCGCCATGTTCAGCGGTATTCCGAATCTGGCGCTCGCTTTTGGGTATACGAATAATTCGTGGACGCTGCGGTGTGATCTTACGGCGCGTTTTGTGTGCCGGTTGCTTAAATATATGAATCGCGAGGGATTTTCGATTTGTGTGCCGAAACTTCCGGAGCCTTTCGTCAACCCCGAGCCTTTGCTCGATTTTAGTTCAGGCTACGTCCGCCGGGCGGACGGCGTGCTGCCCCGGCAGGGACAGAAAGCGCCGTGGAGAGTGCCGCAGAATTATGTGAAAGACCTGGTGGCGTTTACGTTTGGGTCGGTAAGCGACGGGACCATGAATTTTCTGCGAACGTCGGAGGCTGACGATGCCAGCCGCGTTGGTGACGTTCACCTCAAAGTGACCATCTGATTGGATGATTTTCCCGCAACGTGGAGTAGAGACATGCGCCTGACGAAATTGTCACAATAGCGTGCGTGTTGCGGACGGGAGATTATGAGCAGCGCAATGAACGTGGAGAATCGCACGGCGGTGATCACTGGCGCTGCGAGCGGCATCGGGCGTGCCATTGCGGTATCGCTGGCTCGGCGTGGCTGCAACCTTGCGCTTGCGGACGTGAATGACGCGGGACTTTTGGAAACGGCGCGTATGGCACAAGTCGCTCATACGAACGCGACAAAGCACAGCACTGCGCGGGGTGCGCTGCGTATCAGCCAGCAGCATCTTGACGTTGCAGACCGGCGTGCGGTGGCAGCGTTTCCAGAAGCAGTGCTTGCCGCGCATCCCGGGGTGGACATCCTGGTAAACAACGCCGGGGTGGCCGTCGGCGGTACGTTCGAAGCGGTGAGCGAGGAAGATTTCGAGTGGTTGTTCGAAATAAACGTGTGGGGCGTGGTACGGATGACGCGAGCGTTTCTGCCTCTGTTGCGAAAAAGCGATGACGCGCGGGTGGTGAACCTTTCGAGCGTGTACGGACTGATTTCGCCGCCTGGGGAAACGGCTTATTCGGCAAGCAAGTTCGCCGTGCGCGGATTTTCAAATGCACTACGGCACGAACTTGTGGATTCGAAAGTCGGGGTTACGGTTGTACATCCGGGCGGCGTGGCAACTTCGATTGCAGATAGCGCTCGAGTACCCAAGGACATGCCTGCGGAAGAAATCGCGCGGCGCAGAGCCCTCGCGAAAAAAGCGCTGACGATGCCACCTGCAGTCGCCGGGGAAATTATCGTGAAGGGGATTCAGCGGCGCTCGGAGCGCGTGCTGGTCGGCAACGACGCAAAATTTCTGGCATTCCTGGAACGCGTGGCGCCGGTTTCGTATTGGAAAATCTTTATGCGTTTGCTTCCCAAGTTGTAGTGGCCCCCGCGAGTAGCCCACCTGTCTGGCAAAAAGCTATTTTTCGGGGAGCTTGCCTTCCAGTTCGCTGGCTAGTCTGTGCACATCGGTGGTGGCGGCGAAGATTCTTTGGTGTTTTCCTGCAAGAGATTTTAAGCTGGCCGTTCTAGCGGAGAGAGCTCCGCGCTCTCACGAAGGAGGTCCTAGATGCAAATGACGGATGAGGATTACAACGGTTTGCTGGTTCGCGTGGCAAGACTCGAAAGACAGAGCCGGTTCTGGAAAATTGCAGCGATGCTTGTTTTTGTGGTTGCGGCGTTTTCAGGTACGCCGAACGTCGGGGCGCAAGGTGACGCTGGCGTAAGGGCGGTGAATCCGACTGTGGAGGCTGGGACGTTTCTACTCAAGGACTCCGCAGGGTACGTGCGGGGAAAAATGACGGTGGATGGGGACCGTCATCCGCTGCTGGAGTTTTATGATTTGGATGGAAAGGTAACGTGGTCAACAGACAGCCATGTGATCCCCGCAAAATGATGCGGTGAGGTTCACTTTTTTTGCAGGGCGGGGATTACGGCGGAGAAGTCTTTTTCGCCGTAGCCGGCGGCGATGGCTTTTTCGAAGTCGGCGATGGCTGGGGTGGCGGTGTTCATGGCTATGCCGTGGCGCGCGCCTTCTTCGCGGGCGTATGTGAGATCTTTGGCCATCAGGCGCAGGACGAAATTTGGGGTAAAGTCATTGGCGGCGGCGCGGGTGGTGATCACTTTCAGTAGCGGGCTGCCGGGGGCGCCAGCGGCGAGCATGGCTACGGATTTTTCACGGTCGAGGCCGCTGGCGTTGACGAGGGCTAGGGCTTCGGCTACGGATGCGGCTTGGACGCCGCAGAGAAAATTATTTATGAGCTTCAATGTGGCGCCGCTGCCGATGGGACCGAGATGAAGTATGTCGCGGCTCATTACTGCTAGCACGGGGCGGACGGCGGCGAGAGCTTCGGCGGAACCTCCAACGAGAAAAAGTAATTCGCCGGAGGCGGCTTGGGGCTTCGAGCCGGTTACCGGAGCGTCCAGGAGTTCGCATTCGTGTTTTTTTGCAGCCGCGGCTAGTTCGTGAATCCATTGGACACTTGCGGTGCTGGATTCGACGAGCCAGGTGCCGGGAGCGGCTCCGGCTAGAGCGCCCGAGTCTTTATCGAGCCAGACGGCGCGCGAGGCCTTATCGTCGGCGAGCATAGTAATAATGATGTCGGCGCGGGCGGCGGTATCGCGAGGAGTGCGGGCCACGTAGGCTCCGGCTCTCGCGAAGGGCGCGGTTTTGTCCGGGTTGCGGTTGTAGACCGCAAGCGGAAATCCGGCGGTTAGAACGCGACTTGCCATTCCTGCGCCCATCAGTCCTAATCCTAAAATTGCTACGCGTGGTTTCGTCATGGATCGAATCACCCCAGTGGAATTACTCCAGTGAAATAACTTCGACTAGTGCGGGTTTGGCGGAGGCCACCTGCAGCGGATTGCGCAGCGCGCGGCCGAAACCTGCGAATTGCACTTGCATTACGTCTCCGTCGGCGAGGCGGATACCTTCGCCGAAGCTGAGGCAATCGGCGCCGAAGAAATGGACGTGGACGTCACCTGCGCGGCGATGCGATTCGTATTTGAAGTGATGATGTTCCATGTTGCGCAGGCTGTGGCACATTTCGGATTCGCCGGTGCGGATTGTTTTGCTCCAGAGCGTTTTGCCACCGCGTTCGATCGTCACTTCTCCTTGGACGGAATCGAACGTGGGATCGACAGTGAGTTCGGGGCCTAGCGCGGGCGTGCGCAGTTTCGAGCCGGCGAGATTCAGATAGTTCTTTTTTTCGAACACGTGGTCGGAAAATTCGTTGCCGGTCGCCATTCCGACGCGGTGTGGGCGGCGGTCGGTGGCGATGATGTAAATTCCGGCAATTTCGGCTTCTTCTCCGCCGTCTTCGGCGTAGGAGGGAATTTCCAGAGGCTGATTGTGAGCGCGCAGGATTGTGCCAGTGCCTTTGTAAAACCATTCGGGCGGCGTGCCGATCTGGCCTGCGGCGGGGCGGCCTGCTTCGATTCCCCAGCGAAACATTTTCATGCTGTCGGTGAGATCTTCGCTGGCGATGGCGTGCATGTCCTGTCGGTCGCGCGCGCTGCCGAGATGAGTGAGGCCCGTGCCGGAGACGAGGCAGCGGGATGGCTCGTCGGGATGATCAATGGGAGCGAGGATGCGCCATTCGGATTGGCCATGGTAGATGGGATCGTAATCAAGCACGAGGTTCGAGAGTTTTTGCTGCACAAGGGCGGTTAGCTTTACGTTGTTGGCGATGGCTTCGAGCGCCAGGGCGTAGATGGATGCGGCTTGGTGGAGCAGACGGAGTTGCGGCTCTTCAACGACGGCCACTGCGCGGTCTCTGCCTTTTGCGATTTGAATTAGTCGGGTCATTGATCGGTCCATGAGATGCGGCTCACTCGATCACCTCGAATTTTGCGAGGGCTTTCTCGTTTACGGTGAGGCCGAGGCCGGGAAGATTATCGTCAAGATCCACGAAACCGTCTTTAGCTTTTGGTTCACCGTCGAAGATATACCAGAAAAGTTCGTTGCCGACTTCGACGTCCACGATGGGGAAATATTCGGCCATGGGGGAATTCAGGCTGGCCATTACTACGTGGTAGTTATGCATCTGTCCGGCGTGGGGGATTACCGGGACGGAATGGGATTCGGCTAGCGCGGAGATTTTGCGGGCTTGGGTGATGCCGCCGACGCGGTTGGTGTCGAATTGAATGTAATCGACGGCGCGGACTTGGAGCAGGTCGCGGAAACCGTATTGCGTGAATTCGTGTTCGCCTCCGGCGATGGGGATACGTGCGTAGGATTTCAGTTCGGCGTAGCCGTGGATATCGTCGGGAACCACTGGCTCTTCGAGCCAGCGGAGATTGAAAGGTTCGAGGAGGGGGAGCATGCGTTTGGCGTAGTCGAGCGTCCAGCCCATGTAGGCGTCGGCCATGACGTCGATGCCGTCGCCGACTGCTTCACGGACTGTTTTCACCAGGGCGACATTTTGTTGCATGCCTGCGGCGCCGTCGGTGGGACCCCAGCCGAAGCGGAGTTTCATGGCGCGGTAACCTTCTTTTTTGTAGCGCTTGGCTTCGGCGGCTAGTTCGCTGAGTTCGATGCTGTAGAGGCGGCTGGCGTAGATGGGGATGCGCGGCTTGGTGCGCCCACCGAGAAGACGGAAGACTGGTTGCTTGGCCGATTTGCCGAGGAGGTCCCAGAGAGCGATGTCTACTGCGCTGATCGCGGCCATGCCGATGCCTTTGCGGCCGAACGCCATTGTTTTGCGGTACATGTGCTGCCAGAGGAATTCGATGTTCCAGGGGTCGGCGCCGATCAGCAGCGGCTTGAGGTAGAGGTCGATTACTTGTTTGGTGATGGGAGGCGCGAGGGCCGCGTTGCCGATGCCTACGTGGCCGTCGTCGGTGAAAATTTCTACGATCAGCCAGCCATGGAAGGTGAAAGTTTGCATGGAGGCTTCGGGGAGTGTGAGGAGGTCCATCGGGTTGGTGCAGAAATGCGAGGGCAAGGGAACCGTCTTGCCGCGCCAACGGACTACTCTTGTGCGAATTTCTTTAATTTTCATGGGGCTCCTTCATGAGTGGGTTTGTGTAGCTAATTTTTGCGCCATGTTGAGCGGGGCGATTTTGGGCACGGCGATTAGTATCACGAGAAAAGCGATAACGTGAAATGTGGCGGCTATTCCGAATACTGTTTCGTAGCCGAAGCTGTGATCGAGGAGATAGCCAGCTAGTTCGCCGAAAGCGATGCCGCCGATGGCGCCGCCGAAACCAACCATGCCAGCTACTGCGCCGACTACACTGCTGGGAAAAAGATCGGTGGGGAGAACCATTACTAGGGTAGACCAGGATTGCTGACCGAAATACGCGAGACTGAAAATCGCGATGGCCCAGGCGATGGGGGCGCGCGTGACCAGTAGGATTAGCGGCATTAGTGCGGCGCTTAGGCCTAGGGCGACTTTGCGGGCTACGTTCACAGAGAATTTTTTGCGGACGAGATGGCTAGAGAACCAGCCGCCGAGGAGGCATCCGATGCCTGCGGCGGCGTTGGGGATCCAGGCTACTGCGCCTACGGCTTTGATGTCGAAGTTGCGCGCGTCGTAGAGATATTTTGGCAGCCAGAAGAGATAGAAGTACCAGGCGGCGTCGCTTAGAAATTTTGCTGTGACTACGCCCCAGGTTTCTTTGAAGTGGAGTAGATCGAGCCACGCGATTTTTTTTGTGACAGCAGTAACTGCTGGATCGGCCGGTGGAGGAATTTTCGCACGTTCCGGCTCGGTGAGCGCGGAATGTTCGCTGGGAGAGCGGTAGGCGGATCGCCACCAGACGGTCCACAGCAATCCCATCGCGCCGGTGGCAAAAAAAATCCAGCGCCAGTTGGCGTACGCAAGAATCAGCGCGATGAGCGGCGGCGCGACCACCGCCCCTACTGCGGTGCCTCCGTTGATTATGCCCATGGCTGTGGCTCGCTCGTTCACTGAGAACCATTCCGCTACCGCGCGGGTGGCTGTGGGGAAGCCCCCGCCTTCGCCCATGCCCAGCGCGAAGCGGCTGACGGCTAGCATCGTGAAAGTTAGGGCTAGGCCGTGGCTGGCGCAGGCTAGCGACCAGAAAATCATTATTACTGTGAAGCCGCGGCGGGTGCCTAGGGCGTCTGAGAGTTTGCCGCCTCCGGCGTACATGAAGGCGTAGGCGAGCAGGAACGCGGATTGCAGATTCGAGAATTGCACGTTGGTCAGGGGGATGTCTTTGCTGATGGCTTTGATCGCGACCGGGAGAGACTGGCGGTCGAGATAGCTGATGGCGATGGCGGCGCTTACTAGGATTGCAATTCGCCAGCGCAACATGTGAGGCTCCCTGGAATTGATTGCGTGATTCGTCGAACGAACTGCGTGTCGAGCTCAGTGATTGTCGCGGGCGACGGGTGCACCGCTCTTGCCTACCAGGAAATCCATGTCGGCACCCAGATTTGCTTGCTGCACGTGCTCGGTGTAGAGCTTCACGTAGCCTCGGGCGGGCACGGGCGGCGGCGTCCATTGGGCGCGGCGCGCGGCTAGCGTGGCTTCGTCCACATTCAGCCGAATGGTTCGGCTGGGAACGTCGAGCGTGATCGTGTCGCCGGAACGCGCCAGCGCCAGCGGACCGCCGGCTGCGGCTTCGGGCGAGGCGTGCAGAACCACCGTGCCGTAGGCGGTGCCGCTCATACGCGCGTCGGAAATACGGACCATGTCTTTCACTCCTTTGCGCAGGACTTTGGGTGGCAGCGGCATGTTGCCGACTTCGGCCATGCCGGGATAGCCGCGGGGGCCGCAATTTTGCAGGACCATTACGCAGGTTTCGTCGATGTCGAGATTTTCCTGATCGATGCGGGCGTAAAAATCTTCGATGGAATTGAAGACGACGGCGCGGCCGGTGTGCTGGAGGAGATGCGGGCTGGCGGCGGAAAGTTTGATGACGGCGCCATCGGGTGCGAGATTGCCACGCAGGACGGCGATGCCGGAATTTTCTTTGAAGGGTTTTGCGAAAGTGTGGATCACTTCGCGATTCCAGCAGGGGGCTTCGGAGACGTTGTGCCAGATGGTTTGGCCGTTTACGGTTAGAGCGTCGCGATCGAGCGCGCCATTTTCGCCTAGTTCGCGGAGAACGGTGGGGAGGCCACCGGCATAGAAAAAATCTTCCATCAGGTAGGTGCCGCTGGGCTGGAGATTCACCAGGCAGGGGAGGTGCGATGCGAGCGTGTCGAATTCAGCGAGAGTGAGCGGCACGCCAATGCGTCCGGCGATGGCGATCAGGTGGATTACGGCGTTGGTGGAGCCGCCGATGGCGGCGTTGGCACGGATGGCATTTTGAAACGCGGCGCGGGTTAGAATTTGGGACATGCGCAGGTCTTCTTTCACCATTTCGACGATGCGGCGACCGGTGATTTGCGCAAGAGTGTGGCGGCGCGCGTCCACGGCGGGGATTGCGGCGTTACCGGGCAAGGCCATGCCGAGGGCTTCGACCATATTGGCCATGGTGGAGGCGGTGCCCATCGTCATGCAGTGGCCTTTGGAGCGATGCATGCAGCTTTCGGCTTCGAAAAATTCCTCGAGCTTCATTTGGCCGGAGCGAACTTTTTCGGACATTTGCCAGACGCCGGTGCCGGAGCCGATATCGTGGCCTTGAAACTTTCCGTTGAGCATGGGGCCGCCGGAGAGGCCGATGGTGGGGAGGTCGCAGGACGCGGCGCCCATCAGCAGGGAAGGCGTGGTTTTGTCGCAGCCCATCAGGAGGACGACGCCGTCAATGGGATTGCCGCGAATGGATTCTTCCACGTCCATGCTGGCGAGATTGCGGAAGAGCATGGCGGTGGGGCGCAGCAAGGTTTCGCCGAGAGACATCACTGGAAATTCGAGCGGGAAGCCGCCTGCTTCCCACACGCCGCGTTTTACCCATTCGGCGATTTCGCGGAAGTGCGCGTTGCAGGGCGTCAGTTCGGACCAGGTGTTGCAGATGCCGATGACGGGGCGGCCGTTGAACATGTCGTGCGGCCAGCCTTGATTTTTCATCCAGCTGCGATAGATGAAACCGTCGCGGTCTTTGCGGCCGAACCATTCCTGGCTGCGCAATTTTTTTGTGGTCATGGGTGTGAATCTCCGCGCCGGGTGGGGCGCAAAATACTTTGCGCAACGCAGAATGCTGCTGGGAACTGAAAACGTTTACTCGCGTGCTGCTGATGGCTCAGCGACAATTTCTCTAAACGGATGGGTGCTCGCGAGTTTCCCACGGCGTTTGCGGTGCGCCGAAACAAATCCGCCGTTCCGTAGTATTCCATTCCATCCGCGCGAAACAAAACACTGCAATGATATCGCAAAATGCATCGGGTGGATGCGGCAAGTCGAAGGTGTTTTACGGAGAGTCGCGGTTGCCGGTGAGGCGCCTAAGCCCCCACCCTTCAAAAAGAAGCCAAAGGGTGGGGCACCCGCTCGCGGTGATTAGACCTCAAGCTTAGCCGGACCAGCGGCTGCCGCGGAGATCTTTCCAGGCGCCGCCGTCGGCGTAGCGTTCGGGATACAGAGCTTTGGAGCGCGGGTCTTCGGCGACGTCTAGTTGCAGGACCATCCATTTCGGATAGGGGACGCCGGGGTCGGATACGGCGTCTAGCTCGCGGACGTCTTCTGGCGTGAGCCGCACATCAACGGCGGCGATGTTGTCTTCCAGTTGCTCGAGCTTGCGGGCGGCTACGATTACGCTGCTGACGGCTGGGCGTGCGAGCGTCCAAGAAAGCGCTACGCGTGACGGACTTACTTTGTGTCGCGCTGCAATTTCTTTCAGCTTATCCACAACGCGGTAGCCCATCTCTTTGTCGAATGGAACGAACGCGCCGGCTTCGGCGAATCGCGTGCCGGCGGGAGTTGGGTTCGCGCGAGTGTATTTGCCGGAGAGGAAACCACCGGCGAGCGGGCTCCAGACCAGGATGCCGATGTTGTGATATTCGGCGAAGGATTGGAACTCGTACTCGAGACCGCGGCCGACGAGGCTGTAGTACATCTGCGCGGTGGCGAATTTCTCCAGACCCAGATTTTGCTGGAGCATCACGGCGGTGGCGGCTTGCCAGGACATGTAATTGGAGAGGCCGATGTAGCGGACTTGGCCTTGGCGCACGATATCGTCGAGCGTGCGGAGAGTTTCCTCGAGGGGCGTGTTGCTGTCCCATCCGTGAATTTGGTAGAGGTCGATGTAATCGGTCTGGAGGCGGCGGAGGCTGTCCTCGACTTCGCGCATGATGTTCACGCGCGTGGCGCCGCTGTGATTTAGATTTGCGCTCATGGGCAGGCGGACTTTGGTGGCGAGGACGATTTCTTTTCTGATGCCCTTCAGGGCATTGCCCACCAGGGTTTCGCTTTCTCCTAGGCTGTAGACGTCGGCGGTGTCGATGAAGTTGATGCCTTTGTCGAGGGCGAACTTCACCATGCGCGTGGTGTCCTGCTGATCGAGGTTGCCCATATTCATTTTGCCCCCGAATTGCATGGTGCCGAGTGCGACTTCGCTGACGATGAGTCCGGTGTTGCCTAGTTTTCGGTATTTCATTTATTGCGCTCCTTCCGCAGAGAATCAAAATTGCGATGGTGAATCGGCATGTGGGGCGATTCACAAATTCACAGGCAGCGTCAAAAACCCCAGCGAGAATTTGATGCTCCTGGGGCACGAAGTGGGGCAAATTTAACGGATGGCTGTGGAGATGTTTGGTCGGTGGTGGGAAGTCAAAACCTCCATCCTTCAGAAAAGCGAAGGGTGGGGCACCCGGTCGCGGTGATTTGAGCACGAGATGATTCAACTGCTTTGCGGGGGATTGACTGCGAAGCGTCCGAGTGGGTGGCCTGGCGCGTCGAACAAGTTTGTTGACGAAATGGGGCGGGGGATTGACTATCTTTCTCGGCACGTACGTTCACGAAGATGAAGAGTGGTCGCTCCGGAGACTTGAACATGACCCGTTCCCCGCGTTACGGATTTGATTTCAGAAAAACTTTGAGCGTCGTGGTTTTTGCGGTGGCGTGCACGGCACTTGCGCTGGTGGCCTTCGCGAGTGCATCGGCCGCGGCACCGGCTTCGCCTGCCGAGACGAAGTCGTTGCGGGTTTATTTTGTGGACGTGGAGGGAGGGCAGGCGACTTTGTTTGTTACGCCCGAGGGGCAATCTTTGCTGATTGATACGGGATGGGACGGGAACAATGGGCGCGACGCGGACCGGATTGTAGCGGCGGCGAAGTCGGCGGGGCTTACGAAGATTGATTATGTGCTGATCACGCATTTTCATGAGGACCATGTGGGCGGCGCGCCGCAACTGGCGGCGCGGATTCCCATCGGGACATTTATTGATCACGGCGAGAATCGCGAAAGTACAGACGCGCCTACCGTGCAGGGATGGCAGGCTTATCAGGCTTTGCTGGCGACTGGAAAATACAAGCGCATCACCCCGAAGCCGGGCGAAGTGCTGCCGATTCAGGGAATGCGCGTGCAGGTGATCAGCGCGGACGGAGCGTTGATTGAAAAGCCGCTGCCTGGAGCTGGGCAGGAGAATGCGGCTTGCAAGGAATCGGAAACGCGTCCTGCGGACAAGACGGAGAATTTGCGTTCGCTGGGGACTTTTATAACTTTCGGAAAGCTGCGGATTTTGGATTTGGGCGACCTGACTTGGGACAAGGAACTGGAATTGATGTGCCCGGTGAATAGATTGGGGCACGTGGATGTGTACATTGTTTCGCATCACGGTTGGCAGCAGAGCAGCAGCCCGGCGATGGTGTGGGGAATTGCGCCGCGCGTGGCGATTATGGATAACGGTGCGAAGAAGGGCGGGACGCCTTCGACGTGGGACATTATTGAGAAGTCGCCGCATTTGGAAAATTTGTGGCAGCTGCATTTTTCGGACGAGGGTGGGGCGGCGCACAATGTTGCCGCGGAGTTTATTGCGAATCCGCAGGGGCCGGACGCGGGCAGTTATTTGGAATTGATTGGGCGCGCGGACGGCGGGTTTGATGTGTTCAATTCGTGGACGCAGGAAACGAAGCGCTATCCAGCGCGCTAGATTCGCGGGGATTATATTGATGGACCGCCGATTGGCTCCGTGCCGATTGGCTCGGGGATTGGTTCGATGCGGCCGAGCCAGAAGAGGTAGCCTGCTATGCCTGCGAGCAGGAATGTGGTGGCGACGACGAAGGCCCAGGCGAATTCGTGAGTGGCTGCGACTACGTATCCGGTGACGATCGGCGCGACGATGGCCGACAATTGATTTCCGAAATTTAGTATTCCACCCAGAGTGCCCACGCTTCCTTCCGGTGCGATCAGCGACGGAATGGACCAGCCGACCGGAGCCGCAGCGGAAAGTCCGCCGATCGAAACGCTGATCCAGAATAACGCGCTGGTGGGTGTGTGCGCGTGGGCGGCGCCGAGTATGCCGAGGCCGAAAGCTGTGCCTCCTACCAAAACAATCTGGCGAACGAGAGATGCGTCGCGTCCACGATGGATGAGCGCGTTGACCAGCCAACCGCCGATCAGCAGATCGGTGAAGGTTGCAAACAGCCAGGGAACGCTGGAATACAGCACGGAGTGGAGCAGATTTACGTGCAAGGCCGAGGAAAGATAGCTGGGCAGCCAGGTGAGCAGCAGATAGAAGGTGTAATTGTAGGCGGCGAAACCGAGGACGAGACCCTGAACTTTACGTTGGCGCAAGAGGTAGTCGAGCGAAGCGCTTTGCGAGATTTTGCCGCGGCCTTCGGTTTGCGCGCCGCCTTGCAGGATGAATTCGTGTTCGGCGGTGGTGAGAGATTTATCTTCGCTGGGGTTGCGGTAAAGCCAGTAGAAGAGGACGAAATAAAGAAAGCTGAGGATGCCGGTGGCGGCGAAACTCCAACGCCAGCCGAAGTGAATTAGCAGCAGGCCGATGAGCGGCACTCCGGCGGCAGGACCGAATTTCGCGGCGGCGTCGAAAATGGCAGTGGCGAGGCTTCGTTCGCGTCCTGGAAACCAGTAGCCGATGGCTTTGGCGTTGGCGGGGAAGGTGGGGGCTTCGCCGACGCCGAGTACGAGGCGCGCGACGAAAAAACTTCCTACGCCGGTGGCGGCTGCTGCGCTGAAGGATGCGACGCTCCAGAGTACCGTGCTGATGCGGCCGACCAATTTTACGCCGAAGCGGTCGAGTAGCACGCCGCAGGGAAGTTGCAGGGCGGCGTACGTCCAGCTGTAGGCGCTGAGGAGGTAGCCGAATTGTACGGCGGTGATGCCGAACGCGGTGTGCAGCGCTTCTTGCGAGACGGAGATGTTTACGCGGTCGAAATAGTTTATTAGGACGCCGAGGCCGAGGACGCAGGCGATTACCCAGCGGCGGCGCGGGATGAGTGCGGATTCGTGTTGGAGTTGCGGGCGTGAAGGAGTCATGTGGAGGTTGGGAGGCGTGGACGCCGGGGGAGATTGTAGACGAGGCGGAGTGCTCGCGGTGAAAAATGGTTCGTTGGAAGCGGAGGGATGGCCTGAGGCGAAGGCGCCCGCTACAAATTCAAAAGATGCGCGCGTGGGTGAGAGGCTGGCGGTGCTGCGTCCAAACCTGCACCCTTCAGAAACGGAAGGGCGGGGCACCTGTTCGCAGTGATCAGAATGCGTGACAACTCACGGGCATGCGCACAGGCACGGCGCGGTTCGGGGATTCGGGCGGATTGTGGTATTTATCGGCGAAGGGAATCAAACGGTTATAATATGGGGCTCGGGATTCGGCTCCGCTCCGGCAAATTCAAATATGAATCGAAAAGACAGAGTTTTTTCTTCGGTGGACCTTGCTGTCGCGGATATTCCGGACGGGGCAACGGTGATGTTTGGCGGATTCGGCGGCGCGGGCTTTCCCAACAATTTGATTCAGGGGCTGGCGCGGCGGGGCGCGCGGAATCTGAGCGTGATCAGCAATAATTGCGGCACGGGGGATGGCGAGCTGGGGATTCTTTTCAAGAACCGGCAGATACGACATGTGGTGGCGGCGTTTCCGGGGCCGGGAGCGACTTATTTTCAGCAGCAATTCGATGCGGGCGAAGTGGAGCTGGAATTGGTGCCGCAGGGAATTTTGTGCGAGCGGATGCGCGCGTTTGGCGCTGGGATTCCGGCGTTTTATTCGCCAGTGGGAGTGGGGACGGACGTGGCGAAGGGCAAGGAAGAGCGCGTGATTCGCGGCAAGCGTTATATTTTGGAGCAGGCGCTGGGCGCGGATTATGCGTTCATCAAGGCGCAGCGCGCGGATCGCATGGGGAATCTGGTTTATCGCAAGGCGGCGCGGAATTTTAATCCGATCATGGCGACGGCGGCGAAAATCACGATTGTGGAAGTGGACGAAGTGGTGGAAACGGGGACGCTGGATCCGGAAACGATTGTGACGCCTTCGATTTTTGTGCATCGCATCGTGGTGGCGAAAGGAATTCACAATGCCTAAGGCGCGGATGACGCGGGAACAGATCGCCGAACGCGCGGCGCTGGAATTGCCGGACGGCGCTTACGTGAACTTGGGATGGGGGATTCCGAATTTGATCGCGGCGTACGTGCCGAAAGATGTGGTGGTTTATTTCCACAGCGAGAATGGAATTCTGGGGATGGGGCCGCGCGCGAAGGCTGGCGAGGAAGATTACGATCTGGTGGACGCAATGAAAGTGCCGGTGAGCTTGGTGCCGGGCGCGGCTTATTTTTCGCAGGTGGACGCGCATGTGATGACGCGGGGCGGCCATCTGGACATTTGTATACTGGGCGGATTGCAGGTGTCGGAGCGCGGCGATTTGGCGAACTGGCGTGTTCCGGGCGCGAAAGGCGCGGGCGGAATTGGCGGCGCGATGGATATTTCCGTGGGCGCGCAGAAATTAATCGTCACGATGGAGCACAATGCGAAGGATGGGCACCGGAAAATTGTGAAGGCGTGCAGCTATCCGCTGACGGCGATTGAGTGCGTCAATACGATTGTTACGGATTTGGCGGTGATTGATGTGACGGCGGAGGGATTGGTGCTGCGCGAGGTGGCGTCGGGATTTACTCCGGAGGAAGTGCAGCAGCAGACCGAGCCAAAATTGTGGTACGGCGGAAAAGTGCCGGAGATGGCTCTGCGGAAGTAGCAGTGCGGCGTGAGAATTTTGTTGCTGCCGAATCGGGGTATGATTTTGTGATCATGGAAAACGGAGCAGTTGAACGGAAGAAGCCGCCGACTTACTGGATCGGCGAGGGCGGCGGCTGGCTGCTGCGCCACGTGGTGAGCGGCCTGGCGGCGACCGGCATTACGCCGAACATGTTTACTTTTTTGGGGCTCGCGGTAAATTCGTGGGCCGCAGCGCTTTTTGCAATGGGAATGTTCCGGCACGCGGCGGCGGTTTTGTTTCTGGCGGGATTTTTGGATATGGCCGATGGACAGGTGGCGCGGCGCGTGGGGCGCGTGACGGCGTTTGGCGCATTTCTGGATTCGACGTTGGACCGCTATTCGGATTTGGCTTTGTACATGGGGTTGGTGGTGCATTACACGCTGGTGGGACGGCCATTTTATATGGCGCTGGCGGCGGTGGCGATGGCGAGTTCGTTTATGGTGAGTTATGCGCGGGCGCGGGCGGAATCGATAATTCCGTTGTGCAAGGTGGGATTCATGGAGCGGCCGGAGCGGCTGGTGCTACTGATCATGGGCGGCGCGTTTAATCGCATGGCGCAAGTGCTGTGGGTGATTGCCGCGATTTCGACGATTACGGTGATTCATCGCGTGGTTTATACGTGGCAGGAATTGCGCGCGGGACGATCGTTGCCGGCGGCTGACGAGACGCAAATTTCTTGAGGCAGGGCGCGCGATTCGGCGCGAAAAGTTTTTAGAGCTGCTGTACTGGATTTTCCTGCAGCGATTCTTCCACAGGGGCTGACACGATTTCCTGCACGCGTTGGCGCAGCGCGTCCACATCGCCGCGCGCGATTTGAGTGGTATCAATAGTATCGTGAATGTGGACGGTGATTTTTTCGGGATGCAGCATCCAGTGGCCGGTTTGGAAGAATTGGTATGAGCCGACCATGCTTACCGGGACGATGGGAATTCCGAATCTCTGCGCGATGCTGAAAATTCCTTTTTTGAATGGTTGCACGTGACCGTCGCGCGTGCGCGAGCCTTCGGCGAAAGCGATCAGGCTGACGCCGGAATCGAGGGCGGCTTTGGCGCGCTGGGTCATGGTTTCGAGGCCTTCGCGGCTGGGCGCGTCGGGCACGGGAATATTTCCGAAGCGGCCCATCATCCATCCGTACACAGGGACATTGAAATGTGATTCGAGTTCGAATCCGCGCAGGAATTGCGGGATTGCCGAATAGACCACGAACGGGTCGAAAAGATTTACGTGATTGCAGATGAAGATGCTGGTTCGCGTAGCGTCGAATCCTGGAGCGCGGCGGACTTCGAAGCGCGCGCCTGCTATGCGCAGGATGCTGCGGAAAAAAACGCGCTGTGGCCAGTCGTTCTTTCGCGGGTCGATGGCTGCGCCGACTGCGATGAGAATTGTGCCGACTACTGCAAAATGGATGCCGCTGAGGGCCCACAGGATTGCGGAGCGGACGGTGAGGTAGGCGTGTTTCATACGATCACGTCCAGCGCGGCGGGGAGAATTTCCAGGGATTGGCAGTCAAGGCGCATGCTTTCGCCGTCTACCATTACGTTGACGGGGCCGGCTAGCTCGAAATCGATGCGCTTGGTTGCGGCGCGGAATGCTCTGCGATGATTAATGTGCGTGCCGGTGAAGAGGCGCGGGAACGTCCAGATGAGGCCGAGGCGGTTGATGGGGCCCCAGCGAACGTATTCGATCAGGCCGTCAGTGGGATTTGCATTTGGAGCGATCATCATGTGGCCGCCGGTGAATTTGCTGTTGTTGAAGGACAGGAATAAAGCTGGATTGCGATCGAACTCTTTTGCTTCGGCCAGGCGATGCGGGAACGCTAGATGTTCTAGCTGCACGAGGCGCGTAAAGACGCCGAGAATGTAACCGAGTTCGCCCCAGCGTTTGAAGCGGCGATTGGTGATTTCGGCTACGTCGGCGGGGAAGCCTAGCGTGAGGAGATTCAGGAAATAGAGTTCGCCTTGGGCGTGGCGAAGGCGGATTACGTCGCAGCGGCGGCGGCTATTTTTTTTTAGGGCTTCGACGGTGTGTTCCACGCCGTGCTTGGTGAAATCTTTCAGGAAGGAATTGCCGGTGCCTAGCGGGAGGAGGCCTAGAGCGGGGCGGCCGTGGGTTTCGGCGGCTGGGAAAAGTCCGTTGATGATTTCGAAGGAAGTGCCGTCGCCGCCGACCGCTAGGAAATCGCGGATTCCTGCACTGTAGCCTTGGCGCGCGATTTCCGTAGCATCTCCGGCGTGGGTGGTGTGCGCGACGGTGAGATTAATTCCTGCGTTGCGAACTCTTTCTAACATGCTAGCGGCGAGTTGTCCGGATTTGCCGCCGCCAGCTGCGGGATTCACGATCGCGAGAAATTGTTTGCTCACAGGGGCGAGGGCTCCGACGATGACATGGCGACGTGGATTATAGCGGCACCAGGGCAGAACGTTTGCGATTTTGGCGGATCTGTTCGGCTAGTTCGGCGCGTTTGATTTTAAGGGAGGCGGTTAGCGGGAAATCGCGGTCCCATGCGAGATAGCCGCTGATGCGTTTGTAATTCAGGAGGCGGCGATTGCGTTCGGAGATATCGGTGACTAGTTCTTTCGTGATTTCCTGGCCAGTTTCTAGACGCAGGACGAGGAGGAGTTGTTCGCCGACCATAGTGCGGGCCGGCCAGAGATAATTCGCGGCGAAGACGCAGAATTCTTTTACGGGGAGGCCGGCGAAATACGTTTCGACATCTTCGGGGTAAACGTTTTTGCCTTCTTCGGTGACGATCATATTTTTTTTGCGGCCGAAGAGTTGGAGATGGCCGTAGGGATCGAGACGGCCGAGGTCTCCGGTCATGAGCCAGCCGTTTACGATTGTTTCGGCGGTCATTTCGGGGTCGTCGAGATAGTGGGACATTAAGGTGCGGCTGCGGACGGTAACTTCGCCGATTCCTTCGGCGCCGGGATTTGCGATTTTCACCTCCATGCCGGGGAGCGGTTTGCCGACGGTGTCACCTCGGAAAGGTTTCAAGTCGTTGACCGTAATTACTGTGCCGGCTTCGGTGCAGCCGTAGCCATTGCCTACCGGGATTCCCAGATCGTAGAAAAATTGCAGCGTTTCGGGTTCGGTGAAAGCGCCGCCTACGAAGAGGGCGCGAAGCTGGCCGCCGAAAGCTTGGTGAACTTGCGGGAGCAGGGCGCGGCTGATTTTCAGGTGGGGGCGGCTGCGGGTTAATGCGCGATTCGTTGCGATCAGAGCGTTCAGGATTTTTCGCTTGCCCGCTGGGAGATCCGCGAATCTTTGGCGGAGGCCGCGTTCCAGATTTTTCAGCACCATGGGAACCAGCGCCATGTAGGTGATTTTGTACTTGGTAAAGGCTTCGCGGATGAATTCGGGGCGCAGGGTGCGCAGATGTACGACCGTGGCGCCGCAGGTGAATGGGCCGATGAAGCCGACCATGAAATCAATTGCGTGATTTGTAGGGAGAATGCTGAGGTAGCGCACGCCGGGCCAGAAGGGATAGAGCGAGGTGAGCGCGACGCATTGTTCTAGATAATTGTCGTGGGTGAGAACGCAGCCTTTGGGGCGGCCACCGGTGCCGGAGGAATAGACGATGCAGGCGGGGTCGTTGCGTTTGCGCGTGATGAATGCGGGCTCAGCTTGCGCGCGGAAATCTTCCCAGCGATGCGCGCCATTGAGATCGGCGTTTGCCGGGGCTTCAGTGACTAGCACTGTGCGGGCGGCTAGATTTTTGAATTGTTCGGATTGCGTGATGGCGCGCCAGAGGTGGTATTCGATCACTAGAAATTTGGCCTGTGAGTGCGCTAAGAGTTGAAGCTGTTCGACTGCTGTGAGCTTGTAATCGAGTGGCACCAGGACACCGCCGCAGAAAAAAATCGCGTACGCCGAAATCAGCCACTTCGACTGATTGGTCATTACTATGGCGGCGCGTGTGCCGTCTTGCAGTCCAGCGTTTTGTAGTTTGCTCGCCAGCGGGAGCGCTTGGTCTTTGAATTGGCGATATGTGAGGCGGGCGTTTTCGCGCTCGCGATCCGCTTCGATCAGGCAGATTTCATTCGGCCAACGATCCAGCGCGGCGCGCAGCGCTTCTCCTAGCGAATTGTATTGGCTGAGATCCAGCATTACAAGCGTGTTTGAATCCGTTGGGCGAGAGTGCGAAAGTCGGTGACGCCCTGGAGTTCGTAGTCGGGGAGCTCAATTTGGAAATGCTGTTCGATGCGAGTGAGGAGGTCGAGGGCCTGGAGGCTGTTGATGCCGAGCTTTTTGAAGAAGTCGTCGTCGGGCGAGAGTTGATCGCGCTGAACTTTGAAATGTTCGGCGGCTAGGCGCAGGACTTCGTCGGTGGTCTTGTCCAGGGTGTTCATGTCTTTCTATCTTGCCACAATTTTGGTTGGGTCTGCATGGTTGGTGCGCGGCGCTAGGGGAGATAGGGGAGCGCGTCGGCGCTTTCGACGAATTTGCGCAGGCCGGCGTCCACTGCTGGGCGCATGAAAAGGTCGCAAAAGATTTCGATTTCGCGGCGCAGCTCTTCGTGGGGGATTGGTTTGATGAATTTTTTGGCGGCGATGGCGGTGCTGCGATCGAATTTTTTTAGTTGAGCGGCAGTGGAGCGGGCTACGCGGAGGGCGTCGCCTTCGGCTGCTACTTGGCTTACCAGGCCGACGGATTGGGCTTTGGCGGCGTTGATGCTGCGGCCGGTGAGGAGCAGGTCGCGGACGACGGCATTTCCGAGATCGCGTTTGAGGCGGGGGATGCCGCCGAAGCCGGGGATAAGGCCCAGGCGCAGCTCGGGGAAACAGAAGCGCGTCATTTTATCGGCGACGATCAGGTCGCAGGTGAGCGCTAGTTCGAAACCGCCGCCGAAAGTGACGCCGTGAACCGCGGCGATGGTGGTTAACGGGGCTTCGTCGAGGGAATTCATCACCTGATGCATGCGCTCGAGAAAATCGCGCAGGGCGGCCAGGCGTTCGTCTTTTGGAAGCGATTGGGCTACGCGATAGGTTTCGCGGAGATCGGCTCCGGCGCAGAAACCTTCTTTGCGCGTGCTATTAATGATCAGCGCATGAGATTCGCGCTGCAGCGAGGGGAGCGCGGCGATGAATTTTTCCAGGTTGGCTAGCGTGGCGCGGCCGATTTCGTTGCAGGGTGCGCGATCGAGGGTTAGTTCGATGGTGCCGTCGAGAACGTGCCAGGAGAGTGTTTCGCCTTGGAAGATGTTCATGAGGATTTCTTCTGGTAGAGCGCTTCGATTTCGGCGTTGAAGCGGGCGGTGATGGCGTCGCGTTTTAGTTTTCCCATGGTGGTGAGCAGGCCGCTTTCCATGGTGAAGGGTTCGGGGACGACGTGGAACGCGCGAATTTGTTTGTAGTGCGGTTGCGCGGCGTTTACGGCTTCGATCGCAGATAGAATTTGTTGGTCGGTTAATTTGTTTGCGCCGTTGCTGGCGTTGGGCGTGAGTAGGGCGGCGAGGAAGCTGCGTTGATTGCCGATCAGGACTACCTGCTGGGCTTCGGGCAGATTTTGCGCGAGTTTTTCTTCGATGGGCTCGGGCGCGATGTTGTGGCCGGAGTTCAGGATAATCAAGTTCTTCATGCGGCCAGTGATGCGCCAGTTGCCGTTTTCGTTGGCTTCGCCTTGATCGCCGGTGTGGAACCAGCCATCTTGCAGGGCTTTGGCTGTTTCCGCGGGACGTCGCCAGTATCCGGCGAAAATATTGGGGCCGCGGACGAGGATTTCGCCGTCGTCCGCGCGTTTCATTTCTACGCCGGGGATTGCCGGGCCTACGAAGCCCGGTTCGACGTGGGCGGGATCGTCGGCGGTGCAGATGGCCGTGGTTTCGGTGAGGCCGTAAACCTGCAGGACCGGAATGCCGAGCATCATGAAGAAGAGTTGAGTTTCGACGGCCAGCGGGGCGGAGCCGCAGATCAGGGCTTTCAGATTGGGGCCGATACTTTTGCGGATTGCGGGAAACATCAGGGAGTTGCCGAGCGCTAGCCAGAGGGAATCGCCGAAGTTGGATTGTTTATAGTGGCGGTGGATGAATGCTTGTTGGGCGCGGGGGAAAATTGCTGTGGCTAGGCCGCCGCGTTCCTGCACCGTGGACTGAATTCTGGCGCGGACGCGCTCGAGGAGCGCGGGGACGTTCAGGAAATATTCCGGGGCGGCGATTTTTAGTTCGTCGGCGAGTTTGGCCAGGTCGGTAGAGAGCGCGAGGACGCTGTGGCGGGAAAGCGCGGTCAGCAGGAGGATCCAGGACGCGGCGAAGCAGAATGGGGCGTACTGAAAAATGCGATCGGGATCGGTGCGCGGGCCCATCAATTTATCGAGGCGGGAATTTGTGGCTGCGACGATGTGGTTTACGTTTCCGGCGGTGAGGATCACGCCTTTGGGTTCGCCGGAAGTTCCTGAGGTGTAGATGATCGAAATTACGTCGGAGTCCTCGTGGTGCATGGGTGGCGTGGGGGCGCTTGGTTCGCCGGCGTAGACGCCTTCTAGCAGCGAGATCTGCGGGGCTTGGGGCCACAGTTTTTTTATTTCCGAGGCTATGGCGGCGTCGAGGCAGAAAATGCGCGAGGGCGTGGAGTCCTGCATCATCGCAACCAGTTCGGCGGGGGCTTGGCGCGCGTAAAGCGGGACGACGACGATTCCTTCGGCCATCAGAGCGAGGTCCAGCGCGGCCCAGCGAATGCTGTTGGGCGCTAGCAGGGCGCAGCGATCGCCTTTTTGCAGGCCGCGGGCCAGCAGGAAGTGGCGGGCTTGCTGAGTCATCGCGAGCAATTCGCTGCCGGTGACGGAGTGAATTTTTTCGCCGTGAATTTCCTGGACCACCGGTTCGGTGGTGGATTTCTTAAGCTGAGCGAAAATATTTTCGACGAATGTCATGCGGCGAGGACTCCGCTGTGTTTTTCGAGGAGGTTTAGAAGGCCGGGGCCAAGCGGGGGAAGATAATCTTCCCAGCCGAGGACGCCTTGGCGCACGGGAAATTGCGGATAGTGGCGGGCGACTTGTTCTTCGAGATAGGTGCCCATGCGGGCCATGAGTTGGAGATTGCGGGCTACGGTACGTTCCATGGCGTCAGGAATTTCTTCGGCGTCGGAATCGAGAGCGCGGAGGGCTGCGACGATTTTGTCGGCGAGGCCGGATTCATCCACGCTCATGAGGAGATGTTCGTGGCCACGTTCGCGCAAGAGATTGCGAATGCGTTCGTCCATGGTGACGCCGGCGGAGGGAATACCGGCGGGCATGGTGGTGACGATGGCGTGATAGCGCGAAGAGAGCAGGCGATCGCAGGCTCGGAGAATGCTGACGAGCTCATACATGTTGAGCTGATCGGAGGCGAAGACCGGAGCGCCGCCTAGTTTTTGCGCGACGCGCTCGCAGGCGTCGCGATCGAGCATTTCCATGGCGACGAGAATCGGGAAGACTTTGCGCGATTTTTGGTAGCCAGCGACGCCTGCGGCCATTTCCGAAAGATATTTCTCGTAGGCGGCATCTACTTGCGGGCCTGAGCGATGGAAATAGATCGTGCGGTAATAACTTTTTTCGTACGCGCCGGCTACTGAGTACGCGAGCCATTTTGCGAGAGATGCTGACACCGGCCACCAGAAAGGATTTATCGGACAGACAGCTAGCACCGGAGTTGTGCCGTCCCAGCCCGCCTCGCGGAGGGCTTTGCGGCCGTAGTCAGGGCCCAGCGGTTCGAAGGTCCAGGCAGTGTCGGTGCCAAGTTCGGTGGGGACGCCGAGTTTGCCGAGGACGGCTTGCGATTCGACGTTGCGCGTAATGATCAGGGAATCGCGGCAATAGCGGCGGGTCATTTTTTGCAGGAGCGAGTCCATGGCGCCTGCTTCGGCGCCGTAAGCGATGCTTAATTTATTTTGCGCGGAGGCGATGCCGAGCGCGCCGATCATCATAGTGGTGAGGGCGTTGGCGAATTTGCTTTTGAACATCGAGCCTTCGCAGGCTACGACGCCGTCATTCTGGCGGACTACCTTGTGCAGGAACGGCGGAAAGACGTCTGGGAGATGCACTTGATGTGCGTCGCCGAAATATCCGCGCGTTAGATCGAAATTTTGCGACATGACGCTGAGGGCGAGATTTTCTTCGCCGAGGATGCGGCGCACCTGGCGAATCATTTCTTCTACACGGACATCGGAGCCGGTATTGCGCGTGCCGTTGTATCCGGCGAAGAGCAGCTTTAGTTTTGCGCCGGGCTGCCAGGCGTGTCCGGCGCCGAGCATCCATTCGAACTTGTTGAGTTCGATGAGGCCGCTGACCCAGGTTTCGAGGAGCAGGTCGGTCATTGGCGCGGATCCTGGGAGGCGTTCGCGGCGCGCGAGGCGATGTGGACGGGAGCGTCGGTGGGCCATTCGCGGTATTTGAAGACGAAATGATTTTCGCGGCTGAAGCGAAGGAGCGGAAGGCTGTATTGCGAGAACGGGGCGGGATGGCGGCCGAGCTCTTCGACGACGCGCGTGTTGTCGAAGACTGTGTTCCACAATAGGTAGGGGAGAAAAACTTTTAGAAGCGTGGCGAGGCCGCCGATTTTTCCGGCACGGCCTGCGAGGGCGTTGACAATTTTTTCGGTGGATTTTTCGAAGCTGGGGACGAAGACGGGGCCGCGCTTGTCTTGGGCTTTGGAAAGGGCCTCTGTTAGCTCGATAAATGTTTCGGACTCGCGACCGGACGATAGATGGTAAATCTCGTGAGCAGGATTTTCCTTTTGATGGAGCGTCGCGACGGCGTCGGCGACGAAATCCACCGGGACGATATCAATGCGATCGCCGGAGCGGAAGGGGAGCATCGGCAGGCTGGCTAGGAAAACGAAGGCGCGGACCATGTCGAACTGATTGGTTTCGGGCCGGCGGCTATCTCCGAGGACGATGCTGGGGCGGAAAATGGTGCGCTGTACGTCTGGCAATAGCTGGCGGACCATGTGTTCGCAGAATTTTTTCGTGCGGGCGTAAGGATCGTAGTCGGAGCGATTCCAATCGATCGAGGTGTCTTCCTGAACTACTTCGTTGGAGCGTTGTCCGGCGACGGCTACCGTGCTGACGTGGCTGAAGCGGCGGAGGCCGTGCTGGTCGCGGGCGCGCTGGGCGAGTTGGATGACTTCGAGGGTGCCGCGGAGATTTACGTTGAGGCAACTTTTTTCGGATTTGCGATTCAGGGATGCAGCGCAGTGAATTACGGAGTCTGTGGAGCGAACAAGTTGCGCGTAGTCTTCGTCGGAGAGGCCGAAACGAGCGTCGGTGAGGTCGCCGCGAAAAATGCGGATGCGCGTGTGCAGAAGTTCGTCGAAGCGCGCGAAATCCAGATGCAACTGGAGAGCGCGCCAGAGGCGTTCCTGGGCTTCCTGTTCATCGCGCGCGCGGACGAGGAGATTCAGCGGGTCGGAATGGCCCGTTAGCAAATTCGACGCGATGTGCGCGCCGATATATCCGGTGGAACCGGTCAGGAGGATGGCCACAGTGATTGAGTGTCAGGATGCCGTTGCCGGACCCGAGTTTGCTGAACCCGCTGCTCCCGCGGCGGTGGTGGCGTTCGCGTCGTTGCGGGATGCGAGCGGCACGGAGCGCCGTGGACGCGATTCCAGCTGGCGTCCTTCGATGAGAGGATAACACCACTTGCGCAGAGCGGGAATGTGGACGTTGATCCAGTAATCCCACCAATCGAGGGCGCGGGAATCGTAGCCGAAGTCGGCTTGTTCGTCGGGGGGAAGAGCGGCGCTGAGGCGCTCGACGTTGGCGGCTTCGAAGACGTGATCGTTGTGCAGGATGAAAGGTTCGAAGAGCGAGATGAGCTTGACGACTTTTTCGAGTTCGCGTTCCTGGCGGGCTAGTGGAGGTTTGGAGGAGAACGGTTCCGTGGCGCGATTGATGGCTTGCACTACGGCTTTTTGCGCGGGGGCGGAGATTGCTTTGTAGCGCGTTTTGGAGACGGGAATGGCGTCGAAGCGGAGGCGCATGCGTTGTTGGATGTCGGTGTGCGCGCGATAAAATTTCCTGTGGCCGAGGCCGGTGAGTTCGATGGAGCGACGCATGTTGCAGGCGTTGGCCACTGAAGTGGCTAGTTGATAGACGCGCTGGTGGCGGCGGGTGACTAGCGCGGCGGAGATCAGGGTCATGCCGCGGCAGACTAGATCTACCGGGATTAGGTCGAGGCATTTGGATTCGTTTGTCGGAAGTTGGCGGAAAAATGTGCCGAGAAGGTAGGAGAGTGAGGCGGAGGTGTTGATGCCTTCGTTCCAACCCAAGAACGGTTTTTCGAGTGAGGACTCGACGATGGCGGGGCGGACTACGGCGATTGCTGCGGGAGGATTCGCTTCGAGGAAATTGTAGATTAGGGATTCGGAGAGGCTTTTGGTGAATGTGTAGGTGTTGGGCCAGCCTAGTTCGATGGCGCGGCGCGAAGCTGCGTCGGTGAGAGTTTGGCGGAGCCAGCGGACGCGATTCTTGCGGATTTGATTTTCGAGCGCTTGGCCCTGGAGATCTTTCGCGGCGTGTTCTTTCTTTTGCGCGACGCGGCGGAGTTCAGCTGTAACTTCTGGTGATTCGGCGCGGGCTTCTGTTTCTTTGATGAGATTTTCGAGCGATTGCCATTCTTTTACGGCGTCGTAATTTGGGATCCCGCGCGGTGTGTAATTTTCTGACAATTCTTCGAGGACGCGGCCGTCGCGTTGACCTACTACGTAGCAGGTGGAGAGATGCAGCAGAGAGGCGTGTGCGGATTCTTTTAGAAAATCGAGGACGTAGGCTGTGGAGCGGACGTTTACGGCGAGGGCGTCGCGCAGGTCGGGATTGAAGTCGGTCAGGCCCGAACTGTTTACGATTACGTCGAGAGTGCGGGAGAGCTTTTGCTGGTCCTGCGGGCTAAGGCCGAGGCCCGGCTTGCTTACGTCGCCGTCAACTACTTCGACACGCTCGCTGAGAAATTCGGCGAATTTGTCGCCGTGGCGTTCGGCTAGTTTTTCGAATACTGGGGATTCTTCGATTACGCGCTGCAGGCGTTGCAGAGAAGTGTTGGCGCGGTTGTGGCGGACTAGCAAGTAGATGCGGCCGATTTCGGGGAGATCGGTGAGCAGATTCGCGAGCCACACTTTTCCTATGAAGCCTGTGGCGCCGATGAGCAGGATGTTTTTTCCACGGAGGGCGGCGCGGGCGGATAAAACCGGGTGGCCGTTGCGCGATTCGTAGTGGACTACTGGGACGTAGACTTTGGGCGCGGCGCGTTCGGCTGGCTTCATGGCTTCGTCGAGAATGTGCGGATTTTTTTCGAAGCCGAGTATGGCGATTAATTTTTCGCGGGGAACGCGGCCGTCGGGTTGGCTGCCGGTGAATCTGGCGAAGGCGCCACGGGGGCGGATTACGGGATCGAGCAGTCGTCCGGTGGCCATGCCTTCGCGGAAATCGAGGCGATTGGAAATGACGCGTGCGATGCCGAAATGTTTTGCGAGCGGGCGCATGATGTGGTCGAGGCCCTGGCTGACCAGGACGATTTCGCCGCCTTCGGCTATCGCTTCTTGTAGCTTGGCGATGCCTTGCTGCTTCAGGCGTGGCTTCAGAAAATATTCGAAGAATTCTTCGCCTAGGAGGTCGAGCCGGTCGCGGCTGACTCCGCGGAGGACGGTGTGCAGCAGGCGGGTGGCGAAGACGCGGTTGGTGATGTAGAGAAACGGGCGGCCGACGGCGAGGATGGCCATGGCGCCGCGGCGCGTCCAGCGTTCCAGGAAGCTTTGCGAGTTCCAGGCGAAGAAGCCGACGGGACGGACGGCGGTGAGATTGAGCAGGCTGCCCTCGACGCGCCAGAAGACAGGCGCACGCGCGCGCGCGGAGGCGTGTTGCGCAGGCCCGGTTATTTTCGAGATTTGATCGTTTGAATTAGACAGCGACATCGTTGAGTGAGTTGTTGCTGGTGATTCGGAAGTAGTGAAATTATCACGGTATGCGGAGGCAAGCAAGCGCGTGGGCACGATCGGCAACGCGAACTTGGCTCCGAATGGCCGACAACACAACTCAACTGTCCCACCGCGAACCGACAACTTATTAATTGGGAGCAACCAAGGGCGGCTCCGGCTTTAGTAGAATTTCTTTTCCAGCGCAGGCAACGTCTCGATGAAAACGTGGCCGACGATTGCGAGACTGCGCGGATCAACTTTGTCCAGGGTGTCGTCTGGAGTATGCCAATAGGTTGGCTGGACGTCGAAATCGATGATGTCGCAGCCGGGAACGTCCCTGCGGATGAAGGAGAAATGATCGTCGCCGCCCACGGAGGTGGTTTCGTTGACGAAGACATTCCCGTAGCCCGCACGCGCGGCGGTCGCCCAAATAAGATCCGTCAGCCACGGCGTAGAGCCGGTGTCGCGCTTGATCTTCAGATTGGACGGCCCAATCATGTCGGCGAGAACCATTGCTTTGACGTGTTTAAGGTCGCCCGAGAGCGCCATGCTCGCGGCCATCTCGCGACTACCAAAAGTGCTGTTTGTGTCCTTCCACTGGACGCTGTTCTTGTCGGGCCAGTTTTCCTGCGCTTCTTCACCGTCGAAAAACACGATCCACGTGTTGAGGGCGCTTTTCGTCGTGCGAGCGCAGAAAAGTCGGGCCAGCTCAAGCATTGTGCCGGTGCCTGAGCCGCCGTCGTCGGCGCCAACGAAGTTCGGTAAACGTATCGTGTCGTAATGTGTGGTGAAGAGGACGATTCCGCTGCCGGTGCCGGAAATCTTGGCGATGATGTTTTTCATTGCGATATCGCCGAGGGGCGTGGAGCCGTGGAAATCATGCTCCTCGACGGGGCAGCCGAAGCTTTTTAGTTGGCTGATGATGTAAGCCTGCGCGCCATGGATTCCTTCGGAGCCTGGCGGGCGTGGTCCGATTTCCACTAATCGGCGAACATGCTCGAAGGCTTTGGCGCCCTCGAAGCCACCGGTTGCGGACGGAGGAAGGGCTGCGGAAGGATTCGCCGCCGATATTGCTGCTGCGGCATTCACTGTTGGACGACTTACGCTCGATGGCTGGGTATTGCAGGCGACCGTGCACCCAATTGCGAAGCTCGCGATGATGACCCCAATTTTGCGCACCTTCAACCTCCGCATGGACCGCATTGACTGTGGCCCGTCAGCCGAAGTCCGGGCCACATTTACCACCACGCCAGGAATCGTTGAGTCTGAACCTACCCGCTAGATAAACCCTTCACGTTGTGCAATTGCGCCGGAGCGGTGGTTATTTTTCTGGCTTCGGGTAGTTGAAGCGGAAAGATTCTCCGGCTGGACCCGCTACACCTCGGGTGTTGTAGTTCAGCATGTAGTCCAAGTGTTGCTTGTCTTCTGGGTATGCTATGCCATCGGGATAGGGGTATGGCGTTGTGGTGTGGAAGGGGAGCGGGGTTACGGTGTCGCCGTGGGCGGCGTAGAAGTCCATGTCTTTGGCGAAGCCGTTGGCGTAGAGGAAATAGTCGCGGGTCCAGCCGCTGGGAAGATCGGGCAAGTGCGTGGAGTCGAACTCCACGGCTACTTCGTCGCCGGAGCCGAAAATTACGTATTCGTCGTCGGTTTTTTGCATGAGGTCGGTTACGTCGCCGTAGCGGGTGTAGTTGCCGATTTGGCGGGCGTACGGGCCTGTGGCGCTTACGTCTTCGTAAATATAGGAGAGATCGTTTTTCGGATTGCCTTCGACTACGCGGGGGTAGCCGCGGAATTGCAGCTTGGCTTCGGCTAGTGGGACTTCGGTGAGTTTGAACTCCGTTTCCTCGGGAGAATTGTCCACGCGGATGCGATCCCAATAGACGCGGAGATTGGTGGAGATGCGGATGAAGCGGGCGCCCGGTGGAATTTTTCCCGTGAGGTCGGCGACCATGGTGCGGGAGAGGCCGGCGGGGAAGCCCATGTCGTCAATCACCTTCACCCATTGGCCGGAACCGTCTTGCACTTCGACGTAGGGCGGTACCGGCGAGATGCCTGCTTGCCAGGCGGCGTACATGGAACTGGCGCTGAAATAATCGGTGAAGCCGTCCATCAGCAGGCGGAGCGGGCGCGACGGATCCCAATCGCCGAGGTCGAGTTCGATCCAGTGCATTTCGGCGAAGCCTGCGTAGGGAGCTAGCTGAAAATCCGTGACGTATTTGCGATCTTGCTCGCGGAGGAGAGGGAGGAGATCGCGACTGTGATCGTCCCAGGCTCCGGCGGGGAGATGAGCGTCGCGGCTGGCGATTACTTTGAATTGCGGGAAGGGGAGTTCGCTGGCGAAATGTTCGTTGGGATAGACTTCGACGTCGGTCGGATGATCTACCGCTAGCAGGCGGGCTTGATCGAGATAGTCCAGCTCTTCCATTGGTTCGAGCATCTTGAAACGCAGTCGGCCTCCTTCTGGCTGCGCTAGCGAGCCGGTGACTTTGAAATATTCGGCAGGGTTGGGAATGTTGCGCTGGTTGGGGCCGGTCCAGTGGCCGACGATGCCGGGGCCGATCATGTCGGCTAGAAATTCGAATTTTTCGCCGTTCCAGACGAAGACGATGGGGCAAGAGCTGCCGCGGCGATCGATTTCCGTGACGAGTTCTTCTTTGTGGGCTGGGATTTCTAGTTCGTCTTGCAGGACGCCGGTGGGCCAGAGGAGGCGTATTACGTCGGCTTGGCGTTCGGCGCCTAGACCGGCGACGATTGGCGCGGGGCCTTGTCCTAGATAGCCGGAGGCGCCGGGAACTTCCCATTTTTGTTGCAGCGCGCCTGCGTACATTTCTACTTTTGTGCCAATGGCAGATTTATTGTCGTTCTCGCCTTTTAGTGCGATGCGCAGCCAGTTGTAGCGATTGCCGCCTTCGTTCTTTAGTAGCACGGGTGGGAGATTATTTTGGGCTATGAGGAGATCGGTCGCGCCGTCGCCATCGAAATCGAAGGCGATGATGCCGCGGGGATTTTTCAGCGTGATTTTGTCGAGGCCTGAGGAGGCGGTGACGTCGCGGAAACCTGCGGTGCCTTCGTTGCGGAGCAGGACGATGTGTCCGGCGCCTGTGAAGTCTTCGCCTACTGCCACTAGATCGATCCAGCCGTCGTCATCGTAATCAATTGGGGCGAGGCCCCAGCCGCGCATCCAGTCGAGGTCGGGGAGATTCACTCGTTCGAAAGATTTTCCGCCGTTGTTGCGCCAGAGGCTTAGGCCGGGGGCGCCCCAGTGGGTGAAGGCGAGGTCCATCCAGCCGTCTTTATTGAAATCGAGCGCGACTACACCGGCGGTAGGAGCGGGCATGTCGCTGCTCCACGGTGCGGTTGATTGGAATGCGCCTTCGCGAGGATTTAGATAGGCGACGGGGGATTTTTGCCAGCCGGTGACGACGAAGTCTACGGCGCGATCGTTGTTGATGTCGCTGGCGAGGGCGCCTACCGACGGGGCGGTGCCTGCTAGCGCGGTTTCTGTTGTCCAATTTGTGAATGTGCCGTTGCCGTTGTTGCGCCAGAGGACGTTGCCGGGGGCTGGGGCATCTGTTGGAAAGGCGAAGGCTTCGGCGAGATTGGGGAGCGGGAAATCGTTGAAGCGGGTGACGTAGAGATCGAGGTCGCCGTCGTGATCGAAATCAATGAAGGTCAAACCGAGGGCTAGTGCGCCCGCTTGGGTTTCTGTGTCTATTCCGGCGTCTTTGGTTACGTCTTTGAATGTGCCGTTGCCTTCGTTGTGGAAGAGGATGACGCGGCCGTTCATGGAGACGGCGAGGTCGGGCTTGCCGTCGTTGTCGTAATCACCCACGGCGCAGGCCATGCCTTGGCCGTGGATATCGAGGTGGGCTTCGCGCGTGACGTTTATGAATTTTCCCGCGCCGATATTTTTGTAGAGAGCGGAGTTGCCGCGGCCGTCTGCGTCCACCAGGAAAATGTCGGGCTTGCCGTCGCTGTTGTAATCGATGATGCAGGCGCCGCTGCCTAGGAATTGCGCGAGCGGGCTGGCGGGGGATTCCGCTGCGGGCTTCGGGCTGCGGGCTTTTCGCAGGGCGAGAGTTGCGCTGCCCGATGCTGATGGAGTGGTGTCGGCAGCACCGTGCAGTTGCGTGGTCGCGATGCGCGCGGTGGCGGAGGTGGGCAGGTTCGCGGCGGCGGTGACGTTGACGAAATGGACCGGCATCGCTTGCGGCACGGGCTCGGGGGCGGGTTGCAGGATTTCGGCCAGGGAATATTTTCCTTGCTCGCCGTAGATGAAGCTTACTGGCTTGCCGAGTTTTTCTGACGTCATGTGCTGGAAGCGGTCGAAGTGAACTTTGGCTTCGGCGGTTTTGCCGCTGCGTTGCAGGGCTTGGGCCATGCCGAATTCGGCGGAAACTTGGAAGGGGTTTAGTTCGAGCGCGTGTTGGAAGGAGGCAATGGCTTTATCGTATTGCTGCTGCTGGGAATAAATGAGGCCCAGGAAATATTGCGTGTCGGCATCGTAGGGATCGAGCGCGGCAACTTTCTGGAAATCGGCGATGGCGGCGTCGGCGTCGCCACCGGCTTTCTCCATGAGGCCGAGATTGAACCAGGCCCAGGGATTGCGCGGGTCGCGCTGCGCGGATTTTTGGAGGATTGCGCGGGCTTCGTCGAAGCGTTGCATGTTGAGGAAGGCAATGCCGGAGTTGAGGCAGCCGATGTCGGTCTGGGGATCGAGGATGCAGGCGCGTTGGAATTTCCCGAGGGCTTTTTCGAACTGCTGGCGGTTCATCAGGGAGACGCCGAAATTGTTTTCTCTGATTACGTCGGCGCGGGGGTTGGCGAGGGGTTCTTGCGCGGTGGAATCGTCTTCTTTTTGCGTCGCGGCGGCGCGGGCGTGGGTGTGTTTTTGTGGCTGAGCTGGTTGCTGCGGTTGCGTGGGTTGCTGTTGTTGCTCTTGGCTGGCAGCGATGAGGGTGCAGGCGAAAATCGCCAGGAAAATTGTAGCGCGGGTGAAGCGGGTCATTACTCTCCCTTTCTGAATGCGTGGGACATTCTACCGCGTCGGAGGCGGTTTGGGTGCCGCGGTGGATTATTTTCGGGCAGTGGACAATGCGAGGTCGGTTGGATTGGTGTTTAAAACCCCCAACCTTCAGAAACCGAAGGGTGGGGCACCCTCTCGCGGTGATTAGACATTGAGATAACTTGTTGGCCTCCGTTGCACCAATCGGGAGATTGGCGTTTCCAGGGACGGCGTGGCGGTTGCTGCGTGCTAGACTGGCGGGCGCGTTGGCAGGTTTTATTTTGAATTCACTATGAATGATTTGAATTTTCTTTCGGCTGTGGAGATGGCCGTGCAGGTTCGCGCGCGGGTTATTTCGCCTGTCGAGTTGGTGGATGCGCATTTGGGGCGGATTGCGGAACTGAATTGCGGGCGCGAATCGAAATTGAATGCGTATGTACATGTGGATGTGGACGCGGCGCGAGCGCAGGCAAAGATTGCGGAGGCTGCTGTTGGGTCGAGCTCGCATGCCGATTCGCTGGGTGTGCTGCATGGCGTGCCGATTTCTGTGAAGAGCTCTGTCGATGTGGCTGGGTGGCCCTGTGAATGCGGGAGCCGTTTGCGCAAGGGTTATGTGCCGTCGGAAGATGCGACGCTCGTAGGGCGGTTGCAGGCGGCGGGGGCGATTTTGTTGGGGAATACGAATGTGCCGGAATTTTTGATGGCCTATGAGACGGATAATTCTTTGTACGGACGGACGAATAGTCCTTGGGATGTGGAGCGGACTCCTGGCGGATCGAGCGGAGGGGAAGCGGCGGCGATTGCTGCGGGATGTTCGGCGGGGGGAGTGGGCAGCGACGGCGGCGGTTCGATAAGAATTCCGGCGCATTTTTCGGGGATTTGCGGATTGAAGCCTACGCCGGGGCGCGTGCCTTCGACGGGGCATTATCCGGCATCGGCGGGGCCGTTCGCGCAGTTGGGCGTGGTGGGGCCGATGGCGCGAACTGTGGTGGATCTGGCGCGATTGTTTGCAGTGATGACCGGATGGGACATTGCGGATCCAGCTTCGGCGCCCGTGCCGCTGCGCGTGTGGGATGATTCGCAGATTCTTAAGTTGCGCGTGGCTTATTTCGAGGATGACGGCGTGACTCCTGTGACTGCGGACACTGCGGCGGCGGTGCGGGCTGCGGCGGAGGCTTTGCGCGCGCAGGGATTACTGGTAGAGGCTTGGCGTCCGCAGAATCTGGACCGTGTGTGGCAGCTTTGGTGGAACTTATTTGGGCGCGCGGTGCAGACGGCGTTTGCGGCTACCGTCGAGGGGCGCGAGGCGGAACTGAGTCCGATGTATCGGGCTTGGCGGGAGCGCGTGGCTTTGGAACCGGCGCTGGATGGGCGGGAGTGGTTGAACACTTTATTGGGGCGTGATGCTTTGCGCGAAAAACTGCTCCGGGAGATGGAAACTTTTCCGATTTTGTTGTGTCCGGCTTGCGCTGTTCCGGCGTTTCGTCATGGAGAGCGGGAATGGATGGTGCAGGGGCGGAAGGTGGAATATTTGAAGGCGATGAGTTATTCGCAGTGGTTTAATTTGCTGGGGAATCCGGCGGCGGTGGTGCCTGTGGGGAGGTCGGCAGAGGCATTGCCGATTGGGGTGCAGATTGTGGGGAGGCCTTGGGAGGACGAGGCGGTGCTGGCGGTGGCGGCGAAGATTGAGGCGGCGACGGGTGGATTCAGACGTCCGCCGTTGTAGCGCTGGAACCCCCTCACAAATATTCAGCCGCTACGGGAAAGCGTGGCTTCAGGGGCTAAAGCCCCGCCCTTCCGCGTTAGTCAACTACGAGACGTTTTCTACTCGCCACCGTACTTTCCGGGGCAGCGGATCTTTTTGCGGTCTTTTTCTTCAGGCATTTTCCTGATCTCAGTCCAATATTCTTCCCGCACATCTTCATCAATTTCGATCACGCCGGGATGGAGACGGTCGCCTCCTTTTTTCTTGCAGCCAGAAATCCAAACTTCTTCGAGCGTTTCGCAATCAAAGTAATTAGTCTTGTAGCCTCCCTTCAGAACTTGATAGCGGCGCCCCTGGTAGTAAACGGACCTATACGATTTTGAGAACGCCACGCGACCGACGCGAGCAGGACCATTGATTCCATCCCCTTTGAACTCGATATACATGATTTGCGTTTTCATTTGTCGAGTCTCGCTCGCGGATGGTGGACATGGCTAGCCCGCGGTGTTGGCGCGCGCGATCAGAAAAATCGCGAGGAAGTAGAAGACGAACATCAGCGCGAGAAAAGCTTGCGCGCGTTTATTGGCGCCGGCGAATTCTTTCCAGACGAAGATGCCCCAGAGGGCGGCGACCATGGGAGCGGATTGGCCGATGGAGTAGGAGATTGCTACGCCGGTGTAATTGGCGGCGACGAGATTGAAGACTGTGCCGGTGGTCCAGATGGCGCCGCCGAGAAGGCCGAGGACGTGGCCGTTCACGGGGCCGCGGAAGAATCCGCTGAATGCGACAGGCTCGCCAACGAGCGGCTTCTTCATGAAATACAAATTCCACCACAGACAGGAAAGCAGCGCCCCGCCAGTGAGGAACACGGCGATGCTGTAGGGTCCGAGGGTATTTCCGTGCGTGAGGGCACGGGTGGAGAAGGGCGCCCACAGCCCCATCAGGACGCCGGAGACTACGCAGACGATGATGCTTTTACGCGAGGCTTCTTTGTTGGCGCCTAGTTCGCCGTAGGCTTTCCCGTCGAGGATTACGGCGACTACGGCGCAGAGGACACCTGCGCCGAGCATCATTACATTGCCGCGTTGTTGTTGCACGAAGCTGAGGACGGTGCCGACTACCAGGGCGATGCCGATGGCAACGGGGAAGGCGATGGCCAGGCCGGCCATGTCAATCGCGGCGACTAGTAGGAGATTGGCGAGATTGAAAATTATTCCGGCTAGGAGAGCCCAGCCGATGTTGGAGAGGTCGGCGGAGCGGACATTATTAAGGAAGCTGGTGGGGCCGTCGGTGGTGGAGCCCATGGTGAGGGCGTAGACCAGGGCGGCGAGGAAGATTCCGATGGCGTAGTCCCAGTAGAAAAGTTCGAAGCGATAATTTTTTACGCCTTTATAGGTGTTGGCCCAGGAGCCCCAGCAGGCGGCGGTGACGAACATCATTAATAGGGCGGTGCCGAAGGTTGTTGGCGTGAACATTGAGATCCTTTATATGGGTGCGACTGAATCGTGTGGCTTCAGGGGCTGAAGCCCCTTTTTTATGACTGGGCTGACGGCGGGGCTGAAGCCCCGCCCTTCCGGAGCCGCAAGTTACGTGATAATTGTCAAAATGCGGCTGAGCCTTTTGGGCTTTGCTGTTTGATCAGGGCTATTACTTCATCGTGCCGGGCCATGGCGCGGGCGCCGATTTTTGTGCAGCACAGCGCGGCACAGGCGTTTGCGAATAGGCCTACTTTCTGGCAATTCCAGCCTTGCAGCAGCGCGTACGAAAGGCCACCCATGAAGGCGTCGCCTGCGCCGGTGGTGTCAACGACATCGACTTTGAAGGCGGGAACTTTGGCGACTTCTTTGGGAGTGGCGATGAGGCAGCCGTCGGCGCCGAGAGTGATGGCGACGACCGTAGGGCCCATGCGCAACAGAGCGGTGGCGACTTTTTCGTAATCACCTTCGCCGGTTAATTCGCGAGCTGCGGCTTTGCAGGGCTTCAGGACGTCCACAAGGCGGAGCGCGGTGCAAAGTTCTTCTTGAGTGCCGAGGTTGGATTCGGCGAAAAAGCTAGGGGAAACGTCGAGATCGAAAATGACGCGGACTTTGGCGTCGTGCGCAACTTGCATGGCTTCTTTTACGGGGGCGATGGGGAGTTGCGATGCTTCGGTGTGAAAATGTTTGGCGGCTTGAATGTGCGGGGCGAAGCGATGCAGGACTTGATAGACGGAAATTTTTCCGGTGACGTTGGGGAACATGTAGATGCATCGTTCGCCGGCGATGTCCACGGGTATCCAGGTGAGCGCCGAGTATTCACCCTTCACGACTTCGATGCCGGAAAGATCCATGTGATCTTCGGTGAAGGCTTTCTGGATGATGCGGCCGTTTTCGTCGTCGCCGATGAGACCGAGCCAGCCGGTACTTACGCCGAGGCGCGCGACTTGCGTGAGATTGTTGGCGGTTACGCCGCCGGCGTGAATTTCCATGCGCGTGGCGTTGATTTTTTCTTCGGGACCAAGCAGACGGGGCACGATGGCGAAATAATCCACGGTGCAGCTGCCGATTCCGACGACGTCAACCTTTGTTGTGGTGTCTGGCATGGGCTCGATTTCCGTTATTTTGCGGCCGTTTGTCGATGCGCAGCGGGCGGCAGCGCCATCAGGTCGACGAACATTTTATAGAATTTTTCTTTGTTTAGTTCTTCGGGGATATTGACGAGCTGTTCGCCGAGGCCGGGTTGCGCGCCGTCGGTCCAGACCAGCACGTTGCCGTAGCCTGCGGTGTGCGAAATGTCTATGTCCATGAAAAATTGGGTTTGTTGGGTGATGACGGTCGGGTCGAGCCATCCGGCGACGGCGAGTTCGTCCCACATGAATTCTTCGTCGGCATATTTTGCGAGGTACTGCGAGGCGGGGCTGGATGATTTGGCAATTTCGGCGATCAGTTCTTTGGTCATGCGGGTTTTTACGGAAATATCCACGGTGGTGATGGTGATTTTGTGCCAGGGCGCGGTGAGGACGATGTGGACGGCCTCGGGGTCCCACCAGAAATTAAATTCGCGGCGATTTTCTGCGAGCCAATCTTTGGGGACTATGGGGGCGATGCTGCCGCCCATTACTACAAGTTCCTGCGCTAGCTCGGAGACTTGCGGATCGAGGCTGATGGCTTGGGCGATGTCCGTCATGGGGCCGCCGGCGTAGATTGTAACTTCGTGCGGATACTTGTGGACCATGCGAATGATGAAATGTGCGGCGTCTTCTTTTTGGGCTTGTAGAGTAGGATTACCTTCGGCGACGTCGGGAACTTCGAAGGGCAGGTGATATTTTCCGCGCAGGCCGTCGCCCAGATTCATGCCAGGGCGGTGGCCGTTCCACGCGCCTTGATAATGGACCGTGCCGTAAAGTTTTTCCCAGCGTTCGATTAGTTCCATACGATTGATGAGCGGGTAGACCGCGCCGGGATAGACGGGGATGTCCTGGTGGCCTGTGAGTTCTAGCATGCGGAGGGTATGGGCTACTTCTTCGTCGCGCCACATATCGCCGCTGACTACTGTGATGCCCAGCGTTTCGACGTTCGGCGATTGCAGAAACATTAGGATGGATTGCTGGTCGGTGGTGGCGGCGCCGCGGGCGTCCTGGTCAATGATCACTTTGCGCTTGGTTTGCGCGGTAGCGGCGGATGTGGACGCGAGCGCTGCGACGACGACTAACAGCAAGATTCTCTTGAGGCCCATGGCGGTGATTGATCCCCTTGTGGTGAATCGGCTGCTGATTAATTGCGGCAGGCTTCGCTTGGTTGCGTTCCGGCGGCAGGACACCTGTGGCACCAACGGAGCTTATAGTTCTCCGGCGCGGGGGAGTCAAGGGAAAACGGCATTTTTGCGAGTGGAGAGATTGTGCCGAAACGGGACGCGGCAATTCGCGTCAATAGCGGATGTTATAATCCGCAGATGTTTGCGGGCAGCGGAAAAACGCGGGTGTGTGTAGTGGCGCTGTTTGCCGTGATGCTGTGTTTTGGTTTTGCGGCGGACGCCCCGGCGTGTTTCGCGCAGACGGCGGCGGGGCAGCAGGCAGCAAGGCAGCAGGCAGCGAGTCTGATTTCGCAGGCGCGGGCTTCTGCGGCGGCGGGGCAATTTGCGGATGCGATTGAGCAGTATCACGAAGCGCTGCGGATTGCGCCGCGGGATCTGGATGCGGAAATTGGATTGGCGCAGGCGTATCGCGGAGTGCGCAACTTTGATGCAGCCAAGCAGACGCTGGAGCAGGCGCGGCGCGAGCACCCGAAGAGCGCGGCGCCGCTTGCGATGCTGGGCGACATGGATTTGGAGCTGCAGACTTATGACGCGGCGATTGCGCATTTGAGCGCGGCGTTGGCGCTGGAGCCTGCGAACGTGGACGCGCGCAATCGGCTGGCTGTGGCGTACAAAGCGAAGGGAGGCGCGGCCGACAAGGGGGCCGCGCTCGAGCAGCTCGCCAAAGTGCTGGCGCGCGATCCGCAGAATGCACTGGCGCTTTACACGCGGGCGGAAATTTATGCGGATCAGAACCGCGATGCGCTGGCGCTGCCGGATGCGGAGAAAGTGGTGGACTTGCAGCCGCAGAACTCACGAGGGCGGGCTTTGCTGGGGAAGATTCTGGTGCGCGCGCCTGCTGGTGCAGCGCCGGAGGAAATTAGACAGCGCTGCGGGCGGGCGGTGCTGGCGCTGGAGCCGCTGGTGAATGTTGCGGGGGTAGGGGCTTCGGCGGCCGCGGATCCCGAGACGTTGTTTTTGTTGTCGCGCGCATATCGTTGCGCGGGGCAGGATGAGAAGGCCGCGACGACCTTGGAGGAATTCGAGAAGTCGTCGCAGAACGATCGGACTTCGAAAGAAAATCAGACGCAGGCGAAACATTTGGTGCAGCAGGCGGATGAGCTAGCCATGAAGAACGATTTCGCGGGGTCGCTCGCCGTGTTGCAGCAGGCGATTGCGATGGACGCGACTTATCCGGCGGCTTATTCGCAGCTGGCGAAACTTTATTATTCGGCGGGCGATATTGAGAAGGCGAGCGAGGCGATTGGGCAGGCATTGCAGCGGGCGCCTTATCATCCGGAATATCTCTACGTGCAGGGAAAGATTTTTGAGCGACAGGGGAAGGTGGATGATGCGCTGGTCGCTTTTCAGCGGACCGTACTGGTAAATCCGAGGGAGTCGGACGCTTATTTTGAGATGGGGGCGATTTACCAGCAGCGCGGGGAGCGAGTGAAGGCGCGGGCGGCTTACGCAAAGGCGGTGGAGATTTCACCGGACGATCCTGACTACAAGCGGGCGCTGGCGGGGTTGAATGTTGGCGCGCCTGTAACGCCGTGAACTTGAGGCTGCTGGCCGGTTAAATCGTGCTGCGGTGGAATTTGTATCTGGTAGAATCCAGGCCCTATGCGAATTCACAAAAGTTTAATTTCTATGGCTGTTGCGGCCGTGGTTGTGGCTGCTGGTGTGTCGCTGCACGCGCAGAGGCCCACCGATAGCGTGGCGTCGCGCGTGGCGGCGCAGAACGCGATCTTCGCGGAGAAGTACGAAGCTGACCTGCGCAATTTTCCAGAGAACGCGACGGCGTACGGAGATTATCGCTACAACGACAGGCTGGAGGATTACTCGCTGGCGGCGATCACGGAGCGGCACAAAACCGATGAGGCGTTTTTGGCAAGGCTCGAGGCCGTCCGTACCACCGGGTTCACGGATCAGGATCAGCTTTCGCATGATGTGATGATGCGAGTGCTGCAACAGCGCGCCGCTGATTTTGCGCTGAAAGAATACGAGATGCCGATCAATCAGATGAACGGCATCCACACCAGTCTGGCTGACCTGCCGCTTTCGGTGCCGCTTGATTCGGTGAAGCACTACGAGGATTACGTGGCGCGGCTGCGGCAGATTCCTGGCGCGTTGGAGCAGACCAGAGAAGTGTTGCGCGCGGGAATGCGAGACAAGCTAATGCCCGTACGCTTTCTGCTGGAGAAAATTCCTGTGCAGTGCGACGGGATCATTGAGGCGGATCCTTTTCTGCAGCCGACGAAGAAATATCCGGCGGACATTTCGGCGGAGGAGCAAAAGCGGCTGACGCAGGAGATCACGAACGCCATTAATAAGGATGTGATTCCGGCGTATCGCACGTTTGCCGCGTTTGTGCGCACCGAATATGCGCCGCAGGGGCGGACGGCGCTGGCAGTGACTTCTTTGCCCGATGGCGAGAAGCGCTACCAGAACGATATTTACGGGCGTACGACCACGCGAATGACGGCGGAGGAAATACATCAGCTCGGGCTGCGAGAAATTGATCGCATCGAGGGCGAGATGACAGCGATTGCGAAGCAGGAAGGATTTGCCGACCTGGCTTCTTTCCGGGCAGCGATCGCGAAAAATCCGAAGTACAAACCGACGAGCGCGGAGCAGATTCTGGACGATTTCCGGCACTACATCGCGGAGATGCAGCCGAAGCTGCCGGAACTTTTTACTTTGCTGCCGAGATCGCCGGTGACGGTGGAAGCGATTCCCGCTTTTCAGGCGGCCGCGGCGACGCATTACGTGACGGGGACGCCGGATGGGAAGCGGCCGGGGCGCGTGGTGGTGGCGACGTCGGATTTCGCCCAGCGGTCCCTGGTGGGGGATGAGGCGATCGCTTACCACGAAGGAATTCCGGGACATCATTTGCAGCTTT
>Ga0070764_10000019_pt1 | contig 55771 bp, 45 predicted proteins | sample HubBroMetageWRM4_FD_67287 | JGI IMG/M metagenome (GOLD analysis project Ga0070764, IMG submission 67287) | Warmed soil microbial communities from the Hubbard Brook experimental Forest, New Hampshire - Hubbard Brook CCASE Soil Metagenome WRM 4 | ecosystem: Environmental > Terrestrial > Soil >... | reverse complement strand
GCGACAATTTCGGCGACGCGCGCGATGCAGGAAGCGTCGCCCACCGATGTGCCGCCGAATTTCATGACCTGCAAATGTGGCTTCATTTGGGATAGACCTGTGGCGAGGCGAATCGATGAGGCCCGTAGCAAATCTGGCTTTTGGAATGGCCGCGCCTGAAAAAACTATACACTACCGCGGCGGATTCTGAGAGGACGGCGAAGCAGCGCTGTTTCGGAATCAAAAAGAGCCAACGAGACGGGGAAGGTGAATCGCAATGCCGTGCGGAGGTGGTGTGCCGAAATCGAGCCGCGAGCCGCCTCGACAATGTCGGGGCGGCTCGCGGCCAAGACTAAAGCTGCGTGATTACGGCCGGGCGGCCAATGCCGGAATCAGCACCTTGGACTGCGGCGTGCCGAGACCGGTGACGTAATCATACCCGGTGAGGGCATCGCACATTGTGCCGCAGGAACCATTGGTGCCAGTGGTGACCGCGTGAAAATCGCTGGCCAAGCTCGATTTCCCCACCGCGTAAACGGAAGTTCCGGTTGCGCTCAAGTTTGCTTTGCGGGCTGCGACGCGCTGCGAATTGGTGATGGCGATCAGTGCGGCCCATTGTGGCGTCGCGGCGCTGGTGCCGCCAACCTGGAACCAACCGCTGTAGCCGCTGACTCCGACGGAATCGTAAATCGCGTATCCGGTTCCGGGATTGGCGTTGTAGGAAACGTCCGGCACGCCGCGGGTTCCGTGAATGTCGTTCGCGATCGGAAACTGCGCCTGCGAGACCGGCTCATATTCGTACTTGCTGAGCCCGCCGCCGCTGCCACTCCACGCTGATTCGCTGCTGTAATTTCCGGACTTGTCCAGGGTCAGCGAAGTGCCGCCGACGGCGATCACATCTGGCGACGCCGCCGGATAATTCACGCCGGTGCCGCTGTCGCCAGAAGCCGCGAGGAACGTGACGCCGGTAGACACAAAGTGATTGTCCAGATTGCGCTCGCTGGAAAGCTCGGCTGACGTCCAGCTCATAGAAACGACTGACGCGCCGTTGCGTACCGCGAAATCCACGCCGGCGAGCAAGTCGCTCAGGTTATTCGAAGGAGCCTCGATGAGGAGGATCTTGGCTTGCGGCGCGATCGCGTGCGCCCATTCGATATCCAGTGAAATTTCCACTGCCCAGTTAGCATTGGCGGCAGGCTTGCGTCCGCTCGAATACAGCTGGCGGAAGCAACCGTTGGCGGTCGTGCAGGCCGGCAGGTTGAACTGCTTGCTGAAAACGCTCAGGTCGTTTGCGGCGTTGGCGTCGTCGTAGGCATCCACAAGCGCGATGGTCTGGCCGGCACCCTGATTGGTGACTAGATCAAAACCGTAGGCATGTCGAATTTGCGACGGCGTAAAAGCCGTCGAGGGCGGGGTGCTGATGCTGGCTCCCGCGGCCTGGTGGATGAAGTAATGAGGACCCATGAAGCCGATCGGATCCTCGCCGTTTTCTCCCATATGTATCTGCAAATAAAGTGGTTGCTGCGCCTGCGCCGCCTGGCTGGCGACGAGAATCGTACCGGCCAGTAACAGGCCACGAACGAAGTTGCTGAGTCCCCCAGATTGCATCTGAACCCTCGTTTGAGCTGCCCCGCTGCGGCGGGACTGGATTGCGTTTGCTTGCTTCGAACTTAGACAGCATAGCTTTCAGGATTGATGGCGGCGATAGACCGGTACTCTCAATCGGCTAGTACCAAAGTCAGAACTGAAGGGGTGTCCCGAAGTGAAACACCTCGGCGGAAGCGGACTAGGATTTACTCGAGCGGCAGGCCAACGTAGTTTTCGGCGAGCGACTGCGAGGCGGCGCGCGAGCTGGTGACGTAGTCGAGTTCGGCCAGCTGCCGGCGCTGGTCGAAGGCGTTCTCGTCGTTGAAGCGGTGCAGCATGGAGGTCATCCACCAGGAGAAACGCTGCACCTTCCAGACGCGCCGCAGGCAGGTTTCCGAGTAGGCATCGAGCCGGTCGCGGCGGCCGGTGGAGTAGAAGTCGGCGAGGGCTCGGGCGAGGATGCGCACGTCGGCGACGGCCAGGTTCAGGCCTTTGGCGCCGGTGGGCGGCACAATGTGTGCCGCGTCGCCGGCGAGGAACAGCTTGCCGTACTGCATCGGCTCGACGACGAAGCTGCGCATACCGGTGACCCCCTTTTGCAGCACCGGACCTTCCACGAGGTTCCAGTTTGCTTCGCCCGCAAGCCTGATGTGCAGCTCTTTCCAGATTTTGTCGTCCGGCCAATTTGCGATGTCTTCGTCGGGGCGGCACTGGAGATACAGGCGGCCGATGTGCGGCGAGCGCATGCTGAGCAGGGCGAAACCGCGTTCGTGGTAAGCGTAGATCAACTCTTCGGAAGACGGCGGTGCTTCGGCGAGAATGCCCAGCCACGCGAACGGATACCAGCGGTCAAAAGCGGTGAGCACGCCTTGCGGAACCGATGGGCGGCAAATGCCATGATAGCCGTCGCAGCCGGCGATGAAATCGCAGACCAGTTCGCGCGTCTCGCCGTCTGTGCGAAAGCGGATCTTGGGTTTGGTGGAATTCTGCGAGCCGTCGAAATTGTGGATGCTGGTATCGGCTACTTCAAAATGAACCTGACCGCCTGCGGCGAGTCGCGCGTCAGTTAAATCTTTCACCACTTCGTGCTGCGCATAGATGGTGACTGCTTTTCCGCCGGTGAGGTCCGCGAAATCGATGCGATGCGTGCGCCGGCCGAAGCGCAGATTCACGCCGTAGTGCACCAGGCCTTCTCGCCGCAGACGTTGGCCGACGCCGGTTTCTTTCAGCAGGTCCACCGTGCCTTGTTCCAGAACACCGGCGCGCACACGCTCTTGCACGTACTGGCGGCTGCGATTTTCGAGGACTACGGATTCAATGCCGTGAAGGTGAAGTAAGTGCGAGAGAACCAGGCCCGCGGGCCCGGCGCCGATGATGCCAACCTGCGTGCGCATAGAGATGCTTCCTCGAGTGTAGGCGTACAAACGATAGCAGAAGGGGGACACGCGGCGGAACGATATCGTGTAGTGAGGCAAATAGTTGGAGGGTCGCAGAAGTGGGTGCTACCATGCGTCGTTGCATCCGGACGATTTTCGTTGGCGTGCAATTTTGGGGCGCGGTTGCGATTTCTTTGGGGGCGTTAGGCCATGTTTGTCAGCGAGAAACATCTGCTAGTTGAATGGGGACATTGCGATCCGGCTGGGATTGTATTTTATCCGCAGTATCTGGCGTGGTTTGACGATTGCACCACCGCGCTTTTTACGAATGCCGGAATGCCCACGCGCGCTTTGTTCCGTGGGCATGGGATTTTGGGAGTTCCGCTAGTGGATGTGCGCGTGCGGTTTATGGTGCCTTCGACGTTTGGCGATGAATTGCTGGCGGAGTCCGCGGTGACAGAATTTCGCCGGAGCAGCTTCATTATCCGGCATCAATTTTTCAAGGCGGGCGTGCTGGCGGTGGAGGGATTTGAAACGCGCGTGTGGGCTGGCACGGATCCCACGAATCCCGAGCGCATGAAATCGCGTCCGCTGCCGAAGGACGTGATCGAACGGCTTTCCAAGCCTGACGAGGCGGAAGGCCAAGCGAAGTTTTAAAGGATTCACGCGGGCATAGCGTCACCGCTTCTAAGTGAATTGCAGCGGCTTCGGTTTTGCGGGATCACTGTAATCGTAAAATCCGCGTCCGGCTTTGCGGCCGTTCCATCCCATCAGCACCATGCGTTTCAGCAGCGGCGGCGGCGCGAAGCGTTGTTCCTTGAATTCATCGAACATGATCTTCGCGATGTAATACGTGGTGTCGTGTCCGACGAAATCGAGCAGCGTGAGCGGGCCCATGGGATGGCCGCAGCCGAGCTTCATGGAATTATCAATGTCCTCAATGGAGCCGACGCCTTCTTCGAGCGCGCGCACAGCATCGAGCAGGTAGGGCACAAGCAGGCGATTGACGATAAAGCCGGTACGATCGGTGGTGCGCACGGGCGTCTTGCCGAAACGGACGGCGAGAGCGACGGCGGCTTCATCCACTTTGGGGTCCGTCGCGATCGTGCGGATTACTTCCACCAACTTCATCACCGGCACGGGATTAAAAAAGTGCAGGCCCAAGAAACGGTCTGGCCGTTGCGTGAACATGGCCATTTCGGTGATGGAAAGCGACGAAGTGTTGCTGGCGAAGATAGTGTGCTTGGGACAAATTTTATCGAGCGCGGTCCAGAGTTCGCGCTTCGCGGGCAGCTGCTCGATGATCGCTTCGATCACCAGGTCGGAATCTTTCAGCTCTTCGATATTGGTGGTGCCGCGCAGGCGCGCGCGAACCGGATCGCGATCGCCGGCAGCGAGCGTACCTTTATCCACCAGACGCTGCAGATTTTTTTCGATGGATTGCAATCCTTTATCAAGGAGCTGTTGGGAAACTTCGCGGACCGTTACCTGGCAGCCCGATTGCGCCACCACTTGCGCGATTCCTGATCCCATCAGGCCACACCCTACGACTGCAACTTTTTCAATCGGCATTTATGATTCCTCCTGAAATTGCGTCAACGCTCGGCGTCAATTTCCGCGAATACTTCCTGAGCCAGATGAAACGCTGCGTTCGCCGCCGGCACGCCGCAATAAATCGCGCTCTGCAGCAGCACTTCCTGAATTTCCTCGCGCGTCACTTTATTGTTTAGCGCGGCGCGCACGTGCATGCGAAATTCTTCGCTGCGATTCAGTGCGATCATCATGGAAAGCGTCAAAAGGCTACGCGTATGGCGCGAAAGACCGGGGCGCGACCAGATTTCGCCCCAGGCGTAGCGCGTAATCAAATCCTGAAACGGTTCGCTGAAGGAATTCTTAGCTCCCTCGGCTCTGTCCACATGCGTATCGCCCAGAACTGCGCGGCGCACTTTCATTCCTGCGGCATGACGCTCACGTTCGTCCATTATTTCGCCTCCTGTTGCCCGAGGAACTGCAGCAGCTCTTCAGTGAAAGTATCGGCTGCTTCAATATTCGAAAGGTGCGCGGCGTTCAGTTCCAGGTATTGTGCGCCGGGGATTTTTTCTGCCAGAAATCGAGCGTCCGCCGATGTTGTTGCTGCATCTTGCGCGCCGGAAATTACCAGCGTGGGCAAGGTCACGCGCGAAACCTGTTCGCGCAAATCCTCGTCACGCAGCGCAGCGCAAGTTGCGACGTAGCCTTCCGGCGGCGTATGCAGCAGCATTTGTCGCGCAGCTTCCACCCAAGTGGGTTCGCGCTTTGCAAAACCTTCGGTGAACCATCGTGCGACCACGCCACTCGCCATTGGCGCGATGCCGCTTTCGCGCACGGCAGCTATGCGTGTGTTCCAACCGTCTATGGTGCCGATGCGTGCCGCGGTGTTGCACAGCGTCAAGCTCTTGAAGCGTTTTGGCACGTGGATGCCCAGCCACTGGCCGATTAATCCTCCAACCGAGAGGCCGCAATAATGCACGGCCGGTATTTGCAGCGCGTCGAGCAGGCTCACAACGTCGCGGCCTAGTCCCTCGATCGTGTACGGCCCTGGCGTGACGTCCGAGAGGCCGTGTCCGCGGGAATCATAGCGGAGCACGCCGAACTTTTGCGAGAGCGCGGGAATTTGCGCGTCCCACATCGCGAGATTCGTGCCCAGCGAATTGGAAAGCACCACCACTGGAGCGTTCGCCGCTCCGTCTATCTGGTAGTGAAAGCGCGCGCGGTCAATTTCGGTGTAAGTCATATCGGAATTTCGCGTGAGCATCGAATTAGCGATTCTTCTTTTCGTCAGCCAATACTCGCTGGATCATGGATGCGGCCGAGCCGGTGTAATTCCGCGGATCCAGCAAACCATCAATGTCCGCGGACGACAAATGCGCGCGCACTTCCTGGTCTTCGAGCAACAGTTCGCGCAACGGCCGGCCGGATTCAAGCGCGCGCTGCGCGGCGCGTTCGACGAGCTGATGCGCGAGCGAGCGCCCCATGTGCTTGGTGAGCGCGATCGCTACCGCTTCGCTGAGGATCAGGCCGTGCGTCGCGCCAAGATTGTGCGTCATATGCTCTTCGTAAACTTCCAGGCCATCAACCACATGCGTCATGTGGGCCAGCGCTCCGGCAGCGAGCAGAAAAATCTCCGGCAGCGTTTCCCATTCGGCGTGCCAGCCGCCCAAGGCGCGTTCATGCTCCTGCACCATCGCGGTGAGCATCACGGAAACCAGCGCGGGAACGCGAATCGCCGCGGCGAGAACAATCGCGGAGCCAACCGGATTGCGTTTATGCGGCAGAGTTGAGGATCCGCCTCTGCCGGGTTCCGCGGGTTCCAGAACTTCGCCGACTTCGGTTTGAGCGAGCAACGAAATATCGCGCGCAATTTTTCCCAGCGTGCCCACCAGCAGGCCGAGCGTGCTGGCGACTTCGGCAAAGCGGTCACGATGCGTGTGCCAGGGAATGTTGGGTAGTTCCAATTTTAGTTCGGAAGCTAAAGCCGCTGCCACTGCCGGGCCTCTTTCTCCGAGTGCCGCCAATGTGCCCACCGCGCCGCCGAACTGCAGTGTCGCAGCCTCTTTGCGTGCCTGCGCCATTCGCGCTTGCTGGCGATGAATTGCATCCAGCCACCCGGCAACTTTCAGGCCCAGAGTTACCGGACTCGCTTGCTGCAACCAAGTGCGGCCAGCAAGCAGCGTCAACTGATGCTTTTCGGCGACGCGTGCGAGCGCGCCGGAAAATTGCGCAAGTTCTCGCTGCAATAAACCTAGAGCGTTGCATAATTGCAGCACGAGGCCGGTGTCAATTGCGTCCTGACTGGTGGCGCCCCAATGAACGTAGCCGGCCGCTTTCGAATCTGATTTCGCGACCGCAGCGGTGAGCGCCTTCACCAGAGGAATCGCCAAATTTCCGGCGAGAGCTGCTTCACGCGCCAGCACTTCCATCGCAAATTTATCGGCGGTGCATTGCGCAACGATGGGCGTTACGGAAACCTCTGGAGCTACGCCCGCGCGCGCGAGTGCTCGCGCCAGCGCCGCTTCAAAATCGAGCATTCCCTGTAGCCGGCGGCGATCGGAGAAAATTTCACGCATGGAATCCGTGCTGAACAAAGGATCAAGCAGGCGGGCTGTTTGTTTTTCGCTCAAGTGGTTCAAATCCCGGCGTAGCGGCGGCGCGTGAATGCGCGGCGCTTTATTTCTATAGCAATATATCACTTTACCGGCGGCTACTTTACGCGCCGGCAGCGCGTTTGAATCGCGAGACCTCGTTCACCGCGCGGTACGCCTGATCAATGGCCGCGTTGGTATACGCGAACGCTTCCGCGTCTGAATTTGCAATCGAAATGCGCCCAAAGGGCTGGCGGCCGATGACGCAGGGCTGCTGGTCTTCCGGCCAATCGGGATCGTACAGGGAATTGTATTCGTAGGCGTAGCCGTGCGGCCAGCGATTTACAGTGATGGCCTGAATATCGGCGGCGGGATCGAATCCACCAGGCGCCAGCATCGCGCCGAGCTGCTCGCGAATATTCCGCTCGAAAGTTGCGAAGCTGGTGTTGAGAAGTTCGCGGCGGCCGGCCTTTTGCTGTTCGCGCGCCGGCAAGCCCGCTTTGCACGGCACGCGTTCCAGATGCAGCACGCAAGGGTCGGCTGGATTCGCCGGGTGTGTGTAGTCGCCCATGCTGACCGGGAAATCCAACGAGACGGTTTCGAAATAACTACCGGGGCAGCGTGCCGCGCTCACTCCCAGTTTCTTGAACGACTGCCAATTGCGGATCAACACATTCGTGTAAACCAGCGGAACTTTCACGCCGTAGGCGAGCGCATCTTTTTGCTTGTCCGGCAAATCCGGGCACAGGTATGGAATCACCATGTTCCAGCAGGCCAGGACGCAGCTGGCGCCACGCACGCTGCGGGCGCGGCCGTCTCGTACATAGGTGATCTCGACTTCTTTCGCAGCCCTCGCTTCGCCTATATTGCGCGCGAGAATTACGGTGCTATTCAGGCGCACTCGCACGGGCGACGCAGGATCATCGAGCGTCGAGTAATCCAGCTTGGCCGTGACGATATCTTCCATCGTACGGCCCTGCGCGGATGCGGGAATCAGCGAGCGCACGAGCAGCCGCGCGACGGAAGCATTCCCATCCGGAAAATGAAAAATGTACGGCTCGTCTTCTTCCTGCTTGGTGATTTCCGCTCCCAGGCCCGGCCCTGGCGGGCCGGAAAGATCCATGCCTGCGAATCCCGGGTAGCCGAGACCTGCGAGATCACCGGCCGGAACGGCATCGATGCCGACGCCGTACAGGCCGTATGTTTCCGTTTGCAGAAAAGGAATCGCATCTGGACTAAGCTTGACGTACTGCAGCAAATAATCTTTGTAACTGGTCTTGGCGAGTAGGACTTTCTTGTCCCACGACGACGTGCCCGGCAGATAGTCAACTTTTTCGGTATGCAGTCGCGCGAGATCTTTCTGGACTTGCGCGGATAGCGGTGTCTTGGCGAGAAACGCGGGCCAAGTCGGTTGACCGGTGCCTGGGACGAGCTTGTCTTCGCCGAATGTTTTCTTGTCGAAAAAAGTGCTGCGGGCCAGGCCGTGCGATTTCTCGAAATTGCGGTCGTAATATTTGTAGAAGCGCTGCACGTCAATACCCAGCTCCGCAAACAGCTGCTTGGCTTGCTTGCTGTAAATTTTCGGGCCGGCGATGGATTGCGTGCCGCCGTAACCGAGAATCATGCGCTGGCTGGTCTGGAATTCGTTGCGGCGCGCGTGGCCGCCGAAATCATCGTGATTTTCCAGGATCAGAATTCTAGCTTTCGGTCCGGCCATCTGGCGGAAGAAATACGCCGCCGATAGACCGCTGATTCCGCCGCCTACCACGATCAGGTCGTACGACTCGGCGTCGGGCGTAGGAGTGTTCCAGGTATTCCCGTCGCGCAGGGCATGGCCGACCTCCATCACTTCGTCGGTAGTGCCGCGCATGCCCGTCAGGGCCGGAGGATAGTAGGCGGAAGATTTATCAGGAGAGAGGGGCGACTGCGGGAGGCCAAACCGTTCGAACCATTTCCTATTGGGAAGTATGAAGGATGCGCCTATTGCAACACCAAACCCATTGAGGAAATCGCGTCTGGCAATATTGCTTCCCATGCCGATTTTTCGATCGCGCTTTTCACCACTCACCTGCTCCCCCGCGGATTTGGCCACCGGCAAAACGAGCAAAATCCGCTCTAACCGGCTTTAGATTTATAGGCAGAGAGCATACCCCAGAGGCAGCGCGGCGCAGGCCTAAACTTTTGCTATTGGGTGATATTGCGCGATGTTGGGCAGAAGTCGGGAGCGATTCAGCGAGCTATGGGTGAGAGCGGATGCTGACGCGCAGGGTGGAAGTTCCAATTCGGAACTCGGTCGCGTCATCTATCTGTGTCGCCAGCACTCGTTTGTCGGCGACATAGGTACCGTTGGTCGAGCGCAGGTCTCGGAGGTAAACCGTGTCATTCTTCACTTCTACGGCGCAGTGCAGCCGCGAAATCATGGGATCGTCAATTTCGAAATCAGCGCCGCCACGCAGGCGTCCGATGGTCACAAGCGGCATCGTTAAACCGCGTTCCAGCCCTTGGGAGGAACCTCCCACCACCGAAATCGCGATTGACTTGCCCTCGGGGAGGTCGAGTGTAGCGACCCTGGAACTCTCGGATTGTTCGAGGCGCGTCGCGGCGAAGGGCCGGTCCTGGGGCGCGACTGGATCGGTGACGATTGTGGAGGATTTGACGTCCGGGGGCATCAGGTCCACTACCGAACTCTGCGCACACATCCAACAACGAATTTGGGCCATTTTACGGCCTTTTACCCGCCGGTCGTCGAGCTCTACCTGTGCGTTGCAATGCAGGCATCTGACGCGCATGACTAACTTTAGCACTATGGGTATAGGGGACCGCGATGGTCCGTTCGTACCATTTTCCCGCCAATTGCCTGGTTGTGGCAGGTGCAGACGGTGGGTGAGAGCGGCCGGTTTAATTGGTAGTATGTTGCACGTTGGGTCGCGGTATGACGCAGGTTCGCTTGCTCGAAAGCCGTTTTAAGTTATTTACTATCTGCGTAATATGGAGACTCTGTCCGCCTACCGATCATGCCTATGTACGCAATGCATGCAGGATTAGCGGTTGACATTGTGCTCCACGCATGTATTATACTGCATCTTGCGCATGCGCATGAATTATGACCCCAGAAATGCAATCCGGCGCTGTTCTGCCTTCTCCCCCCGCGCATCCCAGCGACGAAGACTTCCTGCGCTCGCTCGGACTGAAGGTGCGCGAGCTGCGCAGCCGCCGCGGCATGACGCGAAAGATGGTGGCGCGGGAGTCCGATGTCTCAGAACGTCATCTGGCGCAGCTGGAGCTGGGCGATGGAAACGTCTCGGTGGTGCTGCTGAGGCGAATCGCGACTACCCTGAATGTCTCGTTGGCCGACTTGTTTGCCGCCGAAGCCCCCGATTCCGAAGCGAAACGCGCGATACAGCAGCTACTGAATCGTCTTCCTGCGCAGCAGCTCAACGCGGTTGTGGCTCGCCTCCTGCAGGAATTTGGCGCAGCACCGCGGGACCGCCATTCGCGCGTCGCATTGATTGGCCTGCGGGGCGCGGGGAAATCCACTCTGGGCATGAAGCTGGCTCAGGCGGTAAAGGCCCCGTTCATCGAACTGGATCGCGAGATCGCCAAAGAGGCAGGGATGGATTTGTCCGAGATTTTTTCGCTGTACGGGCAGAGCGGCTACCGCAGGATTGAGCAGCGAGTGCTTGAGCGCATCCTGCGGGAATACCAGCGTGCCGTGCTCTCGGTTGGCGGAGGCGTCGTTTCCGAAAAAGAAACTTACGACCGGCTGCTCGGGAGCTGTTACACCGTTTGGGTGAAAGCGAATCCGGAAGACTACATGGCGCGAGTGATGGCGCAGGGCGATTTTCGAGCAATGGCGGAAAACGACGAAGCCATGGAAGATTTGCGCCAGATTTTAGAGGCGCGCGAACCGTTTTATCGCAAGGCGGATCTGCACCTGGACACTTCAGGCGAATCCGCGGAGCAAAGTTTTTTGAAACTCAAGCAAGCACTGAAAAACGAAATCGGGTAGGAGGCGCGCGTGGACGTCGTCGCAACGCATGATTCGCAAATTAAAGCTGCGCCGGTGGATTACCAGACCGAGCCGGCGAAATACAAACATTGGCGCGTGGCCTACGAAGGGCCGGTGGCGACGCTGACGATGGACGTGAACGAGGATGGAGGTCTGCGTCCTGGCTACAAGCTGAAACTGAATTCTTATGATCTCGGCGTGGACATCGAGCTCCACGACGTGCTGCAGAGAATCCGCTTCGAGCATCCGGAAATTCGCTGCGTGATGCTGACCAGCGCGAAAAACCGCGTTTTCTGTTCGGGAGCCAACATTTATATGCTGGGACTTTCCTCGCACGCGTGGAAAGTGAATTTCTGCAAGTTCACGAACGAGACGCGCAACGGTATCGAAGATTCCAGCGCGCATTCTGGGCTGAAATTTCTGGCCGCTTTGAACGGGACCACGGCGGGGGGCGGATACGAGCTGGCACTAGCTTGCGACGAAATTATTCTGGTGGACGATCGCTCCTCCGCCGTCAGCTTGCCGGAAGTTCCGTTGTTGGGCGTTCTCCCGGGCACTGGCGGCCTCACGCGCGTGACGGATAAGCGCAGAGTGCGCCGCGACCATGCGGACATTTTCTGCACAACGGCGGATGGTGTGAAGGGCCAGCGCGCGAAAGATTGGGGGCTGGTGGACGACGTAGTGAAAACGCAGCAATTTGCGGAGCATGTGAAACAGCGCGCGCTGGATTTGGCGAAACGCAGCGATCGTCCCACGAGCGCGCGGGGCGTCGCCCTGACGCCATTGCAAAGAACCATTGACGACACCGGGCGCCACTACGAATTTGTGGACGCGCAGTTAAATCGCGAAGCGCGGACAGTGACTTTGACCGTGCGCGCTCCGGAGGCCACTTTGCCGCCTACGCTCGAAAGCGCTCTGGCGGCTGGCGCTCGCTGGTGGCCATTGCAAATGGCGCGTGAATTGGACGATGCGATCCTCGGCCTGCGTACCAGCGAGCCGGAACTGGGTTTGTGGATTGTCAAAACTACCGGCGATGCCAGTGCGGTCCTGGCGCTCGATAATTTCATCCTAAACAATCAGGACAACTGGTTCGTGCGCGAAGTTCTGGGCATGATGCGGCGCACTTTCGCGCGGCTGGATGTCTCTTCGCGTTCGATTTACGCGCTGGTGGAACCTGATTCCTGTTTTGCGGGAACTTTGCTGGAGCTGGCGCTCGCGGCCGACCGCGTTTACATGCTGGACACGCAGGAAGGCGAAGCGCGCGCTGCGATGTGGCCATCGGGGATGAATTTCGGGCCGCTGCCGATGGTGAATCACCTGTCGCGTTTGGCGGCGCGCTTTTATCAGGACTCGACGCAACTGGTTGCGCTGCGCGAACAAATTGGACGCGTGCTGGAAGTGAAGGACGCCGTCGCGTTGGGCCTGGTGACCGCGGCGCCGGACGATCTTGATTGGCAAGATGAAGTGCGGCAGGCGATTGAATCCAGAATCGCGCTATCGCCGGATGCTCTGACCGGCATGGAAGCGAATCTGCGGTTTGGCGCGACGGAAACCACGGAGACGCGGATTTTTGGCAGATTGTCCGCGTGGCAAAACTGGATTTTCATTCGCCCGAACGCTGTCGGCGAAAGCGGCGCGCTCAAGATTTACGGCACGGGCGCGCCTGTGAAATTTAATTGGGAGCGAGTCTAAGACCGATTCCCGACCACCCCAATTTTTATCATTCGTAATGCTGAGGAGATCGCCATGATTGACTACACGGAAAAAATCCCGAACAACGTGGACCTGGGCAGGGATCGCGTGCTGCAGCGCGCGCTGGAACATTGGCAGCCGGCTTACATGAACTGGTGGTACGACATGGGTCCAAGCGAAAGTCACGCGCTGGAAGTGTATTTGCGCACGGCAACGAGTGTGGAGCCGGACGGCTGGGCGCAGTTTGGCTACGTGCGCATGCCGGAATATCGCTGGGGAATTTTTCTGCAGCCGCGAGACGCCGCGCGCCAGGTAAATTTCGGCGTACACAAAGGACAACCGGCGTGGCAGGAAGTTCCCGGCGAATATCGCTCGACTTTGCGGCGCGTGATCGTGACGCAGGGCGATACGGAGCCGGCATCAGTGGAACAGCAGCGGCTGCTCGGAATGTGCTGCCCGTCTTTATACGATTTGCGGAATATTTTTCAGGTGAACGTGGAAGAGGGGCGGCATCTCTGGGCCATGGTTTACCTGCTGCACCGCTATTTTGGTCGCGATGGACGCGAAGAAGCGGAAGCGCTGCTGGAACGGCGCTCCGGCGACGCGGACAATCCGCGAATTCTCGGCGCGTTCAACGAGCCGACGCCGGATTGGCTGGCGTTTTATATGTTCACATTCTTCACGGATCGCGACGGAAAATTCCAGCTGTGCGCGCTCGCCGAGTCCGGCTTCGATCCCCTCGCGCGCACTTGCCGCTTCATGCTCACCGAGGAAGCGCATCACATGTTTGTCGGCGAGACGGGCATCAGCCGCATCTTGCAGCGCACGTGCGAGGTGATGAAGGAACACAAAGTTGAAAATGCCAGTGACGTGCGCGCGCTTGGCGTGATTGACCTGCAAACGATGCAGAAATATCTGAATTTCCATTTCAGCGTGACGATTGACCTTTTTGGTTCCGACGCATCGTCGAATGCCGCGAGCTATTACACCACCGGCCTGAAGGGGCGCTACGAGGAAACGAAAATCGAGGACGACCACGTGCTGCAGAACGCGGAATATCCCGTGCTGGAAGTCTCCGGCAACAAGATTATCACGCGCCACGTTTCCGCTTTGACGGCGCTGAATGAGCGATTGCGCGACGACTACATCGCGGAAATTCAAGGCGGAGTAGATCGCTGGAACAAAATAATGGAGCAGGCGGGAATCTCGTTCCGGCTGACGCTGCCACACAAAGGCTTCCACCGCGCGATTGGTAATTTCGCTGGGCACTGCATCAGCCCCGAAGGTGAAGTGCTGACGAAGGAAGCGTGGGAAAATAATCGGGACAAGTGGATGCCCAGCGTGGCGGATCAGAAATTCGTGCAATCGCTGATGACCGGGCGCGTGATCGAGCCCGGCAAATTTGCCAATTGGATTGCGCCGCCAATCCGCGGCGTGAATCGCCAGCCATTGAATTTCGAATACGTGCGATTTAACTAGACTGCTGGCAGCGTTTCTCACGCGATGCGCCCGTCTCCCGTGCGTCCAGCGGGCATGTCACGACACGGCACTCCGTCGCCACTTCGCTGAACCTCTCTGCCGTTTTCCATGTACTCTTTCCGGGACGGAAATACAGAGGATCTCGGCCAACCATGCCCAAGCTGAACTATCTGCTCTCGCTGCCCACCGACGACAATGACTATCAGCAGGAACAAGCGACCGCCGCGAAAGAAACTGCGCAGCGCCTGGGCCTGGGGCTGCAAGTGGTTTACGGGGGCAACGACGCGATCAAGCAGAGCGATCAGATTCTGAAAGCAATTCAATCGCCGGCGGGCGCGCGGCCGGATGCCATACTTTTCGAACCGCTGGGTGCTACAGCGTTGCCGCAAGTAGCTCGCGCGGCGTCCGGCGCAGGAATCGGCTGGGTTGTTCTGAATCGCAACGCGGAATATTTACCCGAACTGCGCCGCTCCGGGCGCGCACCCGCATTCGCGGTCAGCTCCGATCATCTGGAGATCGGGCGGATCCAGGGATTGCAATTCGCGGCGCTGCTTCCCAACGGCGGATCAGTTCTCTACATTCAAGGGCCCTCGGAAAATTCTGCCGCGAAAGAGCGCACCACTGGAATGCAGCAAACCAAACCTGCAAACATAAAAATAAATATGTTGAAGGGCCAGTGGACCGAAGAGAGCGCTTACAAGGCGGTGAGTTCCTGGATGCGCTTGTCCACTTCGGTGAAGCAGTTTGTGGATCTGGTTGGCGCGCAAGACGATTCGATGGCGATTGGCGCGCGCAAGGCGATGCAGGAAAGTCCCGATGGGGCTGCGCGAGAAAAATGGCTCGGCGTGCCCTTTACGGGTTGCGACGGCTTGATTGCTACGGGCCAGCAATATGTGCGCAGCGGATTGCTTGCCGCCACCGTGGTGGTCCCGCCGAATACGAAGCTCGCGCTGGAAATGCTGGTGGCCGCGATGCAGCAAGGAAAAAATCCGCCGGAATTGGCGCTTACGGCGCCTACTTCGTTCCCTTCCGTGGAAGATTTGAAGCGTGCCGCAAAGAATAAGAAGGCGTGAACTTCGCGACGACCAATCCCACCGAGCGGGAAATTTCTGCCGACAAGTGGTGGGGCTGGTCGGAATTGAACCGACGACCTACGCGTTAGGAGTGCGTCGCTCTATCCAACTGAGCTACAGCCCCACAGCGGCATTTTAACACGGCGGATGCTGTTACTAAATCGTCAGACGTTTTGCCTGTGCATTACCAGGATTTCGCGTTCGATCGCTCCGCCCATATCTTTGGTTGTGGATTTCCCGCCGATATCGGGCGTACGCACTTTCGCACTCGCCAGTACCCTGGCAATCGCATGCTCGAGGGCGTCCGCCGCGTCGGTTTCGCCAAGGTGACGCAACATCATCGCGCCGGACCATATTTGCCCGATCGGGTTCGCTATGCCCTGCCCTGCGATATCGGGCGCGGAGCCGTGCACGGGCTCGAACATCGACGGATATTTGCGCTCGGGATTCAGATTCGCCGAGGGCGCGATGCCAATCGAGCCCACCACCGCCGGTCCAAGATCGGAAAGAATATCGCCGAACAGATTTGAGCCAACCACCACGTCGAACCACTCCGGATGGCGTACGAAGTGAGCCGTCAAAATATCGATGTGATATTGATCCGTGCGCACGTCTGGAAATTCCTGCGCGATGAGGCGAAAACGCTCGTCCCAGTAAGGCATGGTGTGGATGATGCCGTTCGATTTCGTAGCCGAAGTCACGTGCGATTTTCGTTTTCTAGCCAGCTGAAAAGAGTAACGCAGGATGCGGTCTACGCCGCGGCGAGTGAAAACGGTCTGTTGAATCGCGAGTTCGTCGTCCGTGCCCTCGTATAGCCTGCCGCCGATTTCCGAGTACTCGCCTTCGTTATTTTCGCGGACGATCACCATATCAATCTGGCCGTGCCGGATATTTTTCAGCGGCGAATCGAGTCCCTCGAGCAAGAGCACCGGCCGCAAATTTACGTACTGGCGAAAATGGCGGCGAATGGGAATCAGCAGGCCCCAAAGCGATATGTGGTCGGGAACATCGGGATGACCGACGGCACCGAGGAAAATTGCGTCGAAGAGGCGCAACTGCTCGAGGCCGTTTTCCGGCATCATACGGCCCGTACGCCGGTAGGTTTCGCAGCTCCAATCGAAATTCTGCCAGGTGAATGAAAATCCGAAGCGCTCGGCGGTGGTTTCGAGCACGCGAATTCCCTGCGGTACAACTTCAAGGCCGATCCCGTCTCCCGGGATTACTGCAATCTTGTAACTCTTCGCTGGCACGATTACGTGTCCTCCTCCGAAATTGAATCGGAAAAAAGCGCGCTGTGCTGCACGATCAGGATGCTTGCGCCGCGGCGCGTTCGCGCACGGCATGCACGCGGTCCATCAGCGCCTTCACGCGATGCACGTCCACGGCGTTTTCCATCACGCCGTCTTTTTTCAGGCTCGTTCCAACGATAATTCCATCGGCATGTTGCAGCAACGCGGCGGCATTCTCCGCGCTGCTACCGCTGCCGATCAGTATCGGGCGCGTCGCCAGGCGCTTTGCTTCGCGGACTTTCTCCACGTCCGGCGCATTGCCGGTGAATTTTCCGGAAACGATCAGCGCGTCGGCGCCGTAAAATTCGGTCCACTGGATGTGCGTGGCCAAATCAATGCCGGGAAACGGGACGGAGTGCTTCTTGTCCACGTCGGCAAAAATATGAATGTCGCCCGCGGCGAGTTCTTTTCGTTTGCGCATCAGTTCCGCCGCGCAGCCGTGATCGAATTCGCCGGTATCCCACACGCGCGCACCGGTAAGAATGCAGACGCGTATGAAGCGCGCTTTGGCCGCGAGCGCGATGGCCAGGCACGCCACACCGCCGTTGTGAATCACGTTGATGCCCACAGGCACGGGAGAATTTTTCACCACTTCCGCGGCGGCCACGGCGTGCGCGGTCATCGCTTCCGGCTTTACATCATTGCCAACGTAATACGGCAAGTCCCACATATTTTCCACCATCAGGCCGTCCACGCCGCCCTGCAGCAGCGCCTCGGCATCGCGCAGCGCGTGTTCAATGATCGTTTGCACCCCATATCCGTTGTAACCGGGCGCGCCCGGAAGCGGCCACAGATGGACCATGCCGATCACGGGCTTCGGCGCGGGGAAAAGATCCGCGAGCGAGCGTAATCTTTGCCGGTCCATTTCTAATTTCCATTCGGGTAGTGGCGTGTTGCCAGGTGTTCGCGTCATTCGGAACTCCTTCTTCTTCGAAACAAGTGGCTGCGTTGCATGCGCGCGAGAACTTGTTTGCGCGGCTCGTCCCACTTCCCTTTCAGCGGCTGCGCGCTCAGCAGCGCCGCCACTTCGCGCTCTCCGGGCAGATTCTGTCCTGCTCCGACGACCGTGGTTGCCAGTGCGCCAGCGGCGTTCGCGGCGATCGCGCTTTCGATTGCGGGCCATCCGCGCAATCGCGCTTGCAGAAATGCGGCGACGAAAGCGTCTCCCGCTCCGGTGGAATCTTTAGCGCGCACGGAGAAAGACGGAACCACCACCGGGCGTTCGCTTTCGCTGATCAAGCAACCGCGACGGCCAACTTTCAGCACCACTTCGCGAGCGCCGGCTTTGCGCAGTGCTGCGAACGCTTCGAAAGGATCGCGCGTGCCGGTGAGCGCGGCGGCTTCGTCCACGCTGACGAGCAGAATATCCACGCCACGGGCTATTTGCAAAATTTTCTCCGGAATTGCTTTGCTCGGCTCCATGCCGACATCGAGCGAGACCCAGCCTCCGCGCACGTGGATGGCCTTGATCAAATATGCAGCCGCTTGTGCCGGGCCGCGATCGAGAAAGCTATGGCCCGCGATATGCGCGCCGGCTGTTCCGGTCGTGAGCGCAGCGTTGCTGCGCGGCAATTGCAGCAAACCATTTGCGCCGCGACCGCCGAAAAATGTGCGCTCTCCATCGGGGGTGACGTTGATGTAGAACATTCCGGTGATGGCGGCCGTGGTTCGTTGCACCCAGCGCGTGTCCACTTTGCTTGCGCGAAGGATTTTCAGCACATACTCGCTGAAAATGTCCTGGCCGACGCAGCCCACCAGCCGCGGCGCCACGCCCCAGCGCGCCAAGCCAAATGCGCAGTTGGCGCCGACCCCGCCGCAACGAATTTCCAGTTTTTGCGCGAGGCAATCTTCCCCGGGCTGCGGCCAGGCTTTTACGCTCCCCATGATGTCCACGTTGACGTCACCGAGCACGACGATACTGGCCTGGCGGATTGTTTTGCGGCGCATCGCGTCGAAATCCTAGCACGCCCCAGAAAGTTCTTCGCGCGAACTTCGCTCCGCGCCGCGTTTTGTGATAAGACCGGAAGGATCTCGGAGGCTTTCTTGGACAAGACGCTCGTGGTCCGCGAAGAAGTGGCTGCTGCGCTGCAGGCGGGCCGCCCGGTCGTCGCGCTTGAATCCACGGTGATCGCGCACGGGTTGCCGCGGCCTCAAAATCTGCAGACGGCCCGCGCAATGGAAGCGGCTGTGCGCGAAGAAGGCGCGATACCCGCAACGATTGCCATTATTGAAGGGCGTCTCTTCGTAGGGCTTGCCTCCGACCAACTCGCAACTTTTGCAGCGACCGACGGGATCGCGAAAGTCACCCGCTCCGACCTCGCTGCGGTGCGGTCTGCGCGCCAATCCGGAGCCACGACGGTGGCCGCGACGATGCTGATCGCTGCGCTCGTCGGGATTCGCGTGTTCGCGACCGGCGGGATTGGCGGCGTTCACCGCGGAGCAGAACTGAGCTTCGACATATCCGCGGACCTGCCGGAAATCGCGCGCACTCCGGTAGCCGTGGTCTGTGCCGGCGCCAAAGCCATTCTCGATCTTCCGCGCACGCTGGAAATGCTGGAAACGTTTGGTGTACCGGTCGTCGGCTATCGCACGAACAAATTTCCAGCGTTCTACGTGGAGGATAGCGGCCTGCCTTTGCAAGCGCGCGTGGATACGACCGCCGAAGCGGCTCAGCTGATGCAGATTCACTGGGAGCTGGGATTGTCGTCGGGGATTGTGTTCTGCAATCCGCCGCCTTCAGTGAGCGCACTGCGGAAGCAGGAAGTGGATGCTTGGATCACGCAGGCTGTACAGTCGGCTGCGGCCGAGGGAATTCGCGGCAAGGCCGTCACGCCCTATCTGCTGGACCATTTAGCGAACGCGAGCGGCGGACGGACGCTGAAAACCAATATCGCCCTGCTGCTGCACAACGCGCGACTGGCCGCGCAAATCGCGAAGGCTTACGGCGCGCTCCATTCAGCTTGAGGGCGGCAGCGCTTACTGAGCAACGCCGGCGGAGGCGACTTTCACGGTGCGGCGGAATTTCTGCATAAGATGCTCGCCGGATTTCACCGACGGATACTTGGCGGATTCGCCCGGAGCGATGCAGGTGGGAATGCAGCTGATCTCCGCGTCCCAATTCGGCTGATGGAAAAATGCGATGGACTGGCGGCGCGTGGAGGCGCGCTGGTCAGCCGGCGGATTTACCACGCGATGCAGAGTGGATACCCAGTGGTCGTTGGTCCAGCGCGCCATCAAATCGCCGATGTTGATGATGAACGCATCCGGAACGATGGGGACCGGTTGCCATTGACCATCCGCAGCGCGAATTTCCAGTCCGCCGGGCGCGGCTTCGGCAAGCAGAATCGTGAGGCTGCCGTAATCGCTATGCGCGCCGGCGCGCAATTGTCCCGGCTGCGGCGGCACGGGCTGGTGAGGATAATTTAGCGCGCGCATTGCGCTGATAGGGTTATCAATCACGGCGGCGAAAAAGTCTTCAGGTAGCTGCAAGGCGACAGCGAACACTCGCATGATACGCGTGGCGAGTTCACCCATCGCTAGGTAATAGGCCGACCACGCTTCGCGAAAATTCACCGGCTCCTGGGGCCACAGATTCGCGGCGAAGCGAAAATCGGCGTCGGGCTCGTTGTCGGTGTGCGGCGGTTGGTGCAGCGGGCCGATGCTGAAACTTTCTTTGATGTCCGGCGGCGTTTCCGCGCCGAGCGATTGGGCGAGGGCTTCGGCTTGCAGGGGGGAATAGCCGTAGGGATAACCGACGTAGGGCATCCTCGCTGCGAGCTTGCGGTTCACAGGTAAATCGAAGAACGCACGCGAGGCGTCCCAAGCCGCGCCGACGAGTTCCCGCGGAACTCCGTGCCCGACGATGGCGAGAAAACCGGTCTGGCGGCAGATTTCGTCCACCTGGCTTCCGAGATCTTTCATGGCTGCCGGTGACGCAGTCTGCGTCGTTGAAATATCAACAATAGGAAAGTCGCGCATCGCGCCACCTCTTTCGTCGCGTGAACCGCTGCTAGATCAGCCGGTGGCGAAACGGTATCACGCTTGACTGCATTTTTTCCAATGTTGGCATGGCGGTTTGGGCGGGCTGCAGTACCCGATTCGTTGTATAACAATTGCGAGGATATCAAATGAAATATCGCAAGCTCGGGCGCACGGGTTTCGATGTGAGCGACATCGCTCACGGACTTTGGGGCATGAGCGGCTGGAGCGGTTCCGAAGATCAGGAATCGCTGCAGGCGATGCAATCAGCCATTGGCCTGGGCTGCAATTTCTTCGATACCGCCTGGGCGTACGGAGAAGGCAAGAGCGACGGCCTGCTCGGCAAGATACTTGCCGGCAACAAAGGCAAACGGCTTTATGCCGCGTCGAAAGTTCCGCCGCTGAATGGCCGCTGGCCCGCCACGCCACAATACAAGTATCGCGACGTGTTCCCTGCTGCGCAGGTGATGAGCTACGCGCAGAAAATCCGCGCAGAGCTTGGGACGGAATCCATTGATATCCTGCAGTTCCACGTGTGGGACGATAGTTGGGCCAAGGAAGCGGAATTTCGCGAAACCGTCGAGAAGTTGAAAAACGAAAAGCTGATTCGCTTCTTCGGGCTCAGCCTCAATCGTTGGCAGCCCGAAAATGGAATCGCGGCGCTGCGCACCGGCTTGGTGGATGCCGTCCAGGTGATCTACAACATTTTCGATCAATCCCCGGAAGACAAGCTTTTTCCAGTGTGCCGCGAGCTGAATATCGGCGTAATTGCGCGCGTGCCGCTCGACGAAGGCAGCCTGGGCGGAAAAATGACGCGCGAGACAAAGTTTCCGTCGCACGACTGGCGCGCAAAATATTTTGGTCCGGCTAATTTGGCGCAGACTCTAACGCGCGTGGATGAACTGAAGAAAATCGTGCCGGCTGGCATGACTTTGCCGGAAATGTCGCTGCGTTTCATCCTTTCGAATCCGGACGTCGGCACCACGATCATCGGGATGCGAAAACTCGCGCACGTAAAAGAGAACATCGCCGTGAGCGACGCGAGGCCGCTCGATAAAGCGCTGCTGCAAAAGCTGAAAGCGCATCGCTGGGATCGCGTTCCGCAACGGTGGTCGGACTGACGGGGAGCCCGTGCGCTGCTACGCAGCATTTTCGGCATCGCGGCAACGATCCGCCGAGAACCACCTCTGTGAATATGGCATAATAATTCAGGCGAAATCAGCTGTTCGCAGTGTACGGCAGCAGCCTGATTCCCAGCAAAAGTGACCACACGCACAAAAATCCGCAGAAAGTTGCTCGCGGCGCATCGCAAACTGCGCGAGCTGCGCATGCTCGCCAAGGGCCTGCTCTCGACCCGCCACCCCGTGCTGGTGCACATCATTCCCATACGCCGCTGCAATCTGGCCTGCACCTACTGCAACGAATTCGACGATTTCTCGAAGCCCGTGCCGCTGGAAGAAATGTTCCGCCGCATTGACCGCCTCGGCGCGATGGGCACTTCCGTCATTACCATCAGCGGCGGCGAGCCTCTGCTGCATCCGGAGCTCGACGCGATCATCGCGCGCATCCGCAAGAACGGCATCATGGCCGGGCTGATCACCAACGGATATTTGCTCGTCGCCGACCGCATCCAAGCGCTGAATCGAGCCGGGCTGGAATATCTTCAGATCAGCATTGACAACGTCAATCCGGACGACGTTTCCATGAAAAGCCTGAAAGTGCTCGACCAAAAACTGAAGCTGCTGGCCGAGCACGCCGAATTTCAAATCAACATCAATTCCGTGCTGGGTGGAGGCGTCGCCAATTCCGAGGACGCTTTGACGGTCGCGCACCGCGCGGTCGAGCTGGGCTTCACTTCCACCGTCGGAATTCTGCACGACCACAACGGCCAGCTGCAGCCGCTCGGCCCGCGCGAGCAGGAAATTTTCGAAGAGATTATGTCGCTCGGCAAGCAGTCCTTCACGCGCATCAATCAATTCCAGCACAATATCGCCAAAGGACTGGAGAACAACTGGCGGTGTCGCGCCGGCTCGCGTTACCTCTACATTTGCGAAGACGGCCTGGTGCATTATTGCTCGCAGCAGCGCGGTTATCCGGGCATTCCGCTGGCGCAGTACACCGACGAGCAACGCCATCGCGAATTTCTCACCAAAAAAGGCTGCGCGCCGCGTTGCACGGTTTCCTGCGTGCATCAAACTGCGGCGATGGACTTCTGGCGCGCGCCGCAAACGTTTGAGCCTGGCGCCACGCCTCCCATGACCGCGGCGGAAAATCTGGTGCAACTCACCGGCCCGTCGAATCGCCCGTCATAAATTCGCCGTGCGTCCACAAACTCTGAAAATCCTGCAATCGCTTCCCCGTTTCTCTTTCGCGCCACCCCACGCTAATTACTTGGGCAAATCGTATTCAACCGATTAAAGTTTCCTATTGCAAAGAGTTACGCCTGAGCGTAAAAGTCGCTCATCTGTCCTTTTTTCCGCTCCGCGGGGTACGGAGCGGATCCACATTCTTTCGGTCCACACGCGGAGATGCAGCTGAATGTCCGGCAAAAAAGCTCGGCTTTCCTTGGGGGTGTGACGATGAGCCTGCGCAAATTTATGGCTTTGATGATAATTCTTTGTGCCATCTTCGTGGCCGTTCCCACGCGCAGTTCCGCGCAGGTGAACACCGTGAATTTGTCCGGCGCAGTGCTGGATCCGCAGAACCTCGCGGTGAAGGATGCCAAGCTCACGCTGCAAAATCCCGCCAAGGGCATCGAACGCGTCACCGTCAGCGACGCCAACGGTCGATACGAATTCGTCGGCGTGCCGCCCGGAACCTACACGCTCACCGTCGAAGCGCCGGGGTTCGCGATGCTCACCGACACATCTTTCACTTTGACGCTCGGGCAAGTGGCTGAATTCAGCCCGCAGCTGCAACTGAAGACCACAGCCGCGTCCGTAAGCGTTTCGGCAGCGCCAGATCTGGTGGAAACCAGCAAGACGGACGTTTCCATGACCGTGTCACAGAATCAGATTGATAATTTGCCGATCAACGGACGAAATTACATCAACTTTACGCTGCTGGATTCGCGTGCGGCGCGCGACAACACGCCTTCGATCGGCGCGGCGCCCAACACCGGACTGAACCTGGGCGGCCAACGCGGGCGTTCCAACGAAATTTCCGTGGACGGCGCGGACGCCGTGGATAGTTCGGTAAACGGAGTGCGCGCGACCGTTTCGCAGGAAGGCGTGCAGGAATTTCAGGTGATCAGCAGCAGTTACATGCCGGAATACGGGCGCGCAATGGGTGGCGTCGTCAACATCGTCACGAAATCAGGTTCGAACGAAATTCACGGCAACGCATTTGGCTTCCTGCGCAACGGCGCCATCCAGGCGCAAAATCCATTTTCGGTGACGGCCTCTTGCAATCCGACGACTTTCGACTGCGGCACCACACCCGTGAAGCAGTCTTACACGCGCGTACAGTCCGGCCTCACGCTCGGCGGCCCCATCCAGAAGGACAAGACTTTTTTCTTCTTCAGCTACGAGCTCACGCGACGCGAGGAAACCGGCTTCACCGCGATCGGCCAGGACAACTTCGGATTCGTTAACTCCAATATTCTGCCTCCTCTTGCCGGGCCGTGCCCGCTCCCGGCGTATCTCGTGACGCCCACTCAGGAAGCATTTGTCGCGGGTGCGGGAGCTGCCGGGATTCCGTATCTTTGCGCGGCGGCGGCAAGTTCGTTCACGGCGATCTTCGGCAACACGCCGTTCTATCCCGGCTCCACATTCCCCAGCACCAGCGCGCCAGTGCCCACGTCCTTCGCGGGGCTTGCCGCCACCATCGGGAATTTCCCCATTTCTGAGAAGGGCAGCATCTACTCGCTGCGCGTCGACCACATCTGGAATTCGCGTAATAACACATTCGTCCGTGCGATGGTTTCGCCCGATAGCGTGGACGGGATCCAGGTGAACGCGCAGAATCAGACGTTCGGCCAGAACTCCGGGAGCCGCACCTCTTCGCAGCAAACGCACGATTGGGCATTGATCGCGCAACACACCACCACGATCAGCAGCAACGTGTTCAACGAAGTTCACTTCCAGTTTGCGCGGCGCAGTCTGTTTTACGGCTTCTCGGATCTTCCTGGCGGCTCCGATCCTGCGGTCAATATCGCCGGTGCGGCGTACATCGGGCGCGAGCCATTCTCCACCGAAGATCGCCTGGAAAAACGCTATCAGCTCACCGACAACCTGACGTGGATCAAAGGAAAGCACTCGCTGAAGTTCGGAGTCGACTTCAACTTCATTCAGCTGCAATCGCCTTCCTCGCAGATTTTCACGCTGAATTACGGGGGCGTTTATGATTTCGGCAGCGTCTCGATCGCGGCGGGCGCTCCCAGCTTGACTCCCGTGCAGGCCTACGGCTTCGGCACGCCCACGATTTTTTTCCAAGGCATCGGCCAGTCGGATAGCCCGTTCAACAATAAATTGCTGGGAGTTTTCGCGCAGGATAGCTGGAAAATTAATGGCAGGCTCACGCTGAATTACGGCGTGCGTTACGATGTCGGCTGGCAACCCACGTTTGCGGCAGCTACTGCTTCCAACGCGGCGGCGGAAAAAGCCTTCGGAGTCCAGGAAGGCGTGCCGATTGATTCCAACAACGTTTCCCCGCGCATCGGAATTGCTTGGGACCCTTGGGGCAACGGCAAGACTGTGATTCGCGCCGGCTACGGATTTTTCTACGACAATCCGGCGCTCGCGCTCACTTTCCTTGCGACCGCTGAAGACGGCGCGCGTTCCGCCCTGCTGCAATTTCCCGGCGGCACACCCGACGGCTCGTTGAATGCCGCTTCGATTTTTCAGGGAATCTTGAATGTGCCGGACATGGGCTGCTCCACGGCCACGCCGAACATGTGCTATCAAGCCAATCAGCAGCGCTTCAATGCGTTCCAGCCCAATTCCCTTTTCATCAACCAAAATTATTTGACGGTGCCGAACCCTGATGTGCCGGGTGCGCTGGGTTATCCGCTCGTGGGCATCCCCTACACGATTCCGATCAAAAATAATTTTCAGTATGCGTTGGCGCAACAGGCGAACCTTTCGATTGAGCATGAGCTTTCGCGAGATTGGAAAGTCAGCGCCGGCTATAACTACACGCACGGCACGCATCTGGACCGCACCATCAACATCAACGTCACCGATCCAGCGATCCTCGATTCCAACGCCACCAACGCGATCGCGGCCGGGCTGATCACGCCGGGAACAAATCCTCTCACTGTCCAAGTTCCCACCAACGGAGGCGCGCCGGGATGCGTGAACACCGGCACGGGCAGCGTCTTGGTTGAGGCTCCCGGCGTTTTCGGCATCGGCTCTTCCGCTCCCGGATGCGGTACTCCCATCGGGGCGATCGGCACCGCGGCCGCGTTTAATTTTTTCCGGCCGTCGGGTCCGAATCCGTCGTTCGCGGGACTCGTGGGAGGTTACTCGAATTTGGTCGCGCTGGCGGCAGCGGGCGGATTCCCCACGGGTTTTGCGGGTTTGCAAGTTCCGTGGAGTGACGTGAACCCACAAACTTCCACGGGTAATTCTCTTTACAACGGTTTCACGCTGACGGTGACCAAGCGTTTCTCGCACGGATTCGAGATGGTTTCGGGCTGGACGTATTCGCACACGATCGACGATTCTACTGACCTTTCGACTTTGCTGAATCCGCAGGACAACAGCAATCCCAATGGCGATCGCGGCAATTCGGATTTCGATCAACGCCATCGCTGGATCACGAGCGCCGTGTATCAGACTCCCTTTCGCCAGAGCGATTCCGCGATGTGGAAAAAAATACTTTCGAATTTCACGGTGTCGCCTGTGATCGAAGTTGCTTCGGGGAGGCCTTACAACGTCCTGCTTGGTTTCGACTCGAATCTGGACTTCGGATCTTCCACCGGGCGACCCTCAGCACTTCCCGCCGGCACACCAGTTCCCGCGGGATTCCCGGCGGCAACTACTTCGCCATTCATTTCCAAAGACGAATTCATCATTCCGACGAACTGTTTCGGCAGCGACGGCTCCGTGATTCCCCCCAGCGCCACGGTTCCCGTGCCGCCCACGGGCTGCACGGGAAATTTGGGCCGCAACGCTTTCAATCAGCCGGGCTTCTTCGAGATCGACCTGCGCATCGCCAAGGAAATTCCGATCACCGAGCGTTTCAATCTGCAGGTGATCGCCGATGGCTTCAATATGCTGAACCGGTTCAACGTCAGCGGCGTGAACCCGGTGTGCGATTCCACCGCGGGCGCGACTACTTGCGCCGCCGGTCAGCCCACGTCGGCATACGATCCGCGAACCTTTCAATTCGCGCTGAAACTTAATTTCTAGTTGAAGGTGGCATAGGCAATCCTGCCTGTGCCGGACTGCATCGGCACAGCGGTGGCCTTCAGCTCGAAACTGCTATAGGCTTGATTCCTTGCAGAGTTCATTCGGCCGTGCACATCCCGAATTTCCAGCTAGCTGAATTTCGAGCCGCCTGCTCTGCTCTCGCACTTTTGCGCTCTGAGGGCGTTCGCGCTAAAGTGTTTGTAAGCGCTCCGCGGGAGCGTTCACTTCGACGGGAACAATATTGATGAGCTCTATCGTGTGGTTGATCCTCGGCTTGGTTGCCGTCGGCGTCGTTGCAGCCATCGTGTGGTCTGCGGCGCGGCGTTCGGATGCGCAACTTTCCGCGGTGCGCCAGGAAATGCAGAATTCACTCGCCACGCAAGGCCAGTCCGTAAACGCGCAAATCAATCACCTGATGCAATCCGTCACGACGCAACTCGGACAGGTGCGCCAGGAATTGCAAACTGGAGTCGCGTCGTCCGGCAAACTCGCCAGCGACGCGCAAATCGCCATGGCGCAGCAACTGCAGTCCTCGAACGAGACGATTCGCAAGATCAGCATGCAGATCGCGGAAGTGCAGCAGGCGGGCCAAGCGATGTCGCAGTCCGCGCAAACGCTGCAAAACGTGCTGGGCGGCGCGAAAACGCGCGGCGTGCTCGGCGAAGTTGTGCTGGAACGATTGCTGCAGGATGCTTTGCCACGCAGCGCGTACGAAACGCAATACCGTTTCGATTCCACCGGCGCAATCGTGGACGCGATCGTGCGCAGCGGCGACCACATTCTTTCCGTGGACTCGAAATTTCCCCTGGATGCTTACCGCAGGCTTTTCGACGCCGGCGAATCGGCGCGTCGTGAATTTTCGCTCGCGGTGCGCAAGCACGCCGATACTATCGCCGAGAAATATATTCTGCCGGACGAGCATACGTTCGATTACGCGCTGATGTTCGTGCCTTCCGAAGGCGTGTATTACGAACTGCTGATGACCGAAGACGCAAAATACGGGCAGATTGATGAATATTGCCGCGCCAAGCGCGTGTTTCCCGTTTCGCCGAACACTTTTTATGCGTGCCTCAGCGCCGTGGCCATCAGTCTGCAAGGGCAGAAAATCGAGGAAAACACGCGGCATTTGCTGGCCGGTATGGGCGGATTAAAGAAACAATTCGAAGCCTTCGCGGAAGTTTACGACCGGCTCGGCACGCATCTGCGTCACGCGCAGCAGAGTTACGAAGACGCGGACAGCCGCCTGAGCCGCGCGCGCAACGCGCTGGAACAAATGGCGCAGGGCGCGCTTCCCGAAGGCCAAGCGCAGCCGAAGGTCCTCAGCGCCGCGAACGAAGATTAATTCTGCAAGCCTGGGCTTTTTGTTTCAGGTCGTCGCGCCGCGCAGCCTTCACAAAACACAATCCGCTGGCAATTCTTACTGCAACGCGGCAGCCGCGCATTCCATCAGTGTGCGAAAATCTCCCGCCATGGTGGTGGAAAGAATCGCCTCCGCGTCGCGCCACACTTTTTGCGTTTCGTCCGGATGATGCGTGAGCCGCTCCGCCAGGTTCCTCACCGCATGTTGCATATCTTTGGGCGCGATGCTTTCCGCAGCGCTGATGTAGCGCCGCGCCAGGCCGGCATCGGGCGAGGCAAGAATCCGCCCGTGAAACGAAAAATCTCCCGTGGCAATCGCCTGCACTTCAATCTCGGCGGTATTCTGCGCGCCGCCGGAAGTCAGCACTTCCTGCCGGTCGCCCCGCAAAAATCGCAGCACGCCGGGAGTCTGATTTTCCAACCACACGCGCAATGCCTGGTCCGTTCCCTGCACGTGCAAGGCGAGCTTGCTGCGTTTTTCCGGAACCAGCGGCGGCAAGGGCGGATCAAAATGCAAACTTGCCAGCGTGGTGGTCGCGGTCCACTGGCCGAGCGGCGTTTCAATCAATAATTTCGCTGGGCCGGGAAGCGCGCGCGGGCTCGCCAGCACCACAATGCATTCTGGCGAAGCAGCCAGCACAAACGCGCGGTCGCCGTTGATGCTCACGCGATTCGCGTCCACATCGCCGCGAAATCCGCCGCCGCAGACTGAAAACCGATCCACCTGCGAAACCACCGGTGCAACGATGGCCGCCTGTTCGCCTATGCCCGTCGTAGGCGCACCTACCAGCGCGGCGGCGGAATTTCCGGCGGCGCTGACAATCAGCACTGTCACATCGGTAGGAGCGGTGAAAAATGCGCGCCCGGTTTTGTCCGTCTTCACGCGTTGCCCTTTTCCCACTTCCACGGTGATTCCGTCCGCCAGCCGCCCATCCACGCCAAGAACCGCAAGCGTAGCCGGTTCCCCTGCGACCAATCGCGAAGGTAGCACGATGGAAACGGTCCAGGTGGTGGCGGCCGTGGATTGCGCGCGCGCCGCCGGTGCGCAAGCGAAAAACAAGCAGCTGCCAGCGATAGACGTACAAGCCACCTGCAAAATAAACGCATGAATCCGCGCACGCGGCGTGGCTGCGGCCACCAATCCGACAAAAATTCGCATCTCTCGCATTATTTGGGCGCCGGCGGAGGCATCACGCGCTCATACACATTGGACTCGCGGAACAGCCGGAAAAGCTCGGAATCAATTTCGTTGGCGCGCACGCATTCGCCCAGGATGCTGAGAGCGCGCTCGACGGGAACGGCGCGCTTGTAGGGCCGGTCGGAAGCCGTCAAAGCGTCAAAAATATCGCAGATGGTCATCATCTTGGTGGGCAGCGGAATCTGATCGCCGTGCAGTTTGTACGGGTAACCCGTACCATTCAGTTTTTCATGATGTGCGCGGGCGATTGCCGGCACGCCGCGCAATTCTTTCGTCCACGGAATCTGGCTGAGGAAATTAAACGTGTACACCACGTGCGATTCGATTTGTTGGCGCTCGGATGCGTCGAGGCTTCCCTTGGGAATGGAAAGCAGGCGCATTTCGTCCGCATTGATGTACGGCAGCTCGCTGCCCTTGCTGTCCTCGAAAAATTGATGCGCGATTTCGCTGAGCTTGCGGAATTGACCCTGCTCCATGAGAGTCGGCTCGTTCGCATCCAGGATGAACTGCAAATAATCCTGAATGCGCGCCAGGCGCTGCTCGAAATCTTCGCTAAGCCGCGCAATTTCGCTGAGCGCGTCGCCGCGGTCGCGTTCCAAAAACATCTGCAGCTTGCGGCGCACCATGCCGACTTCCACTTCCTTGCGGATGTAGTCGAAGCGCTGCTTCACCAGTTCCATTTGCAGCGGGTACAACTTTTTCGCCTTCACCAGCACTTCTTCGCGCACGCCAACTTTGCCGAAATCGTGCAGCAATGCGGCGTAGCGAATTTCTTTCATCTGCTCGTGATCGAAATGGCTGCCGCTGTAGGGGCCCGTCGAAACCTGATCCACGATTTCCGCCAGGCCCTGCGTGTAAGCGGCCACGCGCAGCGAATGTCCAGAAGTGGTGGGATCGCGCTGTTCGATCGCGGTCACTGCGGCTTTCACAAAACCTTCGAACAACGTTTGAATATCGTTGTACAGCTTTCGGTTTTCGTAAGCCACCGCCGCTTGTGATGCCAGCGACAAAGCCAGGCGCACCGAGCGCTCGTGGAACGGCTGCACGTGCTGGGCCACGTCCGCCTCGCTGCGCAACCGCGCCGCGGGATCGTTTTTCGCATTGATCAGCTGCAGCACGCCCAGCACTTCGCCCTTGGCGTTGCGCATCGGCAAAGTGAGCAATGATTTCGTACGGTAACCCGATTCGCGGTCGTAGTGATCGTTGAAGTGAAACGGCATTTTCGGCGGGATGTGATACGCGTCTGCGAAATTTACCACTTCGCCGCGCAGCGCGGTGTAACCTGCCATGGAATCCTCCGCCATCGGCAGCGCAAATTCCTTGAACGGAAATACCAGGCTATCGTTCTGCGTCAGCATGAATCGCAAATGCCGGCCGCCCTCGCCTTCATCCTCAATCAGGTAGAGCGAGCCCGCATCCGCCCGCGTGATTTCCCGAGCCTTGGCCAAAATCAGGTTGAGCAATTCGCGAACATCGCGCTGTGAGGAAAGAGCAATCCCGATTTCGTTCAGCTGTTCGCGCTCGCGTTCGGCGATTTCCAGTTCTTCGCGGGCAGCGCGTTCACGTACGATAAGCTCGATATTCTCGAAGGCAATCCCCATCGCCTTTTCCAATTCCTCGGCGGACGCGCTGGAGGAAACGAACGCGAAGACTGTTGCCGACGCTTTCGCGGCATGTGATTCGGACGTCTTCACCGAACCCAAGCCCGCCGCAGGCACAACGCCGATCACGCGATAATTGCTGCCCGAACCATTCCAGGAAGCGGGCAACACCGGCGCGCCATCACGCATGTCCGCGAGTACTACGCCGAAATTTGCCGCGTGTTCCTGCGCGCGTTTGCCGCTTGCTTCGCTCTGCTTCGCTGCCGTGAGGCTGCGCAGATCATAGTTCTGGCGCAAGGGCGCAACAAGCTTCTCCGCAGCCGAGCCTTCCATGAACCAAATTTCTTTCTTTTCGCCCATAAGTGCTAGCGCGTCGCAGCGCGCTTCAGTATAGCGGAACCAACCAGAGTGGCACAGACAGCCGATTCTATAACCTTTTGGTTCGCGAAGGGCAGGCGTCCTGCGCGCGGCTTATCCGCGGGCCTCGCTCCTTGAATCGGACGCAGCCGTTTGTTAGCCTTGCGCGGATTTCAATTTCCATCCTGGTAAGCGCGGTGCACTGCATTCGCGGCAAATATGGCCGAACCCACACGCATAATCAACCGCACCGCGGGACTGCTTCGCGAATGGTGGGACCACAAAGGGTCGTTCGCCATCAGCCTGCTGGTCACACTGTTCGCCCTGGCGACTTATTACGTGACGTTCATCGGCGAGCGGCCCATGCCGGTGTCCGATTTCGTTTATCGCATGGAATGGTCCAGCCTGGACACGCGCTTCCAGTTCCGCGGCCGCACGCGCACCGATCCACGCATCATTATTGTGGATGTGGACCAGGAATCGCAGGAACTGCTGGGCCGCTGGCCATTTCCGCGCGTCCATTTCGCGCATGTGCTGGATGCGCTGCGCGAAGATGGCGCGCGCGTTGTGGCATTCGATATGACTTTCAGCAAGCCTGACCAAACGGTGCTTCCGCTGCAGGAACTTTCCGAAGATTTGGCCGCGCAGCAAAAAAAGGGGCACGCAGTCGGCCCTGCGATTGTTTCGACCATCGAAAATAAGGAAAAGCAATACAACTACGACCAGCAAGTTGCCGCGGCGATCGAACGCTTTGGCAACGTGGTGCTGGGAAGCTATTTCCTCTACACCAAGGCGGACCTCGCAGGAGTCTCGAGCCAGGCGCTGGATGAATACGCCAACCAAATTGCCTATTTTCCTTTTCCGCAGGTGCGGCCGCTGCCCTCCGCCGGAGGCGAACAGGGACGCGTGCGCGTGATTCAGCTATACGAGGATCTGAATTATCTGCCGCGCGGCGCGGAAGCCAACACCGCAATTTTCACCGAAGCCGTTGCTGCGAAAAAAGGCGTGGGCTTCTTCAATGTTTTTCTGGACGCGGACTCGGTGGTGCGCCACGTGCCGCTTGCGATTCCCTATGGCCGCGATCCGGATCGCGCCAACTGGGATTTTTACGCCTCGCTCGAGGTGCAGGCGGTGCGGCTGTATCTCGGCCTCACTGACGAGCAAGTTGCGCTAACCTACGGCGGCGGCGGAATCGTCGGCGTCGAATTCGGGAAGCAAGTTTTCGTGCATACCGACGACATCAGCCGCTTGCTGGTGAATTTTCACGGCCCGGCGCGCACCTATCCTTACGTTTCGTTCGCCAATGCCGCGCTGAAGAAATTTCCTCCCGGAACATTCAAAGACAAAATCGTGTTGGTCGGCGCGTCCGCCACCGGAATTGGCGACTTGCGCGCCACGCCGTTTGGCGGCATCGATTTTCCGGGCACCGAGATCCATGCCAACGTGATTGACAATATTTTGAACCAGCAATTCATCGTGCATCGCGGCCTGCAGGCGCTCACTGACGTGGGATTTATCTTCCTGTTCGGCATTCCACTTGGAATCTGGCTCGCCATGGTGCAGCCACGTTGGATGATTCTGGGCCTCGCCTTCCTCTTTCCGTTTGCCGGAACTGTGTACTGGGCATTTCTCCATGGTTGGTGGCTGAACTTCATCGTTCCGGCCGTCTTCGTGCTGATCCCCAACGTCAGCTTGGTGGGGCTCTACCGCGTGCTCATCGAAGAGCAGGAAAAGCGCAAGGTGCGCAGTGCGTTCCAGCAATACGCACCCCCGGAAGTAATTCGTCGCTTGCTGAGAGATCCCGAGCGCGTGAAACCGCGCAAGACGGAAGTGAGTGTGCTCTTCAGCGACATTCGCGGATTCACGACCATTTCCGAGACGCTCGATGCGCAAGCGCTGGCGGGATTGTTGAACGGTTACCTGACGGAAATGACGCGGATCATTTTTCGCTACCAGGGCACGCTCGATAAATATATTGGAGACGCGGTGATGGCCATCTGGGGCGCTCCCTTCGATGAACCCGATCACGCCCAACGCTGCTGCCTGAGCGCGGTGAGCATGTTGGTGCGCCTGGCGGAATTGCAAGTGCAGTGGCGCGCGCAAGGTAGCCCGGTTCTGGAGATCGGCATCGGCATCAATACCGGAATCGCATCGGTGGGCAACATGGGATCGTCGTTGCGCTACGGATATACGGCAATGGGCGACGCGGTGAACCTGTCGGCGCGACTCGAGGGGCTGAACAAGGAATACGGCACGCAAATATTAATCAGCGAATTCACGCGGCGTGCGCTGCGCGACGATCAATTCATGTTTCGCGAGATCGATTTCATCCGTGTGAAAGGCAAACTGCAGCCGGTGACCATTTACGAAATTCTTGGTCCGCGCGCGAAAGAAAATAGTGGCGAGGAGCTTGTTGCGCTATTTTCCATCGCACGCGAAGCGTACAAGCGTCGCGACTGGCGCACTGCAAGATCCGCCTGGGCCGCGATTCTGGAACGTTGGCCGGATGATGGACCTTCACGCGTGTTTTTGGCACGCTGCGAGGAATATATCGCGGAGGAACCGCCCGTCGAATGGGACGGTGTTTACGCGATGAAGCACAAATAGCACCCAGCCGCCCTTCGAAACCGCTTAATCGTCCAAGCGCACGACGAACGTGGTGAGCTGTTCGGCATCGTGCAATTTGTCCGCCAACTTTTGCGCCGCATCTTCGCTGGCCAAGCGCCCGATGCGCACGCGATAGAATGTTCCATTTGGTGAATCGAACGTGGCGACGCTCACTGGCGGATAAGTTTCTTCCATCTGCGCTTTCAGCCGCTCGGCATTTTCCTGCACTTTAAACGCACCCACTTGCACCGCGAAAAATCCTACATTCGGATTCGGGCCCGACAAAATTTCAAGACGCACGTTCGCCGTGCCGGTTCCCACCATTTCAATCGCTTGCGCTGCGGAGAGCGACAAATCAATCACGCGGTTAGCCACGAATGGTCCACGATCGTTGATGCGCACATCCGTATGCTTGCCGTTGTTCAGATTGGTGACGCGCACCACGCAATTGAAGGGCAGCGTGCGATGCGCCGCCGTAAATTCGTGCATGTCATAAATTTCGCCGTTGGAAGTGCGCCGCCCGTTGAACGGAAGGCCATACCAGGACGCGACACCCTCTTCGATATATTCGCCCGGCACCGCGGGTCGGCGCTCGATTGCAGGCGGCGGTCCCGACGGACGCGACGCGCCCGGCTGCCCCGGCTGCGGCGCACCAGATGGTTGCGGCGCCGGAGTGCTAGCAGGCTGATGCGTAGCCACGTTGTGTTTTGCGCATCCCGCGACGGACACCAACACAAAAACAATTGTTAGTGCAAGCGGCGCGAAACCGGTTCGTTCGCCACGCAAGCCGTGCATGAATTGTAAGGGGAATTTCTCCGGCTGACTGGCTGGCCTCACGCAGTTTCCCGATTCACAGCTTTTCTCGCATTTCGGTATTATATGAATGCACCCACACTCTCGCAAGGAACCCTATTGGATATCTCGCCGCGTTTGCGTTGGAAGCTGGATCGATTTAAGGAACAGATGAGTGGTTTCTTTGGCGGCGGTGCGAAAGAAAATCCGCGCCCCAAGCTTTGCCCCGCCTGCGGCACGCTCGTCGGCGCCACCGCGACGAAATGCCATCAGTGCGGCGCGAGCTTGACGTTTGGCATGGCCGCCGCCAGCCGTTCGCTCAGCCGCCTGCTGCCCACCACCTCGCCCGCAACGTACGGAATTTTAACTTTGAGTTGCCTGATGTACGCCGTGAGCCTGCTTGCTACGATTCGCACCTCGGGATTTCAGGCGCCAGCTGGCGGCGGATTTTCAGCGCTCATGAGTCTCGGCGCAATCAGCGGCAAAGTGCTGCAGGAATTCGGCGCGTCCTTGCCCCTACCCTACAACTTAATGCAACCTTGGCGCTTGGTGATGGCCGTGTTTCTCCACGGTAGCCTGCTGCATATTGCATTCAACATGTGGGTGCTCATGGATTTTGGCCCGCAAGTCGAAGAGATGTACGGCTCCGCAAGATATTTGTTCATTTATGTGGCCACCGGTGTTGGCGGCTACGTGCTGAGCAGCCTGTTCGGGCACTTCGCAATCGGTGGTTCCGGCGCGATCCTCGGACTGTGCGGCGTCATTATCGCGGTGACCGCAGGCAGCCGCAGCATCGGTCACCAAATGCTGCGAGCCCAAGTGGTGCGGCTCTTGATATACATTGTAGTGATCGCGATTTTGCCGATCGGCTTGTTCGGAAATATTGACAACCTCGCTCACCTCGGCGGATTCCTCAGCGGCTTTGCGCTAGGAAAAATCATGGTAGATCGCGCGCCGTCTTCGCCTGAAGAATGGAAGCGCGCTAATTTGCTTGGATGGGCTACCGCGCTGGTGATTGCGGCGAGCCTGGGGCTGGCAGCGTTCGGCGTTCTTCATACCAGCTAGTCGCTTGAGAAAAAACAGCCGCATTATCCGCCGGTATGCAGCCGTCGCGACACCACGATGCTGTAATGCACTCCTGAAATGCACACGAACACGGCGACGCAATAGCCACAAATTTCTTTCACCATGTACAACGCGCGGTTGTCCCACAGCGCCAGCACCAACACCAGGAAAATCATGGTGATTTCGAAAAACGTGGTGGCTTTCCCGTAAAGGCTCGGCGGCAGAGACATGTAGCCCACCGTGAGCAGGATCACCGCGCTCGCCACCAACAGCAGCACATCGCGTCCCAGTACCAGAATCGTCAGCCACCACGCCACTTTTCCGTGCAGCGCCAGCTCGAAGTACGAAGACGAAAGCAGCAATTTATCGGCGATGGGATCCAGATACGCGCCCAGCGGAGTTTTCTGATTCAGCCCGCGCGCCAGAAATCCATCCAGCGCGTCGGTGAAGCCCGCCACAATCAGAATGATCAGCGCCCAGTTGTAGCGCTCGTAATGAATCGCCATAATGAAAAACGGCAGGAAGGCCAGGCGCAGGAACGTGAGCTGATTGGGAACTGTGAGGATTCGACTCTTCATGAATGTGTTTTGTAAAGCGCCAGAAACAGCCGCCTAGGCAAACTGGGCCAGGTAGTCCTCGAGCGAGCGGCCTGTCTTCTTCGCGAACGTTTCCGCAAGTGACGGAATCGAGCCGCGCGGTTCATCCAAAGCGATCCGTTCGATCCGCAGCATCGGAAAAAAAAGCGTTGGCAGCCCCATGCGGTCGCCTTCGGGATGCAGCACCTGGCTGACGAAATCATCAAATGAACTCAGGTCAATTCCGCGCACGGTCACGCCGGAGCTGGACATATCCATCAACTCGCCCCAGATTCTTTCCTTCGGCGTGTGCAAGCTGATCACCACTATCGCATGCGGCTCCATCAACTCTCCTGGACGGCACCGTTCCCTGCATGGTATCGCAATTCGCGATTCCCGCGCAGCCTGCGCGCGCAATAAATAACTTTATCGCGCGCGTTATGCGGACATCGTCTTCAAATCAGGCGCGCGCTTCAGCCGCGGTTCTGTGGCCTGCTGTACCTCATCGGGCATGACGCCGGCCGCCACCTCGCGCAACACCAACCCTTGCGGCGTCACTTCAATCACTCCCAGCTCGGTGACGATCAGTTTCACCACACCCACTCCCGTGAGCGGCAGGCTGCATTTTTTAACGATTTTCGCGTCGCCTTCTTTCGTCGTGTGTTCCATCGCGATGATCACGCGTTTCGCGCCGGCCACCAAATCCATCGCGCCGCCCATGCCCTTCAACATTTTTCCCGGGATCGCCCAGTTTGCCAGGTTTCCGGCTTCGTCCACTTGTAAGGCGCCGAGGACCGTCAGATCCACACGGCCGCCGCGAATCATGCCGAATGAATCAGAGCTCGAAAAATAACTGCAGCCGGGAATTTCCGTGATCGTTTCCTTGCCCGCGTTGATCAGATCCGGATCTTCTTCGCCCGCGAAAGGATACGGCCCGATGCCCAACATGCCGTTTTCGGATTGCAGAATCACTTCGATTCCCTGCGGCAAATAATTTGGTATCAGCGTAGGCAGGCCGATGCCCAGATTCACGTAGTATCCGTCGCGCAATTCCTGCGCCACCCGCCGCGCAATCACTTCCCGTTTGTCAATTTCCGTTGGCATTCGCTGCTCCTAACGCTTGCGCACGGTGCGGCGCTCGATTCGCTTCTCGTACTTCTCACCCTGAAAAATCGCGTCCACAAAAATTCCCGGGGTGTGCACGCAATCGGGATTCAGTTTCCCCAGCTCTACGATTTCTTCCACTTCGGCGATGGTGAAATCCGCCGCCGTGGCCATCACCGCGTTGTAATTACGCGCAGTCTTGCGATAGATCAAATTTCCCCAGCGATCACCCTTCCAGGCTTTGATGAACGCGAAATTGCCCCGCAGCGCGGGCACCAGCACATGCGGGCGGCCGTTGAATTCGCGAATTTCCTTGCCTTCCGCCGCCATAGTTCCGTAGCCAGTGGGGGTGTAAAACGCGGGAATGCCCGCGCCGCCGCAGCGAATGCGCTCCGCGAGCGTTCCCTGCGGATTCAGCTCCACTTCGATTTCTTTTTTCAGCGCGAGTTGCTCAAACGTTTTATTTTCGCCTACATAGCTCGCGATCATTTTTTTTACCTGCTTGCCCTGCAGCAGCAGGCCAATGCCGAAATCGTCCACACCCGCATTGTTGGACGCCAAAGTTAGGTCCTTCGTGCCCTTGCGGAGCAACGCGGCAATCAAATTTTCCGGTATTCCGCACAGGCCGAAGCCGCCCAGCAAAATCGTCGCGCCATCCTGAATGCCCGCGACGGCGGCGTCCGCGTTGGCCACGCGCTTATCCATGTGTTTTCCTCAAAACGTAAATCCGGCTGTTCAACGAGCATGAAGCTTACTGCAAATGAGGAAGCTTTTTGAAACGTTTGTTCGTCGCAAGGTTCGCCGGTCGTCAGTAGCGCGAAAGTGCTACGGTGCTTCAATGCTGCGCCGGCTGACGCCTGTACGCGCCGCGGATTTCAGCAAGCGAATACGCTCGGCCACGGCAGCTGCCGCTTCGTCGGGTGATACGGCCTTCTCGATTTCAGCCATCAGTGCGGAGCCGACTACGGCAGCGTCGGCAATCCCGCCGAGCACCGAAACGTGCGTCGGCAGTGAGATGCCGAAACCCACAGCGACTGGCAGCTTCGTAAATTGTCGGACGCGCCGGATCAAGGCCGGCAATTCGGCGGGCAGCTCCGCGCGTTCACCGGTAACGCCAGCGCGCGAAATTACGTACAGAAAACCGCTGGACGCCGCGCCGATCTGCGCCAGGCGCGCGTCCGTGGAAGTGGGCGCGGCCAGAAAAATCGTATTCAGGCCGTGCGCCTGCAGCGTCGCGCGATATTCCACCGCTTCTTCGGGCGTCAGGTCCGTCGCCAGCACGCCGTCCGCGCCGGCTGCAGCCGCCGCAGCGGCAAATTTCTCCAGTCCCATCTGCAAAATTGGGTTGAAGTAGCTGAATAGCACCAGCGGAACTTCGCAATGTGTGCGGATGCGCCGGACGAGCTCGATTACGCCGGCAAGAGTGGTTCCACTACGCAGCGCCCGATCGCTGGCGCGTTGAATCGTCGGGCCGTCGGCGACGGGATCGCTGAACGGCACGCCCAACTCGATCACATCCGCGCCCGCGTTCGCGGTGGCGAGCACGATTTTCTCAGTAGCCACGAGCGATGGATCGCCCGCGGTGATGTAGGCCACGAGGCCCATCTCGCCGGCTTCTGACAGCGCGCGGAAACGTTGTGCGATGCGGCCGACGGGTTTTGGGGCCGGCATCGCGGTTGGCGAAAACGCAGAGTTTTCAGACATAGCGCGAGAGAATCTCCATATCCTTATCGCCGCGGCCAGAAAGATTCAGGATTACCAGCTCGCCTTTCTTCATACCCGGGGCGCGGCGAATCAATTCCGCCAGCGCGTGCGCCGATTCCAGCGCCGGAATAATTCCTTCCTGTCGCGCCAGCGTGCGCGCGGCTTCCACGGCTTCCGTGTCGCCAACCGCGCAATACTCCGCGCGGCCCTGTTCCGCCAGCCAGGCGTGCTCGGGGCCGACGCCGGGATAATCCAATCCCGCGGAAACGGAATGCGTCGTCGCAATCTGCCCGTCGGTCGTCTGCAAAATGTAAGTGTAAGTTCCTTGCAACACTCCGGGACGCGCGCCGCTGAAACCACCGGCCGCTGCCAGTCGCGCCGCGTGTTCGCCCAGAGTGGTGCCGCGTCCGCCCGCTTCCACGCCAATCATTTTTACGGACGCATCGGGCAAAAACGCGTGAAACAATCCAATCGCATTCGAGCCACCACCCACGCAGGCAATCAAAGCGTCCGGCAAACGCCCTTCGGCCTTTGCGATTTGCTCGCGCGCTTCTTCCCCGATCACTTTCTGAAAATCGCGCACGATTTGCGGATAGGGATGCGCACCGAGCACCGAGCCCAGCAAATAATGCGAGCTCCCGACGTTCGTCACCCAATCGCGCATGGCCTCATTGATCGCGTCTTTCAGCGTGCGGCTGCCGGAATCCACTCCCACCACTTCCGCGCCGAGCAAACGCATGCGAAACACATTCAGCCGCTGGCGCTCCATATCTTCCGTGCCCATGTACACGGTGCACGTGAGGCCAAGCTTCGCAGCGACGGTAGCAGTCGCGACGCCGTGCTGGCCCGCGCCCGTTTCCGCGATGACGCGCTTTTTGCCCATGCGCTTGACGAGCAGGCCCTGGCCCAGCGCGTTATTGATCTTGTGCGCACCGGTGTGCAGCAAGTCCTCGCGCTTGATGTAAATCCGCGGGCCGCCCAGGTGAGTAGTCAGTCGTTCGGCAAATTGCAGCGGCGTGGGACGCCCCGCGAAATTGCGCAGCAGCGAATCGAGCTCAGCCTGAAAGCTGCTATCCACGCGCGCTGCGGCGTAGGCGCGTTCGAGTTCTTCCAGCGGCGCCACCAGCGTTTCGGGGACGTAGCGCCCGCCGTAGCGGCCGTATCTGCCGCGCGCATCGGGCACCATCTGTGGGATGGCACTCATGTTCGTCGTTTCCTTTGCGCCGGGCGCTGGGAACTCGCGGGGCGTGTCGCTGTCGTCGCAGTGACGGGGCGCACCGCCGCGACCAGCGCGCGCATCCGCGCCAGATCTTTTTTCCCGGGCCGCGATTCCACTCCGCTGCACACATCAATCGCAAAAGGCCGCGCTGCAGACACCGCCTCTGCCGCATTTTCCGGTGTTAGACCGCCCGCCAGAAATATCTGGCGCTTGCGTCCGGCGCTCTTGGCCAACTTCCAGTTAAAACTCTTCCCCGTGCCGCCGCGCAAGCGCGAATCAAAGCCATCGAGCAAGATGGACGAAGCTCGCTTGAAATTCGCAAGTTGCGCAACACGGAACGATTCACGGACGCGGACCGCCTTGATTACGCGAACACTTCGCCGCATGCGCGACACCACGTCCGCCGTCTCGTCTCCATGCAGCTGCACGTAATCGAGGCCGACACGACGCGCAATCGTCAGCATCTCGCGTTCCGGCTCGTTCACAAACACTCCCACCGATGCTACTTTCTCCGGCAAACGTTGCACAATGCGCCGAGCGGCTGCGGGTGAGATGTAACGCGAACTTTCGCGATAAAAATTAAATCCCAAAAAATCCGCACCGGCTTCCACGGCGCCTCGTGCGTCGCTCCAATTGGTGATACCGCAAATTTTCACTTTCACCATGACGCTCCGCTGCTCATGCCGCTGTGTGCCCCGCGCCAGCCGGCACCAGCAGCGCGCGCAACGCCGCCGCAGGATCAGCGCTTTGCATCACGTGCTCGCCAATCAGAAACGCGTCGAACCCCGCGCCCCGCAATCGCACCAGATCGTCATGTGTACGCAGCCCCGATTCGCTCACCGCGATGCATGCTTCAGGAATCAACTCAGCCAATCCCAACGACGTTTCCAGATGCACCTGAAAATCGCGCAGATCGCGATTATTGACGCCGATGATTCGCGCGCCGGCCCCGAGCACGCGCTCAAGCTCCTCGCGCGAGTGCACTTCCACCAGCGCTTCCATTTTCAGCGTGCGTCCCAGCTCCAGCAATTCTCGCAGCTCCGCGTCGTGCAGCACGGCAGCGATCAGCAGAAACGAATCGGCGCCCGCCGCGCGCGTTTCCCACACTTGCCAGGGATCCACGATGAAATCCTTGCGCAGGATGGGAATCTTCGTCACGCGGCTCGCTTCTTTCAGGTCACCGAGCGAACCAGAAAAGAAATCTTCCTCGGTCAGCACTGACAAAGCAGCGGCGCCCGCTTCCTCCAGGCTCGCGGCCAGCACCGCCGGCGCGTATTCCTCGCGAATCACGCCGCGCGAAGGCGACGCCTTCTTCAATTCCGAAATAATATTGATTTCGCCGGCCCGCGCCAGCGCCTCGGCGAAATCACGCGGCGGCGCTACTTTCTTTTCCACGGCCAGCTTCAGCGCGACCTCTGGAAGCACGCGTTTGCGATGCGCCACAGACGCGCGGCGCGCTTCGACAATCCGGTCCAGAATATTTTGCGAACGCGAGCTGATTTCCATGGCGCTAGGTCCGGCGTTACCGGCTTCGGCAGGCACACCTTCGGAGTCGCCTCCGAGGCAACAATCGCTGTAACTATGCTAGCTGCGCCGAGCACGCCCTGTCAATTTCGCGCCGGCGCGCCGGCGCGAGCACCGCATCAACCTAGGACTGCGCACCTGACCTGCGATGCAGAACCGGATAAGAAATATTTTGCGTTCTGCGATGATCGGTGCAATCCTCGCGCGGGAGAAAAACCGGCCATGTGTTTTTCTGCAACCGCGAACTTTGTCGGCAGCACAGCGCTGGGCGCTGTAGGGGTCGTTACATTGACGAAAGTGAAGCACCGGCGCGAATTGCTTTTTGCGTCGCTGCCTTTGCTCTTCGCCATTCATCAGTTCATTGAGGGTTTTGTGTGGCTGGGCTTAGATGGGTATCTTTCGCCGACCATGACGCACAACATGGGCGCCGCATTCATGCTGTACGCGCAGGGACTGCTGCCTTTCCTGCTGCCGCTGAGCGTGCTGTTGTTTGAGCCTGACGGCAAGGGTCGCCGGCGCATGTTGCCGTTCCTCGCGCTCGGCGTCGGCACCACGCTTTACATTTTGTGGGCACTGACGGCGTATCCGACCCAGGTGTACGTGCGTGGAAACAGCATCGTATACATCAATCAAGCGACGAACAATACGGCGGTTGCGATTCTGTATGTGGTTGCTACGTGCGGTTCGCTGTTTTTCTCCGAGGTTAAGCCCATGGTGATTTTCGGCTTCGCAAACCTGGTGATTCTGCTGGTAGTCATGGCGTTCAAGCGCTACGCGTTCACATCGCTATGGTGCGCTTATGCGGCAGTGGCCAGCGTGATCATCCTCGCGTATTTCTGGCGCACCAGCAAAAGCCGGCCGCTACTCTACGCATTGCCGCTGTGGAACTCATGAAGTAACGACGCGGCCCTGCGCCATTGCCAGGACAGGGCCGCGCTCCGCAAAAACACATCGCTACAGAGAATTCAGGAATGCGATGAACTGCTCTTTTTCTTCCTGCGTCAAATTCATCTGAAAACGCTGGTTGTAGAATTCCAGCAGCTCGTTCAAATCGCGCGCTGCTCCATTGTGAAAATACGGAGCGCGCGACGCGAGGCCGCGCAGGATCGGCCCTTTGGTGCGGACCATGTCGCTGCACAAGCCGCTGATCAGCCCTTTGCCCGGATCCGTGGTGAAGATCGCGTAAGGCTCCACAGATTGCCCAGGCACCTGGAACGGATTCGGGCATCCGGTGATGCGGTAGACCGGCAGATCCGCAACGCTGAGCTGCGCGAGTCCATTGGCAATCAGGGGGTCGGTTTCGGAGGCAGGATCGTGACCGGTGCCGATGTCCAAGGCCAAGGGGAACGAGTGGTTGCCGACATTCGGCGCGTCGTGGCAGGTGGTGCATGTACCGGCGAATGGCGCAATGGGCACGGTCGTGCCCAGGGCTTCAGCCAGCGCGGCGTTATCAGTCAGTCCGCGGACGTTGGAAATCGTGAGCGCGCGCGTGTTGAACAGATTTTCTCCAGCTGCGATCTTTCGCCGCATCGGGTCGGCTGAATTTTCCCAATCCGCAAAGATTGTAAAGGCCGTAGAGTTGAACGCGTTGCCCTGCGGATCGGCGCCGAGCGAATCGTTGATGCCGGGATAGTAGTAGTTCTTGGAAAGGATCGCTGGCCCACCAAGCGCTCCCGCTAAGTTCAACCAGCCCGCGCGAAAATCCAGCGCTTGAGCGGAATTCAGCCCCATCTCAAAGTTGAAGATCGCGGTCTGCTGCTCGAGCGTCGGCGCCTGGGTCGCTTGCGCGTGCGTCAGCGTGGCGTCAATGGACTGTTGCAGCAGATCCGTCTTCAGATTCGCCGGAAAGCTGGCCTCGGCAGTGAGCGGCGCAATCGTTTCGCGGCCGTCAAACATGATGGCGCTGAGAAACCGCAGGTTCGTGGTTGGCAGCGGACGGCGGTAAACCGAAACCGTCTGCACGCCGGTGGATTGGTCGGTCACAACAGCGCAGCCGTAGGGGTCGCGCTCGGCCTGGATTTGGTATTGAGCGTTCGCGGGAACTGGCAGGAATATGCGAATTAATCCGCTCTTCAGCAGCAGGCTGTGCGACGCGGGGTCATGAGATGTACTGGTGGGACAATTCGCGCCATCGATCGAGGCAAATAGCGGATCGTTCCCATGCGTCGCGGCATATTTTGCCTGAATACTGCTGACGCCCAAGCCGAATCCGTCGCTGGCAAGATGGCAGGTGCCGCACGAGCGTCCATTGGTGCCCAAACTCTGGAAGAACACGTTCTTGCTGCTTTCATCGATCGGGCCATTGGCATTGTAGGTCGAGACAACGCCGGTGGGATCGAAGAAGGGGAAGAGATTGGGGATAATGGCGGCCGAAGCGACTGTGGCGAGCGCCAGGCCCCCGCCAACCAGCGACCATTTTCGCCCTCGCGCTGCACGATTCAGGAAACCACAGTTTGGCCGCATTTGGCCTCCTAGCCCCGAACGGGGATGCATTTCGAGTCGAGCTTTGATACTCCAGTGAGCGTTCGGACTACTTCGTTGGCAGCGTTGATCGCAGATTTCCGCCCCTCGGTCAATGGAAGCGGGCTGGACATTCTGTGTTATCGAGGTGTACGCCTAAGTACCTGATTTATATACTTATAACTTGCGCGGCGGACCTCACCGAGTGCAGAATCCGAAGAGGCTGTGCCGGGAATCCATGTCGCAATCCTGCAAATACCGATTCGGCGCGTTTGAGCTAAGAACCCAAACGCGCGAACTTTATAAGCACGGCGTGAGGCTGAAGCTTCGGCCGCAGGCCTACCAGGTTTTGGCGGTACTTCTGGAACATGCCGGGGAGTGCGTGACGCGCGAAGAGCTGCAGAAGCGCGTGTGGCCCTCGGACACCTTCGTGGATTTTGAGAACGGGGTGAACACGGCAATCAAGCAACTGCGGGCGAGCCTGAGCGATTCCGCCACGGAGCCGCGCTATATCGAAACATTGCCGAGATTGGGCTATCGGATAATCGTGCCGGTGGAGTTCGAATCGGGCTCGGCGGTAGAGCGCACCACCGAGGCTAGAGAAGAATCCGGTGGCGCGATGGCCTTAGGCGAAGCGGCCGCTCCGCCACCTGCACGACTTGCCAGTTCAAGGAAGTCGCTGTGGTTCTCGGTCGCTGCGGTCAGCGTGCTTGCGATCGCTGGCCTGGTTGCATACTTAAAATGGCCGCGAGCGCGCCTGACTCCGCAACGACCAGCGCCAGCAGCAAGAATTATGGTGGCGGTGCTGCCCTTCGAGAATTTGACGGGAGACGAATCGCAGGACTACTTCAGCGACGGATTGACAGAGGAGATGATCGCGCAGCTGGGCCGCCTGGATCCTAACGAGTTTGGAGTGATCGGGCGAACTTCGGTGATGCATTACCAGCACAGTTCCGAGAAGGCGGATCAGATCGGAAGCGAACTGGGCGTGCAGTACGTGCTGGAAGGGAGCGTGCGGCGCGATTCCCAGACAGTGCGAATCGACGCCGAGCTGATCGAAGTTGGCGGGCAGCGGCAGCTCTGGGCACAACAGTACGATCGCGAACTGACTAATTTATTGGTTCTGCAGGCGGAGATCGCGCAAGAAATCTCCTATTCCATTCAACGAACGCTGGGGAGCCCGGAACGCAGCGAGCCCATTCGCACACCTGCTCTAACGCCGCAGTCTTATCAGGCATATGACCTTTGCCTGAAAGGACTTTATTTCTGGAACAAACGCACCGTGCCAGGATTTCAGCAGGCGATCGTATATTTCCAACAGGCCATCGCCAAAGATCCAAACTACGCCCCTGCGTATGCGGGTCTGGCGAATAGTTACGCGCTGATGCCGGGCTACACCCTGGCGCCCGCGGCACGGTACATGCCCAAAGCCCGCGAAGCCGCCGTACGAGCGCTGGAGATTGACGATGAACTGCCGGAAGCGCACGTGGCATTGGCTCTGATTCTGGAGAACTACGACTGGGACTGGAACACCGCCGAAAAAGAATACCGGCGCGCCATTGCATTGAACCCGAACTACGCGACAGCCCACCAATGGTATGCGGAATTTCTGACGTGGCAGGGACGCTTTGATGAAGCGTTGCGCGAGAGCGAATCCGCGCGCAGGCTCGATCCGCTCTCCTTGATTATCGCCACAGATCGCGCCGCCATATTCTATTTCTCGCGGCAATACGACCGCGCGATCGAGCAGTTCCAGAGCGTGCGGGACATGGATCCGGGCTTCGCGCGAGTTCACATGGTGATTGATGCCTACGTGCAACAAGGCCGCTTCACCGAAGCGTTAGCTGACCTGGAGGAATGGCGCCGCGCTGCAGGCGATGGAACCTACCCGAACTCGCGGTTGGTTTATCTCTACGGACGGATGGGACAGAGGGATAAGGCGCGCGCGGAGCTGAGAAAACTGGAAGCGATGAACGGGACGCAATCGCTTGATCCTGTTCCTATGGCGCTGGCGTACGTTGGCGTTGGGGATAACGGAGCGGCGCTGAGCTCGCTGGAAAAAGCGTACGCGGGACGCTCGAATCTCCTGACGACGCTGAAGGTGGAGCCTGCCTACGATCCGCTGCGGGACGATCCCCGGTTTCAGGAACTTTTGCGGCGCGTGGGCTTGGCGCAATAGTTTTTTGCCTAAGAGAATTTGCCCAGACTTCGCGCGACGGGCACGGCTGCTGCGCGTTCGGATTTTTATTTCAATAGCAGGGGCTCCGAGAAACGGATCGGAATGCCGAAATTCGAGCCGCCGAAACCCTTCAGGATCGCTACGGTGACTCCGATGACTTTTCCATCGCGGTTGAAGAGCGGACCGCCAGAGCCACCCGAAGTTGTTTGCGCGTCGAACACAATTTTGTCGGGCAAGATGTCGCCGATGTGCCCTTGCGTGATCAGCGGATGAATCAAATTGCGCTTGGCGAGTTCGTTGAGCACTTGCGCAACATCGCTGCCGCTTTTTTTCAGGATGTCTTGAGCGGAATCTTCATCGGTGCGCGCCAGGATTGCGGCGAGGCCCGTCGCGTAACCCATCAGGATGACGGGTTGGCCGCTCAAAGCTGAATTTTTGCCCGTGTCAATCGCGAGGACGGGGCGCTTCAGGTCTTGCAGGTCCACGCGCACGGAGGCGAGGTCCGTCACGTCCGAAATGTCCTGGATTTCGGCGTGGAAGTCGCGCGGGTCGCCGGGAAAATAAGCGCGTATCGCGGAAATTTGCGGCTGCAATCCCTGGCTGGTAATCGACTTGATTTCGTCATTCTTCCACCAGGGTTCGGCTACGTGGCGGTTGGTGATCACGCGGCCGCTTGGTCCGGCGATGAACCCCGTGCCGAAAACATCGAGCTTCACTTCCGGGCCTTTTCCCTCGAGCGTCAATACTGGATTGCCTTCGCTGTCCTGGATCGGTTCGCCGTCTTCGTTGAGTCCGCCGTAACGCAAGCGGCGTCCGGACGTTTGATCGTTGAATGCCACGGCGACATGCAGCAAGCAAACGGACTGGACATCCAGCGGAATAATACTTTGCGCGGCCTGACCCTGCGCTTCGAGGCGTTGCAGACGCAAATTGGTTTCTTGCAACTGTTTTTGCAGGCCGGCCGCGTCATCCGAATTGGCGGTGGCCATTTTCGCCTTCAGATCTTCGGCTTGTTTCTTCAGGTCGTCCTTGGCTGCAGGATCCACGGCTCCCGGCTGGAGGCCTTGTTGCGCACGGAGTTTGCGCGCTTCGGCGATCAAGTCCTGCTGGCGGACAATTCCGCCTTCCAGCCTGGCGAGCATTGAATTCGAACGCTGCGTGACTTTCTGCGCGCTGCGGGCAAAGAGGAAATAAATTCCCGCCATCAGGATGGCCACAGCGAGCACGGCCGCAAAGCCCGTCTTGAGTTTGCGATCGAGCGAGAAAGCGTCGCTGGTCATCTTTTCGGTGACGGCGAGCGCCTCGAACGCGGTGTGCGCGATCTGCTGGCCTTCTTCGGCAATGCGCATCTTTTCGCGCAGCTCGTTTTCGGCGCGTTGCACGCGCAGTCGCGCGCGGACGCGCGCTAACAATTCGCGCGAATCAAAAGGACGCGAGATGGCGTCGTTCGCGCCTAGATCCAGGGCCGAGGCACGCTGCTCGCTTCCCCCTGCGACCAGCAACAGGACGCGAATCGCCGCGGTTTTCGCGGAGCCGCGAATCGTGGCTAAGACTTCGCCGGCGCCGGGATCTTGCATGGCGGCGTCGAGCAGTAGAAGATCGGCGCCGGTCTGATGGATGGCGTCCAGACCTTCCTGAGTGGTTGCAAACACGGAGACGTCGTAACCGGCGGACTGCAATGTAGCGCGCAGGTCTTCGCGGCTGTGCGGGTCAGCGTCGAGGATGATTATTTTTTCGGGCGTGTTAACCATTGAGACCGTTGGCTCCGAAGTTTTGTGTGCGCTGCCGTTGCGAGAGAGCCCGCAAGCTATAAGTGTGTGCGATTCGTGACGTCGCGATCGGCACGCCGGGGTGCTCGCGCCACTTGCCCCTTAGACGCTTGTGAGGCTTAAGTGGGTTCATGATAACTTTCCAGCGGGAGCGACGCTTGAGCGAATTGGAGAAGCTGAATCAGGAAATTATCCGCTGCCGCGCTTGTCCGAGGCTGGTACGGTATCGCGAACAGGTCGCACAGGACAAGCGGCGTTCGTTCCTGGCATGGGATTATTGGGGCAAGCCGGTTCCTGGGTTCGGCGATCCGCGTGCGGAGCTTTTGATACTGGGGCTTGCGCCCGCGGCCCATGGAGCGAATCGCACCGGACGCATGTTCACGGGCGATCGGTCAGGCGACTTTCTGTACAAGGCGCTGTATCGCGCGGGATTTGCGAATCAGCCGACTTCGATGCATCGCGCAGATGGGCTCGCACTGAAGAATGCTTATATGGCCGCGACATTGCGCTGCGCGCCGCCTGCGAACAAGCCGCTGCCCGCGGAGCTCGCGAATTGCCGGCACTTTTTGGAGAGCGAGATCGAAATTTTGCGTCCGCGCGCCGTGCTGGTGCTGGGGAGCATCGCGATGCGCGCTTATTTGGGATTGTTGAAGGAACGCGGGCAAATTTCGACGCTCGCTGCGTTTCCTTTTCGGCATGGAGCTAGTTACAAGTTGCCGGGGGATTTGCCGCGGCTTTTTGCATCGTATCATCCGAGCCAGCAGAATACTTTTACTGGAAAGCTGACGGACGCGATGATGTTTAAAGTTTTGCGCGACGCGCGACAATTTCTGGCGCGGTAATTTGCGGCAAAGTCCAAAGAGCCGGGGAGACGCCGGCGCTACGGAAAGCGAAGAATGCAGGCAGGATTGCCTGTGCAACGATAGGCGGCCCTCGCGTTTTTTTCCGCGCATCATTTTGATGTAGTCTCGCGCGCACTTCGCAGCAGCAAGAGATAGACGACAAACGACACGGCGAAACCTACGAACCAGGCGTAGGGATAGAGGCCGTGGAGCGCGGGGACTTCCAGGCCGCTTAGCGCTACGGCCACACCGGCGACGAGCGCGGCGATGGCGCGCCAGTTGAAGCCGCGCGAAAATTCGTAGGCGCCGCCGCGCTGATATAAATCGTCGGCTAGAATCACCCGCTTGTGCAGGACGTAATAGTCCGCGATCATCACGCCGGCGATGGGACCGAGAAAACTGGAATAACCGACCAGCCAGCCCATGACGTAACTGCCGTGACTGGAGAGCCAGCGCCACGGCTGCATCAGCAGGCCGATAAAGCAGGTGATGACGCCACCCAGTTTGAAGCTTATTTTGCGCGGATAAAGATTGGAGAAATCGTTCGAGGGCGAGACTACATTGGCGGCGACGTTTACGTTGAGAGTGGCGAGCAGAAGCGCGAGCATCGCAACTACTACGGCGATCGGATTTCCCAGACGGCTGAGAACTTCGACCGGATCCCAAATCGCGCGGCCGAAGACGACTACCGTTGCGGATGTTACTGCGATCCCGATGAATGAATAAAACGTCATCGTGGTTGGAAGGCCCAGCGCCTGGCCAAGCATCTGTTCGCGCTGGCCCTTTGCGTAACGCGTGAAATCCGGGATATTCAGCGCGACGGTGGCCCAGAACGCTACTACTCCGGTGAGCGACGGAATGAAAAACGCGAAGAATTCACCGAAGGTGTGAAATTGCGACGGCGTGGAAAGCATGGGACCGAGGCCGCCGGCCTTGGAGTAGGCCCAGCCGAGCATCGCGAGGCCGAGAATCAGCAGCGCTGGAGCCGTGATGCCTTGCAAGTAACGGATCGCTTCGATGCCGCGCAGAATTACGGCGAGATTCAGGAGCCAGAATAGAAAGAAGCAAAACCATGCGTGGTCCCATCCGTGGATCATGGCCGCGAGCAGGGTGTTGCTGGCTTCGCCGCCGATCCAGGTTTGAATTCCGAACCAGCCGCAGGCTACCAGGGCGCGCAAGACTGCGGGGACATTGGCGCCCAGCACGCCGAAAGATGCGCGCGCGAAAACCGGAAAGGGAATGCCGTATTCGGCCCCAGCGTGCGCGTTGAGGAGCATGGGAATCAGCACGATCATGTTGCCGAGAAACACCGTGAAGATGGCTTGCTTCCAATTCATGCCGCCGGCAATCATGGCGCTGGCTAGCATGTAGGTGGGGATGTTGACGCTCATGGCGACCCAGAGCGCGGCGTAGTTGTAGGTTCCCCAAGTGCGTTGATTGCGCGGGATGGGGGCAAGGTCTTTGTTCCAGAGCCAACTGGAGGCCGCGGCTGGGGGCGTGCCGAGTGCTGCGTTGGGATGTGTGGTTTCCGTCATATAGCGGCTGCTCTGGTGATTTGGCTCCCCAAAGAATTGCGGCGCTTATACATTTGCTGTGGTTTGGGCGCAATAGGTTTCTGAGGGGGAAAACACAACGAAAACTAGCGATTGATTTGGGTCGCTGTTGTTTGTTTTCAATGAGTTGCAGTGGTTTTCGCTTTTGTTTCGCTGGCGATTGATTGATGTAGTCATGAGTGGCGAGTGATGAGCGATGAACGCGGGCGTCGACTGGAATCCGGCTGTTGAGTCCGGGAGTGGGCGGCATGGGTTTCCCATTTTGGGCTGGGTCGAGCCTGTTGCGTCCTTTGGGAGGCTCCAATAGTGCCCCGACTTATGTCAGCACATTTGAGGATTGATAACTATTCGTGGAACTACTTAGAGAGGTAACTTGTAGACAGGATTGGAGTAGGTCGAGCGAAATTGTGCTAAGGCGGCGGGGCCGACGCTGTGCCGAGAAGGGGCGCAGCCCTTCGATCCCGCACTGCGGGTTCTCCGGGTGAATCGCGCCGCACGCGATTCACAGGCAGCGCCCCTACCTGGACAAAAACACAGGTTGGTTGCAACAGATTGGGTTAGCGCAAGCCGCCGGTGGCGAGGAGCTGCTCGCCGGTTAGCCAGGCGGAATCGTCTGAGGCCAGGAAGACGGCGACGGGAGCGATGTCGCCGGGTTGGCCGGTGCGGCCTAGCGGGGTCTGCGCGACGACGCCCTTCTCGAAATCTGAGCCGATGAAACCGCCGGTGTGCGTGCCTTCGGTCTCGACGACGCCTGGATTGATGCTGTTGACGCGGATCTTTTTGGGACCGAGTTCGCGAGCAAGAACGCCGGTGATGGCGTCAACAGCGCCCTTGGTGGCGGTGTAGACGGCGCTGCTGGGAGGAGTGATGCGGCTGGCGCCGGAGCCGATGTTGATGATGCTGGCGCCCGCGCCGAGATGCTTGACAGCAGCTTGAGTGACGAGGAGGAGGCCGAGCACGTTGATATTGAACATGCGGTGGAATGAATCTTCGGTGACGGCTTCGAGGGGAGCGAATTCGTAGACGCCGGAATTGTTGACGAGGATGTCGAGTCGGCCGTAATTCTTGATGGCCGCGGCGATCATGGCTTGGGCTTCGGCGGCTTTGGAAACGTCACCGCCAACCGCGACGGCTTTGCCACCGGCCGCGATGATGCCGGAGACGACTTTTTCCGCGCCTTCTTTGCTGGAAGCGTAATTTACAATGACAGATGCGCCTTCGGCCGCGAGCGCTTTGGCGATGGCTGCGCCGATGCCTTTCGAAGCGCCGGTTACTACCGCGACTTTACCTTTTAGCTTGCTCACGCGTTGCTCCCTTGGATGTGGTTTATGGCTGGCCGACTATCACTGCTCTATGAGATGAGGGTTGATGTGCGTGGGATTCTTTACTTCTGGGCGCAGGGAATATGGAACAACGTGTCGCGCAGACGATGCTTCCAGGACCAGTATCGGGCGGGACGCCGGGACCTGGAAATCCCGTATTCAACTTGGTTGTCGGAAACGTCTTCATAACCGCTGTGTGGGCACAGTATTTTAGGCGAGAGCGGGTAGCAAACCCGCCGATTCGGGCTGCGTTATCCCTCACTGTGATCGGTGCCTTCTTTATCGCACTCGGAGTTAGGGGTCTGATTTCTCCGCATTAGTTATCGATGATTGAATATCGGATGCGCTCACTCTGCGGTAAGAGGGCGCAGCAAGCAGCGCCCCGACCAACTGCTCATCATCGCAGCGGGGTTTGACAGGGTATGTGGCGCTTGTTAGCCTGCGCGGGACGCGGCAATTGTTGTGAGCCGGCGTCCACTGCATGAGCGCTGACACTGAACGTACCGCCGGACGCAGTTCCCTTCCTGATTCGCAACCTGTTATTGAATTTCGCCATGCGGGGTACCGGCTGCCTGACGGGCGGGCGCTTTTGCGTGATTTGAATTTGGTGGTGCAGCGCGGCGAGACTTTGGTTTTGTTGGGACGCAGTGGGGCGGGAAAATCCACGGCTTTGAAATTGATCAACCGGATGCTGGAGCCTAGCGACGGGGAGGTGATGGTGGAGGGGCGCTCGACACTGGAGGGCAATCCGATTGAGCTGCGGCGGCGGATTGGGTACGTGATTCAGGAAGTGGGATTATTTCCGCATTTCACGGTGGAACAAAATATTTCTTTGGTGCCGCGGCTGGAGCATTGGCCGGAGGAACGGATTCGCGCGCGGGTTTCCGAGCTTTTGCAGCTGGTGGGGTTGAGCGAGGCGGAATTCTTGCATCGTTATCCGCATCAACTTTCTGGAGGGCAGCGGCAGCGTGTGGGCGTGGCGCGGGCATTGGCGGCGGATCCGCCGATATTGCTGATGGACGAGCCGTTTGGGGCGCTGGATCCGCTAACGCGCGCGGAGGTGCAAGCTGAATTTCAGGATTTGCAGCGGCGGCTGCAGAAGACGATTGTGATCGTGACGCATCACGTAGCGGAAGCGCTGCTGCTGGGCAATCACATCGGGGTGATTGATGCGGGGGCGCTGGTGGGACTTTATACGCCGAAAGATTTTATGAGCGCGACCGAGCCGGTGACCGCGGCGTACATTGCGAATGTGCGGATGCTGGAAAAGATGGAGGGACCGGCATGAATCTGTTGGAATATTTTGCGCGACATCATGGGGAAATTTTGCAGGCGACGCTGGAGCACGTGGAGCTGGTGGGGATCGCGATGTTACTGGCGGTCGCGGTGGGCGTGCCGTTGGGAATATTGGTGGCAAGGCGACCGTGGCTATCGAAACCGATTTTGGGCGGGGCGAACATTGCGGAAACGATTCCGAGCCTGGCACTGTTTGGATTTTTGCTGCCGGTGCCGTGGCTGGGGGACCGCGCTGAGCGGATCGCGATTGCGGCGCTGGCGTTGTACGCCCTGCTGCCGATTATTCGCAATACAGCGGCGGGAATTACCGGAGTGGATCGCGCGGTTCGCGACGCGGCGCGCGGGATGGGGATGACGGAGCGGCAGATTCTGCTGCAGGTGGAATTGCCGCTTTCGTTTTCGACGATGCTGGCGGGAATACGCGTGGCGACGGTGCTGACGGTGGGGATTGCGACGATTGCGGCGGCGGTGGGAGCGGGAGGCTTGGGAGAATTTATTTTTCGCGGGCTGGCGATGGTGAACAACCAATTGATATTGGCGGGGGCGATTCCGGCGGCGTTGCTGGCTTTGATTGCGGATTTTCTGCTGGGCGTTTGCGAGCGCCGGTTACAGCCCGCGCGATCATGACTTGCGCGCGCTGGTTGCGGTTGGGCGTTTTTGGGTGTGCTGTGTTCTCGTGCGCGGTGGCGCTGGGTTCATGCGGAGCAGCACGGCACGATGAGATTGTTGTGGGGTCGAAGAATTTTTCCGAGCAGGCTTTGCTTGGGGAAATTGTGGCGCAGCATCTGGAGGCGCGGACGCATCGGGAGGTTACGCGGCGGTTTTATCTGGCGGGATCTTATATTTGTCAGCAGGCTTTGCTGGCGGGGCGAATCGATTTGTACGTGGAATATACGGGGACGGCGCTGACGGCGATTTTGCATGATCCTTTGGAGGCTGATCCTACGGCGGTGTATGAGCGCGTGCGGAGTGAGTATCAGCGGCGATTTGGATTGGAAGTTTTGCCTGCGCTGGGGTTCAACAATACTTTTGCGATTGTGGTGCGCGGGGAGGATGCGCAGCGGCTGCATTTGAAAACTATTTCGGATGCGGCGCCGTTTGCGCGCCAGTGGCGGGCGGGATTTGGTTACGAATTCATGGAGCGGCCGGACGGGTTTGCAGGGTTAGCGCGGACCTATGGGCTGGCGTTTCAAGAGACGCCACGGATTCTGGATTTGGGACTGCTGTATCGGGCGCTACTGGAGAAGCAGGTGGATTTTGTGGCGGGAAACTCGACTGACGGATTGCTGGCGGCGCGGGATTTGACGATGCTCGAGGATGATAAGCATTATTTTCCGCCTTATGAGGCGGTGCCGGTAGTGCGAGGGGATGCGCTGGGGCGATTTCCGGAAATGCGGGCGGCTTTGGCGGAATTGGCGGGGAAGATTAATGATGAGGAAATGCGGCGGATGAATTATGAGGTGGATGGGGAGCATCGGGATATTGCGGATGTGGCACGGGAATTTTTGCGGGCGAAGGGATTGGAGTGAGGGCGTGATGCGCTTGCACTGGTGGCAACAATTCGCGTCGTCGCGGTAACTTCTTTGTGTCGCACCTACGGCGCTGGTGCTGCAGCGCTATTCGGTTTCTTGCATGGATTTGAAGTCGGCTTCGAGGGCGGCGCAGTATTGTTTTTGGGCTTCGAGTTCGGCCTGGAGTTTTTTTACTAGCAGCTCGAGGTGGCGGATTTCGTGGCGCAGTTTTTGTGTTTCGGCTGAGGTTGGCGCTGCCGCTGCGCGTTGAGGCAGCGCGGACGGCGGAGCGGAGCGCACGGGTGCTGGCGCGGTGCGCTGTGGCGCGAATGTTTGCGCGGGTTCGGCGGGCCATGCCGACGTCGTGGCAGGATAGGGGGACGCGAAATTTGCTGGCGTTTGATTCGGCTGCGCTGGATTTGCGGGAGCAGCGGGCGGCGAGAAAAGGCCGCTGAGGACGCGGCTGGCGGCTTGCGATGAGTTTGCTTCTTCTTCGCGCAGCGAGCCGCGCGCGTTGGCGCCGGCAGGGTTCAGAAGACTTTTCACTCTTGCGATCAAATCTTGCGGCTGGAACGGCTTGCGCACGAGTTCATCGGCTTTCACCTGCATGGCTTTTTCCGCTACGGTGCGATTTACCACGCCGGACATCAGGATCACGGGAGTTTTTCCGAAGCGTTCGTGTTCCTTGATGAATTGGCAGACTTCGTAGCCGTCTTTATCGGGCATGATCACGTCGGTGATGACGGCGTCGGGAGCGGAGTCGCCGAATTGGGCGAGGGCTGAGGCGGCGTCGGCGCA
>Ga0070764_10000018_pt1 | contig 56430 bp, 53 predicted proteins | sample HubBroMetageWRM4_FD_67287 | JGI IMG/M metagenome (GOLD analysis project Ga0070764, IMG submission 67287) | Warmed soil microbial communities from the Hubbard Brook experimental Forest, New Hampshire - Hubbard Brook CCASE Soil Metagenome WRM 4 | ecosystem: Environmental > Terrestrial > Soil >... | reverse complement strand
GCCAAGTTGATCGAGCGCAACGTCATCGAAGTCGCGCCGCTGGCATTCATGCGCGGCCGCTCGTTGAATGATTCATTCGTGATCTTGGATGAAGCGCAGAACACCACCAACGAGCAGATGAAAATGTTCCTGACTCGAATCGGCTTCGGCTCCAAGGCCGTGGTGACCGGCGACATCACCCAGGTCGATCTGCCGAACTCCAAGCAGTCCGGTTTGCGCACGGTCATCGATATTTTGCGAGGTGTGCGCGGCATTGCGTTCACGATGTTTACCTCGCGCGACGTGGTGCGCCATCCTCTCGTGCAGCGAATCGTGCAAGCCTATGAGGCAGCCTCGCCCAACGACGGCTCCTAGTGGCGCGAGGGCTCGAACTCGATCTGAGCTATGCGTCGCGCAGTCCCTGGGTGCCGAGCGCGCGGCTCTTGAGACAGTGGGCTGAAGCGGCGCTCGTTCCCATCGCCGCACCCCAGGTACTGTCGGTGCGCATCGTCGGCAAGGCGCGCAGCCGCAGCTTGAACTCGCGCTACCGGCACAAGGACAAGCCCACCAATGTACTGTCATTTGCGGGCGCCGGAACGGCTCCCGATGGACGATCCTTCCTGGGCGAGCTGGTGATTTGCGCGCCGCTGGTCGCGCTCGAGGCGCGTGCTCAGGATAAAACGCTGCGGGCTCATTGGGCGCATCTTACGATCCACGGGGTCCTGCACCTGCTGGGTTTCGATCACGAGCGCCCGCGGGAGGCCGGAAAAATGGCCGCCCGCGAGATTCAAATCCTTGATCGGCTTGGGTTTTCAAACCCCTACCGCTGATCCGGTATGCTCTGACCCCATGTCCGAACAGCCTCACGGCGGCTCCACAGGCCGCTGGTTAAAGCGCATCACTCAGTCCATGTCCGGCGAACCGCGGGATCTTGCCGAGTTGGTCGAGAATCTGCGCGAGGCGAGTGAGCGGGGACTTTTCGACGGCGATGCGCTGGTCATGCTCGAGGGCGTCCTGGCCGTCGCCGACATGCAGGTACGCGACATCATGGTGCCGCGCTCGCAAATGGTCTTCGTCGAGCGCGATGAATCGCCGGAGAAGCTGGTCGAGTTGGTGGTCGAGTCAGGCCACTCGCGCTTTCCCGTCATCGGCGAAGATCGCGACCAGATTCTGGGAATTCTGCTCGCCAAGGATTTGCTGCGCCTGCAGGCGGCCGCGGACGAGGATTTCGAGATACGCGAATACATGCGCCCGGTGGTATTCGTGCCGGAGAGCAAGCGCCTCAATGTGCTGCTCAAGGAGTTTCGCCGCAGCCATAATCACATTGCCATGGTGGTCGACGAATATGGCGGCGTGTGCGGCTTGGTCACCATCGAGGATGTCATCGAGCAGATCGTCGGGGAAATTGACGATGAGCATGACGTCGAAGATGACCAAACCATACGCAAGGAGCGGCCGCGCGAATTCACGGTGCGCGCCTTGACGCCGATTGCCAACTTCAATCAATACTTTTCCAGCGCGTTTTCCGACGAAGAATACGACACCATCGGCGGTCTGTTGATGCAGGAGTTCGGCCGGCTGCCGCGCCGAGGTGAAACCATCAAAATTGGCGATCTCGAGTTTCGCATCCTGCGCGCCGATCGGCGCCGCATCGATCTATTGCGCGTGACGATTCCCTTCGATATCGAGCCTCCGGCCACCCACGAGTCGAGCGCTTGAGTGTTGCCATGCGCGGCCCAGAGACCGCGCAGTGGAAACAAGTCCTGGCGCGTCTGATAGCCGCCTTCGCCGCCGGCGCGAGCTTCAATCTCGGCTTCGCTCCCTTCGGGTGGTGGCTGCTTGCGTTGGCTGCGCCTGCGGCGCTGTTCGCGCTGATCCGCGGACTGCCGCCGCGCCGCGCGGGCTGGACGGGCGCCTCCTTCGGTTTAGGGCTATTCGCCTTCGGCACCTATTGGCTCTACACCTGCTTGCATGTGTTCGGGCTGGTGCCGGTGTGGCTGACACTGCTGCTGCAGACGGTCTTGGTTGCCGCGATGTCCCTCTATGTGGCCGCACTGTGCTACCTGTCGAACCGTTTCTGGCTCAAGCCCGGCACGACGCGCGATTGGCTGGTGTTACCGGCCCTGTGGGTGTTGCTCGAGTGGCTGCGGGGTTGGCTGCTCTCGGGTTTACCGTGGCTGTCGACCGGCTACGCCATGATCGACTCGCCTTTGGCCGGCTGGGCGCCACTGATCGGCGTGTATGGCATTACCTGGGCCGCGGTGTTGATATCCGTGGCAGTCAACGTTGTGTTCATGCCGGCCGTGCCGCTGTTGCGACGCTGGCTGGCGCTCGGTGCGATCGCGTTATTGTTTGGCGTACCTGCGCTGCTCACGCACGTGCAGTGGACGCATCCCATTGGGCCGCCCGTTGCAATCGCCGCCGTGCAAGGCGCGGTGCCCCAGGATCAGAAGTGGCAGGCGAAAAATCGCGAAATGACCATGCAGCGCTACTTGCGGCTGACCGGCGAAGCGTGGGGCGCCCGCCTCATTGTCTGGCCGGAGGCGTCGCTGCCGGTGCTGTCGACCGATATTCCGGATTATTTGCACCGGCTCGAGGAGCAGGGGCGTACGCACGACGCTGACTTTGCGATCGGTCTGGTCGACTATAAGCCCGCCACCAAGCAGTACTTCAACGGCATCTTGGTGTTGAGCCGCGCCGGCGACGGTTGGTACTACAAGCGGCATTTGGTGCCGTTCGGCGAATACTTTCCGGTGCCGGCCTTCGTGCGTACCTGGTTGCGTCTGATGAGCCTTCCCTATGATGATTTCACCGCCGGCGCCGCGCGCCAGCCCGTCTTGAGCGCCGCCGGACAAAAGCTCGGCCTCACGATTTGCTACGAGGACGCCTTCGGCAGCCAGCAATTGAAAATACTGCGGCAAGCGACCGTGCTCATCAATGTGACGAACAATGCCTGGTACGGCGATTCGACCGCGCCCCATCAGCATCTGCAAATCGCGCGCATGCGCGCCCTCGAAGCGGGTCGATTTCTGGTGCGCGCCGCGAACGACGGCATTACGGCGGCGATCAACCCTGAGGGCAAGATCGTTGCGCGACTGGCGCAGTTCCAAGAGGATGTGCTGCGGGCCGACGTTCAGCCCATGACGGGTCTCACCCCGTACGCGCGGCTCGGCAATTATCCGGTGGTTATCGGGTGCTTCGTGATGCTCGCGATTGCCGTTTGGCGGCGGCGGCGAGGTACTTCGGCACTGTGAGTTTGACCGTGCCCGGACGGGCTACTGGGATGGGATGCTTCAAGGTCCGAAGACGCAGGACCTTAGGACGAGATCGTGTCGCTGCCAGCGGTCGGGTCTTCCACCCTCCCTGTCGATTGCCACCCCGACCGCTCAGAATCACTATTCGAACAGCGGCGTGATTCCCGGGTCGCGCGCAATGCCGCCGTACAGATTGAAGCCGCGCTCCAGCCAGTCGCGCAGCGAATCGTCACGTTCCAACAGGGGCAGCGTGCCGGCACTGGCCGCCCAATAAAATCCGCCGAGTGCGATGTAGTCGGCGAAGTTCGGTGAGCTGCCGCCGAGAAAAGGAAACTTCTGTAAGTGGGTGCGCAGCGGCGCCAGGGACGTACGAATCGCCGGCAGATGGGTCGCCCGATCTGCCGTGAAACTTTCGAGCGTCTTACCCTTCATGTTCTTCTCGCGGCTCTCGCGAAAGTAGGGGCGATCTTCCGGGCGCGCGGCGTCGTGCACGTCTTTGACGTAGACCCTGAACATCTTGCGCATCACCTCGTTCATGAACCAGGTGTCCATGAAACGCACCAGGGAGTGTTCCGCGGGCGTATTGAATAGCAACGGCTGCCGGGGGAAGGCGCGGTCCAGGTATTCGGCAATGTCCCAACTTTCGGCGAGCGCCGAGCCCGCATGTTCCAAGATCGGTACCGTCTTGAATTTTCCACCGCACACCGTCGGAATTTCGGTGAATCCCAGGTAGATGGTGTCGAACGGAATCCCCTTGTGCGCCAAGGCATAGCGGATGCGCCATACGAAGGGGCTCGCCGAGCGGCCGTCCTCGAGCGCGAGCTCGTACAAACGAACTTTGCCTTCAATCGATGTGCTCATGAAATTTTCCCCAACTGCCAATTCAAAGCTAACATGAATGAACGAATGTCCGCTCGCCCATTCATTCCCTTCACCTGCAACGACGAAATTACCGCGATCGGCCGCGGTGTGCTGGATCTTTCGTTGCCCAAGCCGCACTGGACGCATGCGGCGCACTTCGCGGTAGCGCTTTGGTTGATCTCTTGCCGTCCGGATTTGGACGCAGCGCGCTCGATGCCGGGTTTTATTCGCGCATACAACGAGGCGACCGGAGTCGCCAACACCGATTCCAACGGCTATCACGAAACCATCACGCAGGCTTCATTGCGTGGGGCGCGAGATTTCTGGCTACAGAACCCGGCACGGAATTTGTACGAGACCTGCAATGCCTTGATGGCTTCGCCGCTGGGCAAGTCCGATTGGCTACTGGCCTACTGGAGCCGCGCGCGGTTGTTCTCGGTCGAGGCCCGCCGCAGTTGGATCGAACCCGACTTGAAACCGTTGCCGTTTTAGGGCCACGCTCCTAAGAAAACGCCGGCAGCTCGGTACCCGACGAACCGATTTTCGCCTCTTCAAATCGTACCGGCAGAGCGGCCAGCACTTTGGATCGCACCGCATCGCGGCTCGCGGCGTCCGCGGCCTTGAAGCGCAGCTCCAAGGTAATGGCCGCGGCATCAATCTTGGTCAGGAAGCAACCGACCACCGCGGCTTCTCCGGCGAGTTCGGCGGCGACGCTGAGGGCCAGTTTCCGCGCCGCTTCAATATCGGCATCGCGGCTCAACCGAATGGTGATCGTGATCGGCCAGGGCGCGTAATTGGTGCTCAAATTGATCGTCACCTGGCTGGCCGCGATGGCGTTCGGCAACACGATCATGTGACCGTCCGGCGCACGCAGTGAGGTGTAGCCCAGCGAAATGAGTTCCACCACGCCGATATCCGTGCCGGTGGGCGCGGTGACTTGCAGCGTATCGCCCAGGCGAAACGGCCTATAGATCGCGATCGAGATGCCGGCCACCAGATTGCCCAGCGTGCTTTGCGCCGCAAGACCGATGACAACCGACACGACCCCTGCGCCGGTCAGCAACGCGGTGCCCATCGAGCGCAACATCGGTATGAGATGCGCGTACAAAATCAGCACGACCACCCAGACGAACACCGTGCCGAACTGCTGCAGGAAGCTGATGGTCGTACGGTCGAAGTGACCCTTGCGAGTCATCGAGGCATGCACGGCGGCGCGTAGGATCCGCGATATCAGCAACGCCAGCAGTACGAAAACGACCAAGTAAATCAGTGCGCCCCACAACGAATCGGGCCGCAGGAAAGACAAGATGTCGTGCTCGCCCAGCTTGACGTCCTTGATGACGCCGGACTCGTTCATTGCGCAACTCGGTCGGACGGCGCCATGTATTGCTCACAGTCCTCTATGCGCGTGCAGCGGCAATGGAAGCTGTCGTTGAGAATCGACTTCATTTGTGCCAGCCGCGTCATTTGCGCATCCAGCTCGGTCAGCTTCTTGGCGGCCAGCGCGCGCCATCGCTCCGCGGGAGTCGTGCTGAGCGGATAGCCGCTCAAAAAAGTTCTGGTCTCCTTCACGGTGAAACCGGCATCCAAAGCCAGCAGAATAATTCGAATCCGGCCGAGTACCTTTGAATCGTAGATTCGCCGCTTCGACATGCGAGCGGGGGGCGGTAACAGACCGACTCTTTCATAGTAGCGCAGCGCCGAGGTCGACAGGCCTGCGCGCCGCGCGATCTCGCCAATCAATAGTCCCACGAGCGTCTCCAATGATAGATGCTTGACTTGAATTCCACTTTAACTCGTAAGCTGCGAGTCCAAGTGTTGAGGGACTCGCCATGTTGAAATCAGTTCCGTATCTTGCCGCATTGGTATTTTCGGCGCGTTTGATTTCTCTGTCGGCGCATGCTGACACGCAAATGCCGGCAGCCCTGGCCGCCGCTCGGGCAGATCCGCGCCGTCCGGCGCAGAATTATCACGATCTGCACGACGCCTTCATGGGACCTGCGGACGTCGCGGCGCTGTAGCTGCACCGAATTGATCCAATGCGCTTGCGGCAGGAATCGAAGCCGCCGGCTTCGTATTCGACGCGCAGAGCAACGTATCGCGCAACCGCTCAGACGACCATAAATCGCCGGTGTTCGACGGCAGGGTGCGCGGCCGAACCGATCAACTTGTCTACAGATTCCGGAAGCCCAAGCAAGGCACGGATTTGGCACGAAACCTGCTTGAGCTAGCTGCCAATGCAATATTCAAATGATCGAACTCATTTCAGAGCATCGTGCCGGCGACATCAGCGGCAAGGTTGCGCCGCTGCCGACCGCCGGCGGCAAATTATTGCCGCTCGCCCATGATTCATTTCTCAAGAGGATAGCCTATGTCATCACTTACCATGCCCTCCGCCGTTACCCCCGCCCTGCCGGCGGTGAATCTGCCCCCTCATGGCCATGGCCACGGCCACAAAAAGGGCTCACCGTTGGATCTCACTGCCAATTCGAGCACCACGACGGCAGCTCCCGTTCCGGTGGGAACCCAGCAAAACCTTTTGGGCAGCTTGTTCAGTTCGCTGCAGCAGGTCATCGGCGGCCAACCCTTGGCAGCGGCTGCGAACCTGGTCGCATCGGCCACCGGCGCCGCCTCTGGTTCCGCCACGGCTGGAGCGGCTGCCGCGGCAGCCCCCAAGATAAATGTTATGGCTTGATACCGAGATCGCGGATAGCAGCTTCGAGCTGCTCCGCGCTAAAGGGCTTGCTCAAGAACTCGATGGCTTGCTGGCCCGAGAACTTGCTGCGTAGCGTCGCCTGGTCGTAGCCGCTGGCGATCACAATCGGCAGCGTCGGATAAAGCGTACGCAGTTCCTTGACCAAGGAGTCCCCCGGCGCGTCCGGAAGTCCAAGATCCACAATGGCCGCATCCACTTGACCGCGCAGCAACGCCAGCTTGTTTTTCGCAGCAGTCGCTGACCCGGCCATCTCGACCTCGAAGCCCATGTCCTCGAGCTGGGTGCTCAATAGCATTTGAATGAAGTCTTCGTCTTCCACCACCAAAATGCGCGACGCTGTCGCGCGCGCGTCGAGCAAATCCCGGACTTTCGCGGACAATGCCGCATAGGTAAACGGCTTGGCAATCAATTGCACGCCCGGATCCAAACGGCCCGCGTGCACGATGGCATCGCGCGCATAACCCGTGGTGAACAGCACCTTCATTTTACGGTTTAAAGTGCGCGCAGCGCCGGCAAGCTGCCGCCCGTTCATGCCGCCCGGCAGCCCGACGTCGGTGAATAGCAAATCAATCTCAGGATGCGTTTGCACGATCTCGAGTGCAGCGACGCCGTTGGCGGCCTCCAGCACCCGGTACCCCAACTCGCGCAAGATTCCGCTGGTGTGCGCCCTGACGTCGATGTCGTCTTCTACGGCGAGAATCGTCTCGCCATCGCGACCCTTGGCAATTCTCGATAACGGTTCGGCGGCGGGGGCCGATTCATCCGTATCCAGGCGCGGTAAATAAATTTTGACCGACGTACCTTGTCCCACCTCGCTGTCTATTTTTACGTGACCACCCGATTGCTTCACGAAGCCATAGACTTGAGACAGGCCTAAGCCGGTGCCGTGACCGATATCTTTGGTGGTGAAAAAGGGTTCGAAAGCCTTGGCGACGGTGTCCTGGGACATGCCGATGCCGTTGTCGGTGACGGCCAGCATTACGTATTGGCCAGGGGTCACTTCCGCTTGACTGGCCGCATAGCGCTCGTCGAGCGACACGTTCGCGGCCTCGATGGTCAGTGTGCCGCCGTTCGGCATGGCATCTCGCGCATTGACTGCCAGATTGATGATCGCCATTTCCAGTTGGTTCGCGTCGATGTTGGTGCGCCAGAGACCGGCCGACATGACGGTTTCAATGGAGATTTGCTCGCCGATGGTTCGGTGCAACAGATCCGACATGCCGGTCACCAGCCGGCTGAGGTCGATCGGTTTCGGGTCGAGCGGCTGCTGCCGTGAAAACGCCAGCAGCCGCTGTGTGAGCGAGGCCGCGCGCTGCGCGCCGCGCATGGCGCTGTCCACCAAGGGCTCGATGTTGGCGGCGTCGAATCCGGACTGGCTAATCTGGCGCCGAACGGTTTCGAGGCTGCCCACAATGATGGTCAGCAGGTTGTTGAAGTCGTGTGCCACGCCGCCGGTCAGCTGACCGATGCCTTCCATTTTCTGCGCCTGCCGCAAGGCTTGCTCAGCCAGGCGGCGCTCGCTGACTTCGACCGCTTCCGGAACGATTGCCACAACCTTGTTATGACTGTCGCACACCGGGCGCATTTGAAAATCGAACCATCGCCAGCCGCCCTGCGGCAGCTTGACATGGATTTCCCGGCGCACGACTTCGCCGGCGGCGACCTGCGGAATGGCGCCGCGAACGCTCTCCGACATCCCGGGCGTGCTCGTGAACCAGGGCGTCTGCCAGAACGGCTTGCCAATGACGTCGTGCAATTCCGCTTTGATGCCGGCGAGGGAGGTCGCATTGGCATCGAGCAACGTGCCGTCCGTGGACAGGTAGATTTGATAGGTGTAGCTCGTGCCGAATATGGCGCGCAAGCGCGCTTCTTTCGCGCGCAGGTCCGCGGTGCGCTCGGCAACTTGCTGCTCCAGGGACTCATTGAGGCGGCGAAGCGCCTCTTCCGATTCGCGGCGCAGAGTCGCCAGATCAAGATTGGCTCGGACTCGTGCGACCAACTCGCGGGCGCTAAACGGCTTGACCAGGTAGTCATTTGCGCCGGCCGCGAATCCTTCGACTTTGGCTTCATCGCCTGCGCGCGCGGACAACAACAACACCGGGACATCGCGCAACTCCGAATCCTTGCGCAGTGCCGCGAGCAATCCGAAGCCATCGATCTTCGGCATCATCACGTCGGAGAGAATCAGGTCCGGTTTGTGTTGTAGCGCCGCCGCCAGGGCTTGCTCACCATCGCCCACCGCTTCGACTTGAAAACCTGCGGTCTGCAGCAGCTTCTGCAGATACGTGCGCATGTCGATGTTATCGTCCGCGATCAGCACGCGTTGGCTGGCGGCACCGGCGACCGGTGCAATCTGACCGACCTCTGCCGCGCCCGGTGCACCGCCGGGCGCGGCCTGAGACACATCGCCGAGCCAACTCAAGGCCTCGTCGATATAGGCCTGCGTGCGAGTTTCCCCGGAATTCTGTGTGCGCGCCTGACCGACTCTGTCCGCGGGCAAATGTTCGCAGCCGAAGCGCAGAGCCACGGTGAAAGCGGATCCTCGTCCCATTTCGCTCGCGACGCTGATCGTGCCGCCATGAACATTGACGAGTTCCCGCACGAGCGCCAAGCCGATGCCGCTGCCCTCGATGGACCGGCCGCGGGCGCCGGCCACGCGACGGAATCGATCGAACAGGTACGGAAGTTCGGCGCCAGGGATGCCCGTGCCGGTGTCGCGCACCGTCACTTGCGCGCGCTTGCCATCCTCTGAACGGCTTGTCTCGACAGTGATCGCGCCGTCGAAGGTGAATTTGAATGCGTTCGACAGCAAATTGAGAATCACTTTTTCCCACATGTCGCGGTCCAGCCAGACCGGTTCGGGCAACGGCTTGCAATTCACGCTGAGCTGCAACCCGGCTCTTTCGGTGGCCGAGCGGAAATTCGACGCCAGTTCCGCGGTAAAGGCCGCAAGGTCGATCGGCTCAAAGTAGGACTGCGCGCGGCCGGCTTCGATGCGCGAGAAATCCAGCAAAGTATTGACCAGCTTCAGCAGCCGCACGCCGTTGCGATGTGCCACCTGCACCAGTTCGCGATGTTCGCCTAAAGGATTGGCCTCCGGCCGACTCAAAACGTCCTCGAGCGGACCGAGCATCAACGTCAGCGGTGTACGAAACTCGTGACTGACGTTGGAAAAAAACGCGGTTTTGGCACGATCCAGTTCCGCCAGGGCCTCCGCACGGCGCTGCGCTTCCTCGTACGCCTGGGCATTGGCGAGTCCCGACGAGATTTGCCCGGCGACGAGATTGATGAAACCCAAATAGGCATCGTCCATGCGCCGATAGGGATTAATGCCAGCGACCAGAAAGCCGGCCGGCGACTCGCGTCCCTGCTGGGCGATGGGGACAATAATGGCTTCGCGGGGCGGCTTGTCCCATGCGCCCTTCGGCAAGGCGGCAAAGCGATCCTTAAGGTCGCTCAAATTCAACGCCGTGCGGCGCGCCAGGATCTCTTCCGCCGGCCAGGCGGCATTCGGATCCTGCGGATCGATGCGCGCGGCGGCAATGGGATGTTTTGAATCGACGCCGCTGCTGCACGCAAGACGGGCGTCGCCGTGTTGATCGAATAGATAAGTCAGCGTGAACGGCAGATCTTTGAGATTGCGGTTCAATTGGCGCGCGACCGCCTCGAACACCATGGCCAAGGTACTGTTGCCGGCCATCCCCGCGGCCAGCTCCTGCAAGGCGAATAGGCGCCGCTCGCCGATCACGCGTTCGGTCTCTTCGGTGACGACACACAGCATTCCAACGATCCTGCCGTCATCATCCGCGAGCGGCGAGTACGAAAAGGTGTGGTAGGTCTCCTCGGGGTAGCCGCTGCGCTCCAAAAACAGCAGCAACGCCTCGTCCCAGGTCGCTTCACCGCTTTGCAGAACACGCTCGATGCGTGGGCCGATGTCCGGCCAGATTTCCTTCCAAACCTCGCGAGCCGAGGCGCCCAATGCCCACTGTTGTTTGACGCCGAGCGTGGGGCCGTAGGCATCGTTGTAGAACATGGTGAGTTCCGGGCCCCAACACATCCACATTTGGTAACGGGACGTCAGCAGAATTCGAACGACGGTCTTCAGGCTTTGCGGCCACGAATCCGGGGATCCGAGCGGCGTGTCGTGCCAGTGCTTGGCACGCATGAGATTTCCTACGGCGCCGCCGCCCGCAAGGAACGCGGCGCTCGCGGCTGCCGTCTTGGGTTCTGCTGACATAGCGTGTGCCGAATTGCCGGAATGGCGCTCCTGTTGCCGCGCAATAAAATATTATTTCTGTTTTTTTGAAGCGCGCAACCGGCAGGCTTCGCCATCAGAATAGCACTATTGCGGTGCAACAGGAGGCTGGCGCGGGGTGCTCCCGAGCCGGCGGCCGCGGGCAACTGCGCTGCCTAAAAGTCCCAAGGTGACCGCCAAGCACAGATAGGCGAACAGATTGCCGACCGCCACGAAGACGGTATGGCCGCCGGCCATCTTGGGTACCGTCACCACGATGCCATCCGCGCCGCGGGGATTGCGGTAAGGATCGTCGGCGTAGGTCTTTTGCGTCAAGCGACCGTTCGGATCGATCAGTGCCGACACGCCCGAATTGACCGCCCGCACCATGCCCACGCGCAGCTCCACCGTGGCAAACACCGCGAGCGCCAGATGCTCCCAAGGCTCGGTATCGGCGCCAAACCAGGAATCGCTGGTCAAGTTGACCAGCAGGTCTGGATGCAGCTGCCCGACCCCGCGCAAAAATCCCTGCAGAATGTCCTCGTAACAAATGACCGGGCCCAAGCGCCAGACATCGCCGTTCGGTCCTTGCAGGGAGATCACCCCGGGACCCACGCCCGCGGCAAATCTTCCGGCGCCGGCGGGGAGGAATTTTCGCAGCCACGGAAATGTCTCGATGCCCGGCACGTACTCGCCAAAGGCGAGCAGACGCACTTTGTCGTAGTGCCCCGCGACTTTGCCATTGCGATCGAGCAGGAGCGCCGAATTGAAGGCATCCTCGTGGGCCGCGTCATACATCTCGGCGCCGATCAGGGCGGGCACGCTAAAGCCGCGACGAATCATCGCCAGCGAATCCGCCGAAAAATCGGCACTGAAATCGCGCGGCACGGCAACCGGAAAACTGCCTTCGCTCCAGACCAGCAGCTGCGCGCCTTCCTTCTCCAGCCGGCGCGATTGCTCCTGCAGCGCCGTCAACTGGCGCAGCGCCTCGTCGCGCGAAAATTCACCGTCGATCGTGTAGGCAAAGTTGGGCTGAACCAGGCCGACTTGCAGGCGCGGAGCGCGCGCGACGATCGCGTCGACTTGACGCATCCGCACGGCGCCGAAGATGAGCGCAGCTCCGAGCAGCGCCGCGGCCGCCATCGCCGGATAGCGCGCGGCGCGCGGATCGAGCGTGAGATCGTACAGGGCGCCGTTGACCATCATCAGCAGCGCCGTGACGCCTAGGGGTCCTGTCAGTTCGGACACTTGGATCACGAGCGGATTCCAAGCTTGACTGATCCATTGGCCCGCCGGGAACAATTGCGGTACCAGCAACTCGCAACTCACCATGGCGATGGGTGCGAGCAGGGTCATGGGAATGCGGTTGCGCTTGCGAATGGCGAGCACGGCGGCCGTAAACAACAAGAAAATGATTGCACGGGCGGCGCAAAAAAGCAGAAAAACTGCGGCTGCGCCGATCCAGGGAAAATCGGCGAAGCGGCGCATGACGTCGATCAGCCAGTAGTATCCGCCGCCGGTTTCCACCACTCCGGCCCAGAAGCCCAAGAATAGTGCGCGGCGGAAGCCAGACGTTCGCTCGATGGCCATGAACATCGGCACCGCGGCGATCCACGCAAGGGCGGAAAGGTCAAAGGGCGTGACGGCCAAGAACCACAGACAGCCGCTCAAGGTACTCAAACCCAGCGCGCCATAAAAATTCAAGTTTCGCATGCGACCTTTACGTTAAGAGCAGTTCGCGGCCGTCCATCATCTCGGGTATTCTGAGGCCCAATCATGCAAGAAAGATACGAACCCGCCGCTATCGAAGCGGAGGCACAACATTATTGGGACCAACACCATAGCTTCGAGGCCAAGGAAGACGACAGCCGCGCGAAGTATTATTGCTTGTGCATGTTTCCCTATCCAAGCGGCCGCTTGCATATGGGACACGTACGCAATTACACCATAGGCGATGCGCTGACGCGATTCATGCGCATGCACGGGCGCAACGTGCTGCAGCCCATGGGGTGGGACGCGTTCGGGTTGCCGGCGGAAAATGCCGCCATCGCCAACGGTGTGCCGCCTGCGAAATGGACGTTCGACAACATCGCTCACATGAAGGCGCAGTTCAAATCCTTGGGCTACGGACTGGATTGGAAGCGCGAACTCACGACTTGCCGGCCCGAATATTACCGCTGGAATCAATGGCTGTTCTTGCGCATGTTGGAGAAGGGCATCGCGTACCAGAAAACCGGTGTCGTCAATTGGGATCCGGTCGACAAGACCGTGCTGGCGAACGAGCAGGTTATCGACGGCAAAGGCTGGCGTACCGGGGCGATCATCGAAAAACGCGAAATCCCCATGTACTACCTGAAGATCACGGCGTATGCCGAAGATCTGCTCGATGAGTTGGACAGCATGCCGGATTGGCCGGAACGCGTGCGTGTCATGCAGGCCAATTGGATCGGCCGCAGTGAAGGCGTGCGGCTCGGCTTCCCGCATGATATCGGCGAGGGCGGCGTACTGTGGGTATTCACCACCCGCGCCGACACCATCATGGGCGCGACGTTTTGTGCCGTGGCCGCGGAGCATCCGCTGGCCGAGCTTGCCGCGCAAGACAATCCCAAACTGGCTGCGTTTATCGAGGAATGCAAACGCGGTCCGGCGCTCGAGGCCGAGCTTGCCACGCAGGAAAAAAAAGGCCTGCCGACCGGCTTGCACGTGCGGCACCCGCTCAGCGGCGAACCCGTACCGGTATGGGTCGGCAACTATGTGCTGATGAGCTACGGCGACGGTGCGGTTATGGGCGTGCCCGCGCACGATGAACGGGATTTCGCCTTCGCCAAAAAATATAAATTGCCGATCAAGCAGGTTATCGACGTGCAGGGGCGCCCGTATTCCTTGGCGGCGTGGGAGCCTTGGTATTCCGAGCACGGCCGCTGTGTGAATTCCGGCTCCTATGATGGGCTCGAATATCAAGCCGCGGTCGATACCGTTGCCCGAGATCTGCAGCTCAAGGGCTTGGGCGAGAAGCGGACTACCTGGCGGCTACGCGACTGGGGGATTTCGCGGCAGCGCTACTGGGGCTGCCCGATTCCGATCATTCATTGCAGCGGCTGCGGCGCGGTGCCGGTACCGGATGAGCAATTGCCCGTGGTTCTCCCCACAGACTTGGTGCCTGACGGCAGCGGCAATCCGCTGTTGAAAGACGAGCGCTTTCTGAACGTCAAGTGTCCGAAGTGCGGCGCGGCTGCGCGCCGCGAGACGGATACCATGGACACGTTCGTGGACTCGTCGTGGTATTTCCTGCGATTTGCCTGCGCCGACAACAACCAGGCCATGCTGGATTATCGCGTTCAATACTGGCTGCCCGTCGACCAGTACATCGGCGGCATCGAACACGCCATCCTCCACTTGCTTTATGCGCGCTTCTGGACGCGTTTTTTAAGGGAGATGGGCGCGGTTTCATTCAAGGAACCCTTTGCGCGCCTATTCACTCAAGGCATGGTGCTGAACGAGGTTTTCTTCCGCAAGAGCGACTCCGGACGCCTGCAATACTTCAACCCGGCCGACGTAGCGGTCAGGCCGGATAAAGACGGCAAAGGCGGCGTCGCCGTACTGAAGGCCGACGGCCGTCCGGTCGAATCGGGCGGCGTGGTGACGATGTCCAAGTCCAAGAACAACGGCGTCGACCCGCAGGTGTTGGTCGACGAATTCGGCGCCGATACCGCGCGGCTGTTCATCATGTTTGCCGCCCCACCCGAACAGACTTTGGAATGGTCCGATGAAGGCGTGCAGGGCGCATTTCGGTTCATCAAACGGTTGTGGAAGGCCGTGTACGACCACGTGTCGTCCGGTTCTGCGGCGCCGCTGGACAAGGCTGCGCTCACCGAGCCGCAACGCGCCCTGCGCCGGCATTCGCACCAAACCCTCGCGAAGGTCACGGATGATATCGGCCGCCGCCGCACTTTCAATACCGCAATTGCCGCGGTCATGGAACTGCTGAATGCGGTGGCCAAGTTTCCGCAGTCCGCCGCGCAGGATCGCAGCGTCGCGCAGGAGGCGTTGGAGATTGCGGTGATGGCACTGTCGCCGATCATCCCGCATGTCACCCACGCGCTCTGGCGCGGACTTGGCCATCGCACCGCGCTGATCGATGAGCCTTGGCGTGAAGTCGATGCGCACGCATTGCAGTCAGCCACCGTGCAGATGGTCGTGCAAGTCAACGGCAAATTGCGGGCGCATATTACGGTCGCGGTTGACGCCGACGAAGCCACGGTCCGCGGCGCGGCGCTGGCCGACGCCAATGTCCAGAAATTCATCGGCACCTCGGCGGTTCGCAAAGTGATCATCGTGCCGGGCAAGCTCGTGAACATCGTGGTGTAATGCTGCGTGGCCAGCCGGCGCTATGTCGTTTTGTCGAGCATCTGTGCGTTGTCCGCATGCGGCTTCCGCCTGGCGGGCAGCGAGCCGCTGCCCGCGGTCATGGCGCGGCCCTATCTTTCCCTGAAAGATCCTTACACCGACTTTTCGCGGGAATTCGAACATACGCTCAAAACCTCGGGGGCGACGCTGCAAGCGACGCGCGAAGGGGCCACGGCGACCATTGATGTCTCCAAGGACTTGGTCGAGCAACGCACGCTGGCCGTATCGGCGCAGAACATTCCCTCGGAATATGAGCTCACCTACACCGTGACATTCAGCGTGCATGGCAAGGACAAGGAATTGCTCGCACCGCAGACCATCAGCCTTTCAAAAGATTACAGTTTCGACGTGACTTTGCAGCTCGCCAAAGAGCACGAAGCCGACATTCTGCGTCAACAAATGGCGCGCGATCTGGTCGCCATCGCCATGCACCGACTCACGAGCTTGAAGTAACGCGGGCGTGCGGCGCGGTGCTTCTGGTCAACGGCATTGATCGACTCTCCCTGCAAGTACTCCTGGATCGCTATGGCCTGGTACTACAGCTGGTGGCGCCGCAAGAGGTTATCCCCGGCTCCTATTGGGGTGAACGCGAGGCGGGGCTGATGGGATCGAAGATCTTCGCGCGTCTCGACACGCCGCTGCATTCGGTGCTGCACGAAAGCGCGCATTTCATTTGTATGACGCCGGAGCGGCGCGCAGGTCTGCATACCGACGCGGGCGGCGATCATGCGGAAGAAAATGCCGTTTGTTATTTGCAGATCATCTTGGCCGATTCGCTGCCCAACGTGGGCCGGCAGCGCATGTGCCGCGACATGGATGCGTGGGGCTACACCTTCCGACTGGGCAGCGCGGCGGCGTGGTTTGAGCGCGACGCTGACGATGCGCGCGACTGGCTGATCAAGCACGGTGTGCTCGATGCCGCGAGCAACCCCACTTATGCCTGCCGATAGCGGGAATCGTGTGTCGCGCCGAACTGTGCTCGCGGGGGTTACCGCTCTCTTTCTGGCCGGATGCGAGCGCCTGGGATTTTTTGCCGCCAATGCGCCGGCGGCGTTTGGGTCGTACACGCGGCACGCAAATATCGCGTATGGACCGGATCCGCGGCAGCGTCTGGATGTGTACGTGCCTGAGGGCGGCGCGGCGCAACAAGGCAATGCGCCGGCGCGGCCGGTGGTGGTTTTCTGGCACGGCGGACGTTGGCGCGAAGGCGACAAGGCAGACTACCGGTTTGTCGGTGCGGCGCTCGCGGAGTCGGGCTACGTGACCTTGGTGGCGAATTATCGCCACTACCCCCAAGTCAAAATGCCGGGATTCATGCAGGACGCGGCATTGGCGACGCTGTGGGCCGCCGCGCACGCGAACGACTATGGCGGTACGGCGCAGCGCCTGTATTTGATGGGGCACTCGGCGGGCGCGCACCTGGCCGCGTTGGTGACGCTGGACCCGCGCTATTTCGCCGGCGCCGGGCAACGCGCACCGCACATCGCCGGTGTGATCGGCTTGTCCGGACCGTACGATTTCTTGCCGTTGCTCGAGCCGGATGTTCAGGACATGTTCGGTCCCCCGCCGCTTTATCCGGAGTCCCAGCCCATCAATTTCGCGTGCGCGGACGCGCCGCCCATGCTGCTGGTGCATGGCCTGAACGATGAGACGGTGAAGCCGAAGAACTCGCGCAATCTGGCGGCGGCGCTGCAGGCGATGGGCGTGCCGGTAACGTTGAAGCTCTATCCCAAGCGGTCGCATGCCGACACAGTGGCGGCACTGACCGCGCTGTTGCGCAGCAGGGCGCCCACGCTGGCCGACATCAGAGCATTCGTCGGTCAGGGTTCGGCGTGAGCCTGATCCCTCAAGCCGCGTGCGCGGCGGCCGACGCCGGCAGGGCGTAAACCTTGCCGAAGCGATTTGCGAGGAAGGCCTTCAGGCCGATCTCTTCCTGACGAATCAATCCGGATTGCGGAATCTCACCGGCGCTCAGCATGTCGAGCACGGCGCAAATGCCGCCTGCCGTGGTGATCTGAATGGCGCTGCGTACTCTGCCGCCCATCGGGGCCGCATAGATCTTGTTGGCGTAGGTCTCCTGCATGAGTTGACCTCCGCGCATGCCGCTCACGGTGACGAATACAATGACGACGTCCTGAAGCGTAATGGGCACGGCATTCTCGAGAATGTCCTTGAGCAGCTCGCGCCGATCGCGCAGCCGTAGATCATTCAGCAGGGCCTTCATGATGGCGGCGTGACCCGGATAGCGGATGGTGCGGTAATTCAGATTGCGCACCTTGCCGGCCAGCGTCTCGCACAGCGTGCCGAGGCCGCCTGAGGTGTTAAATGCCTCGTACAAGATTCCGTCGAGCGAGAATTCTTCCAACTCCTCCAGCGGCTGCGTCTCGCGCAGCTGACCGTTGACGATGGCCTCGCAGGGCTCGCAATATTCGTTGATCACCCCGTCCGTGCTCCAGGTCAGATTGTAGTTGAGCGCGTTGGAGGGGAATTCGGGCAATGCGCCGACCCGCATGCGCACATCGTTGAGCTCGTCGAATCGCGACGCCAGGTCAGCGGCGACAATGGTGATAAATCCCGGCGCGAGACCGCACTGTGGAATGAAGGCGGTGCGCGCACCGACGCTAAGCTGCTTGACCGCGCGCGTGCTGGCGACATCCTCGGTCAGGTCCAGGTAATGAGCGCCGCCGCTCTTGGCCGCCTCGGCGATGAGCCGGGTCGCGTGATAGGGCGCCGCGGACAGGACCGCAAACTTACCCGACAGCAATGTGCGCAAGGCGTCTCCCTGCGCAATGTCGATCGCGGCTTTCTTGATCGGCACCGACGTCTCGAGCCGATCCAATTGTGCCTGCGACCGATCGACCACGGTCACGGCATAGTCGCCGGAACCGCCCAAGAATTCCGCGATCATGGAGCCGATTTTGCCCGCGCCGACAATAACGATGTCTTTCACCCTGCCACTCCCATGCCGCCGATCCAAAAGTTCAGCATTCTTGTCCACTGGCATGGCGAATGGTAGGGTAGTTTTGGGCATTTTTAAGGTATATTCACTACATTATGCAGGCGTAAACCGGCGAAGTGACATGGATTCCATCGACGAGAAGCTACTATCGGCCCTGCGGGAGAACGGCCGTGCCTCGACGGCGATGCTGGCGAGGCTGGTGGGCCGGTCGCGCACCAGCGTTCAGAGTCGAATTGAGCGGCTGGAGAAGCAGGGCATCATCACCGGCTACGGGGTCCGACTCGCGCCGGAGCTCGGGACTGGCGCGGTTCGCGCGCACGTCATGATCAACGTGGGTCCGAAGGAGACCCGCGCCGTGACCGCCGCGTTGCGCGAGATTTCCCAGGTGCGGCTGCTGCATTCCGTTAGCGGCGATGTGGACCTGATCGCAGTCGCGGTCGCCGCGTCGGTTGCTGAAATGGATCAGGTCATCGATCGAATCGGCGCGCTCGACGGCGTGGAGCGCACCAACTCGTCCATCATTCTTTCGACCAAGTTCGAACGGTGAACGATCCGCAGAAACCGTCTAGTATTCAGGCGAGCACACAAACAGCGGGGCGGTAATGGATTTGCACCCACCGGGCGGCCCGGTTCGCTCGGTCAAAGATTTTTTCGTGCACATCGGCGTGGTGACCCTGGGCATTTTGATTGCCCTGGGGTTGGAGCAGATCGTCGAGGCACATCATCGCGCCAATCTTGCCAAGATTGCCGTTGCCGGATTTCGCCAGGAACTCGAGTACGACCAGGCACAGGTCAAAGAAGTGCTGGCAAGAATTCCGGAACTACAAGGGAAAATCGAAGCGGCAATCGCCCTACTGTCCGCCGCGCCGACTCCCGGCGCCTCCGCCGAGCCGCTTACTTATCCCGGCTTTTCCCTGGACGTCGTTTCCAGCGCCAGCTGGGACACGGCGATTGCCACGCAGGCGCTCAACGAATTGCCTTTCGAAGCGGTTACGCGGTATGCGCAGGCGTACGGAACACTGCGGCTGTTCGCCGAATTCGAGCGCGATGGCCTGGCGATTTGGCAAGGCCTGAAAAGATTCGGCACCGACACCGCAGAAATCAACAAGGAGCAGCGTACCCTCTTGATTCAGGAGCTGCGCCACTACGGCAATGCACTCCACGTCGTCGATACCGCCGGCAACAGCGCGCTCAAATCCTGCATCGCTGCGCTGACGGCACCGCAGTGAGCAACGCGCGCAGAGGCGCGCGATGTGCATCCTTTTAGCAAGCTCGGCCGGCTCAAGGCGCGGTATTAGTCGCGTTGGGTTCCGGCGTCGGCGGATCGCGCATGTGATCGAACAGATCGCCGCGCACCGGGATCTTCCCGATGCCGCACATGGGAAACGGGATCAGGCCGGCCATGACGATGAAGCATCGATCGTTGATCCAAAGAATCGATCCGCCGCCTTCCATCGCTTCGACACGATGGGTGCGGGCGTGATCCCATCCAAACTCCGGGGCGGCTCCCTGGTCGGGACCGAGTCCGCCATCGAAGTCCGCGCCGGCGCCAGGTTTATCCAAGGCGCGCGGTGCCGGTGCGGTCGCCGATTGGGCGCGCTGCTTGGCCGTCAGGGCCGCCTCAGCGTTCCAATCGACACTGGCAGGCTTTTGCTCGACCGGCGGGGATTCGGTCGGGGTTGGAACCACGATCAATTGCGTGTCATGCGCCGGCGGCGGCTTCTTGCGCGGCAAGCTGGGCGGCGGCGGTGGTGGGGATGCCTCCTCGGCCGATTGCACGTGTGCGAGAAGCGGCAGAAACACCAAGGATTCCTCGGTGCGCAGCCGCAGGTGAGTCTGCCACTGCAAAGCCAGCAGCAAGAGCGCGGCATGGAGTGCTGCGACAATGGCGAAGATGGTGGGCCGCCGCAGCCGCGCCGTTCTCTTTTCCGGCCGCTCATGCAAACTCGTTGCGAAAGCGGCCATGGATCTAGCTCAATGCAGCAAGGTCATGCCGCTGCAGCCAGCGCGCCCGCAGAAAAGGCAGCAGCACCAGCGCAGTCGCGCTGCCGGCACGCAGCAGCGTCGCCCCCAGATGGTCGGTGCCGATCCCGACGCCGGCGCCCATCGAGGGCGCGTCGGGCGACATCGACACCGAGAAATTCGTCAGTGCGCCGACGCAGCACACCGCCACGATGCCGACACAGGGCCAGATCGACGACTCGCGACGGCGCGCTGCGGCCAAAGCGAATAGCGCCGCCACTGCGCAGGGCAGCGCCCACAGCAGATAGGGGCCGGCATAGGTGCCAATCCAATGAATCACGGGTGAAGCGGCGCCCAATGCGTCGCCGTGGGCTTTGCGCCATTCAACCAGCGCAATCAAGGCGAGCAGCGAGGCGACGAACGCGAGTGCGAACGACAGCACCGGCGCGAGGGCGAAGGCGATGCTGGGGCGCCGATGCGTCCAGGAGCGCAGCTCCGGGCGGCCCAGCAGGGTCGCGACCAATTGACGCTCCGTACCCAGGCGCGCGCCGGCCGCAACCGTCGCATCATGGTCGCTGTCGCCCAGAGCTTGGCGTTCGGCAACGACGTCGGCATGATGTTCGGCAAACTCTTGCAATATTCGGCGTGCGCGGCGCGGAGCGATTCCCGCTTGGATCAACCGGTCGAGAGAGCGGGGCGGGCGATTATGCATAGCGAGCATCGAGGAGCGCGGCGTCCACGCCGCCGGATATGCGGCGCCACTCCTGCGTTATCTTTTTCAGATGACGCAGCCCGGCGCGCGTCAATGCGTAATAGACCCGGGTGCGTCCGTTGACGGTACAGCGCCGTGCTTTGAGCCAGCCGCGCCGCTCCAATGAATGCAGGGCCGGATACAGAACCCCTTCGCCCACGGAAATCGCCTGTCGAGTCGCCGCGCGGATCGCGCGGGCCAATTCGTAACCGTACATCTGGCGTTCCGACAGCAGCCGGAGCAGCAGCAGCTCCGAAATGCCCGACATGAGCGATGAACTCGCATGCATGGTGTTTGGACTCCCTATACCTCGGCAGGCGAGGTATTAGTGTGATAGCAGAGCCGCGCGAATAGTTCCATGGCGGCAATGAGAAGAATGGAGCCCGAAGAAAAAACGGCGTGGATTTTGAGGCCCACGCCGCTGGGATATCGCACCAGCGGGGGAGTTGGCTGGGTGCCGGCGCGAGATTCTCCTAAACTTCGAGAGGCATCCTGCCAAAAACCTACAGGAGAGAAAGGTACATGTTGTACGTGACAGTTAGATTTTAATCATTTGTCGACGAAATAGATTTATGGTAAAGGACACACAAGTGATTGATAATGCTTGAAGAATTTCCAAGCAGCGACCCGGAATTTCGAGCCTTGCAGCGCCAAGAACCCGAAATCAGCAGCTTAGGCGCAGAAGTTCTAATGCCCGCGCGCGATCAGGTCACGGGGGAGGCGGCAATGCGGGGTTGCCGGAGACGACGCACGATCCAAAAAGCCACAACGGCCACGACCAGGGTAATGCAGCTGGCGTTGAAGTCTTGGCGCTGGCCGGGGGTGAAGGCCATCGCAACCAACACCGCGCCCATGCAGGCGATGGTGGCGTAACTCAAGTAAGGGAATAACCACATGCTGACCGCGGGCCGCGGTTCGCCGTTGCGTTCGCGCCGCCGGCGCAGCGCAATTTGCGCGGCGGCGGTGATCATGTAAACGAACACCATCAGCGTGCCCGAGGAACTCAACAAAAAGTCGAATACTTTTTGGGCCCCTTTGGTTGCCGCGATGATGCCGAGAAATCCCGCCGCCGCGCCGATCAATACCGAAACCACCGGGACACGACGCTTATTCAATTTGACCAGCGCCTGCGGCGCATCCCCGCGATCGGCCAGGATGAACAGCACCCGCGAGCTGACATAGAAGGCCGAATTCAAGCACGACAGCACCGCAGTCAGGATGATGACGCTCATGATGATGCTTGCCCCCGGCACATGCATCGTATTGAGCGCCAAGGTGAATGGCGACTCACCGGAGACCACCGTATTCCAGGGAACCACCGAGACGATCAGGAAAACCGACACGACGTAGAAAATCAGAATGCGCCATATCACCGACGTGGTCATTTTGGCGATCGCGCGCCCGGGTTGTGCCGATTCCGCGGCCGCTACCGTGGTGATCTCGGCGCCGGTCATGGCAAAGAACACCGTCGGTGCCGCCCCGATCACCGCGATCCACCCACCCGGTGTGAAGCCGCCGTAATTGACGAGGTTGCCGAAGGTCGCGCCCGACGGCGCAGTCCAGCCGAACGCGAAAGAAGCCGCTATGACGACGAATACCAGAATGGCCGCAACCTTGATGGAGGCGAACCAGAATTCAAATTCGGCATACGAACGGGCCGACATGAGGTTGACCCCCGTCATGATGCTCATCAACCCCAGGCCGATCTGCAGCTGCGAAAAGGAAGGCATCCAGACCTGCAGAATCTTCGCGCCCGCGATGGCCTCCACCGGCACGACGAGGACCCAGAAATACCAATACAGCCAGCCCACGACAAAGCCTGCGCCGTCGCCCAGGCCGGCGCGCGCAAATTCGGTGAACGAACGCACATTGGGCAGCGCCGTGGCCATTTCGCCCAACATGCGCATCACCATGAGAATGAGTATGCCGGTGACGGCGTAGCTGATGAAAACCGCGGGACCTGCCGCTTTGATGGACGTGCTGCTGCCGACAAACAGCCCGGCACCGATAATGCCGCCAATCGAGATCATCGCCAGATGACGGCCTTTGAGCGAGCGGCTGAGCTGATGCGAGGGGTCGGACTGATCAGGAATGCTCGGCGGAGTCATTGGCGGCCCTCGGGGGAAACAGCCGTATATTACGCACCTGCGGCATAGCCTGTGCAAGGCTATGCGACTGGGCGACCATGAGACTCGGCGACTACAGGCCGCGCAGGAACTCGATGAGGGCCTTGTTGACCTCGCCGGCGCGCTCCTGCTGCGTCCAATGACCGCAGCCGGGCAGCATGATGGTGCCGCGCAGCCGCGGAATGTAGCGTGCCAAGTCGGCGATGACTTCTTTCATGCGCGGGAAGGAAACCACCAGGTCCAGATCGCCCGCCATGTACAACGCAGGCACGGTCACCGAGGCGCCCGCATAGGGGGCCATCAGCTCCCAATTGCGATCGATGTTGCGGTACCAGTTGAGGCCGCCGCGAAATCCCGAGTGCTTGAATTGCTGCACATAGAAATCCAAGTCCGCATCCGTGAGCCAGGCGGGCAATGTTTCCGGGCCCGGCATCCGCGTGAGAAATCCGCCGGCGCGCGGCACCATGCCGACCCCCGCGCTCGGGCCCCCCGGATTGCGTCTCGGCACATCGCCCGATCCCGAATACAAGATCTTGCGCAGCGAGATCGCCGCATCCTGCTCAAGTTCCGCTTCCGCCACGCCCGGCGCTTGAAAGTACAATTGATAAAAGCTGGCCTCGGCGTTCTGCGGCATCACGCTGGTCGGTGCGATGCCGCCCCGCGGCCGATAAGGAACGCTGAGACCCACGACCGCGCGGAATCGATCCGGGCGCATCAGCGCCGCGTGCCAGGCGACCGGCGCGCCCCAATCATGTCCGACGACTACCGCGGTCTTTTCACCGAGCGCATCGAGCACGCCCACCATGTCTCCGACGAGGTGGAACAGCGTGTAGCGTTCGATTTCGGCAGGGCGATCCGTCAAGCCGTAGCCGCGCATGTCGGGCGCAACGGCGTGAAAACCCGCCGCCGACAGCGCGGCCAGTTGATGGCGCCACGAATACCAGGACTCGGGAAATCCATGACAGAGCAGCACCAGCGGGCCGCTGCCCTGCTCGGCGAGATGAATGCGGATGCCGTTGGCTTCGACCGTGCGGTGCGTTAGCTCGCTCATGCCGATAGCGTATCAGGGTTGCGGCGCATGGTCCTGCATCGCAGCGAGCTTGCTCTCCAATTCAGCGCCGAAATAGGCCTGCGGCTTGGAGGCATCGACATGCTCTCGGTGCTCGCGCAGGGCAATCGCGGACTTGGCCCGCTCGAATGCATCGCGCAGCGAGCGCGCCTCCGGCAACGCGTCGCGGAAAAACGCTTCGCCAAAATAGGTCAGATCGCGATCGTTCGAACATCCAAACGAGGTGCGGTCCGCGGCGGCCGCGGTGATCACAATGGTATGAGAATTTTTCAGCGCATCGATGAACCCGCCTGCGTAGCAAGCGGAAATGATGATCACGCGCCACTGGATGCCGGAATCGCTCAGAGCCGCGGCGAGATCCTCATCCGTCATGTCGTTGAGCGGCAGATCCGAGTTCGAGACCGCAATCGCGGGGTCTCTTGCGCCGTGCGAGGAAATGGCCAGAAACAACACGTCGCGATCAAGGTTCATCCGGCCCGCGAGGCCGCGAAGCGCGTACCTCAAACCCGAGACGCTGGCCAAGGGCGCGCGCTCCAGGTCGCGCTGATCATTGATCAGCGACAGTGTTCGGTTCGCCGTCCCGTAGCGTTCTGACAGCACCCGCGAGGCCAGGCCGATTTCCTGCGCGAACACCTTTTGTTCGCCGACTCCTGCGAATCCGAGAAAGAATGCCTTGGGCGTAGGCGACGTATCGGAGCGAAAGGCCGCAAGCGCTTGATCGATGCGTCCGGATTGTTCAAACAGCAGTGTTTCCGCGTCGGCGGGTGAATCGCCCTCATCCGCGGTCTCGGCGGCTTCTGGGGATGCCCAGACATCCGGAATCACGTCCAGCGCATCGGTGAGCCAAATGAAGGCCATGAGAAAGGTGATGCCGGCAAGCGCGGCGCGGACTTGCGATTCGCCCGAAAAAGCGCGCAGGCCGCGGGCGAGGTAAAAAAATGCGTAGATCAACAGGCAAATGACGGCGACGCATTGCCAAACGAGGCTCAATAAGGGTACCGCGAACGCGGCGAGCAGCAGAGGCAGCGGCACCAATCCCAATGACAGCAACAATGCCGCCGCAAAAGCCGGCTTGGGGCTGGAACGCGCGCGCAGCAACGCCGCCAATGCCAATATCGCCAGCGCATACCAGGGGAATAGCGGCACACCGGCGAGCAGAAATTGCGGGTCCGGCAGTGCTTGCCACCAGTCGATCGCCACCCACAGCAACAGCCAGACGAGGCTCAGGCCAATCAGCACGTATTTCGAGGGACTGAAGCTGGGTATTCCCGTGCTCAAAGTCCACAACCGCAGCAGCAACGTCAAGGAGCGCTGCGGTCTCGCGGGTGCAGGGACAGGTGCGCGGTTCGGGATCTCATTCTCGTCCATTGCGAGATCATAGCTTGCCGTGCGGGTGTTGCGCGCGACCGGTGCTCGGCAGGATGATGCGGGAATCGATTGGAGGCTGCTATGAAAGTTGATGGACAGTGTCACTGCGGACAGATTCGATACGAGGCGGAGATTGATCCGGATAACGTGAGCGTCTGTCATTGCACCGACTGCCAGACGCTGACCGGGACCGCGTATCGGGTCAGCGCGCCGGCACCGGCCGCGAGCTTGGTATTTCTGACAGGGGCGCCGAAGATCTATATCAAGACGGCGGAGAGCGGCAATAAAAGAGCGCAGGCCTTTTGTTCCAATTGCGGCGCACCGATTTATTCGGCCGATGCGCACGATCCACAAGTCTTTTTCTTGCGCGTGGGAACAATGAGCCAACGCGCGGCGCTGCCCGCAAAGCGGCAAATCTGGTGCCGCTCCGCCTTATCCTGGGCGTCGGATCTCAACGGCCTTGAGCGCAGCGAGCGGGCATGAGCATCTATAAATTGGGGCAAGAGGCACCCGTCATTGCCGACAGCGCCTATGTAGCACCGAACGCCGCCGTCATCGGCAAAGTGATCCTGGCGGAGCGCGCCACGGTATGGTTTGGCGCAACCCTTCGCGGCGACAACGAAACCATCAGCATCGGCGCCGGCAGCAACGTGCAGGATTCGGCGGTCTTACACACGGACCCGGGCTTTCCGCTCACGGTGGGCGCCGGCGTCTCGATTGGACACCAAGCGATGATGCATGGCTGCACCGTCGGTGCGGGCACCTTGATCGGCATTCAGGCGATCGTGTTAAACGGCGCGGTCATCGGCAACGGTTGTCTCATTGGCGCAGGGGCGCTCATCACGGAACGCAAGGTCTTCGCCGACGGCAGTCTGATTTTCGGTGCGCCCGCCAAGGTCGTGCGCCAGCTCAGCGCAGAAGAGCGGGAAGATTTGCTCAAGGTCGCGGCTAACTATGCCGAACGCGGGGCGTTCTATCGAAATAATTTGCACGCTATTTAGGGTTCGGCCTTATGTGAATCGCCGCCCGTGCTGCTATTCTTCTCTGCCCCAAACATGAATCGCTCGCATAGGAGAGAAGCGAATGGCCAACGATCAAGAGCGTGAGTTCAGCAGGCGTGATTTTGTGCAAGGCGCGGTTTCCGGCGCCGCCCTCGCGGCCGTGCCGATGGCGGTGTTCGCCGCCGCATCGCCAAATGACGCCGACAAGGCGGCGGTCCTGGCGCAGATTCCCAAAATGCATGCCGCGAATATCAAGCGGCTGCAGGAATGGATTGCGCTGCCCTCGATCGCCGCGGAGAACAGGAATTATCCGCAGGGCCCCGAGCACATGGCGAAGCTCGCACAAGATGCGGGCTTCACCGGCGTGAAGCTCATACCCACTTCCGGTAAGCCGGGTGTGTTCGGCAAGATCGATGCCGGCGCACGCACCACCATGGCCATTTATTTCATGTATGACGTGAAGCAATTCGTGCCGGAGGAGTGGAGCTCTCCGCCGCTCGAGGCGCGGCTGGTGCAGAAAGAAGGATTGGGCACGGTTTGCATGGGGCGCGGTGCGGTCAATCAAAAAGGGCCGGAAAACTCCTTCTTGAGCGCCCTGATGGCATTTAAAGCAGCCGGCAAGAAGCTGCCGGTCAATTTGGTGCTGGTCTGCGAGGGAGAGGAGGAGATTGCCTCACCGCATTTTCAGGAAGTCGTCAGAAATCCTGAGGTCATGGCGGAACTGAAGAAGTGCGTCGGCGTCTTCATGCCCGAGGCCGGCCAGGATCGCGATGGCGGAGTTCAGGTTTCCCTGGGCGCGAAAGGCGTGGTCGAGCTGGAGTTGATTTCGAGCGGCGAGAAGTGGGGCCGCGGCCCTGCCCATGATGTGCATTCGAGCCTCGAGGCACAGGTTGATTCTCCCACCTGGCATCTTGTCCAGGCTCTGAACACACTGGTGGAAAAAGACGGGCACACGCCCGCGGTCGAAGGGTTCTTCGAGAAGGCGAAGCCCTTGAGCGCGGCGCAAGAACAGATGATCAAAGAGCACGCCGCCAAGACCCCGGAAAGCACGGCGATGAAGGCGCTGGGTGTGCAGCACTGGGTGCACGATAAAAATTGGGTCGATTCGCTGATGCTGCTGGAGTCTCGCCCCACGATCAATATCGAAGGCTTGGTCGCCGGCTATACGGGTCCCGGCGGCAAGACTGTGCTGCCGCACAAGGCCGTCGCGAAAATCGACATGCGCCTCGTGCCCGACATGACCGCAGCCGACACGCTGGCCAAGTTGAAGGCGCACTTGGCCAAACATGGTTTCGGCGACATCGAAGTGAACATGAGCGGTGGCTACAATCCGACGCAAACCGATCCGGATAGCAAACTCATCAAGACTCAGCTTGCAACCTATCGAAAGCTGGGACTCGATCCGCAATTATGGCCGCGCTCGGCCGGATCCTGGCCGGGTTACGTATTTACGGATGCGCCCTTGAGCTTAGCGGCGGGCCACTTCGGCTTAGGTCACGGAACGGGCGCGCATGCTCCGGATGAATACTATTTGATCGAGTCGACCAACCCAAAAATTCAGGGCTTGGACGGAGCGGTCGCATCCTTCGTGGAGTATTTGTACGCGCTAGGCTAAAGGAGCGGCGTTGCGCCGCCTAGCGGCGGCGCAACGCACCGGTCCGAAGCAGCACGATGAAGCCGATCAACATCGAGATTCCCCATCCTGCCGGCGAAATAACGAGCGCGCCATAGGAACGCGATTGTTCGCCGACTGCCTGAGCTACCGCGGCCGTGGTTGCGAGTATCGAGGGCGTGACCCACGCCGCGAGAAGGCCCAGAAGCACCACCGCAGCGATGCGCCGCAGGCGTTGCCGGCGGCGTGCCCGCTCCATCCTCGCCAAGAAGGACTGCAGAAATTCTGCGTCGGGCAAAGTTTGCCGTGCCTCGGCAAAGAGGGCTAGAAGCCGGTCGTCGATTTCATTGGACATGCGCGTCACCGTAGGCATGGAGCAGCTCGCGCAGTCGCGCGGAGCCGCGTGTGATATGAGATTTTACCGTTCCCAAGGGAATCGAGGCGGTCTGGCTGATCTCGCCATGGCTCATGCCTTCATTATAGGCGAGCACGATGCAGAGGCGCACATCGCTGGGAAGTTGCGCGAGCGCCGCGTCGAGATCCAATTGCCGGGACACGCTTGCAACCGGATTTTCGGCGCGCAAGTCTTCGTCCAGTGCCACTTCTTGCCGCGAGCTGCGCGCGTGCTGCAGCCAGAAGTTGACCGCGAGCTTGCGCAACCAGCCGCCAAACGCGCCAGGCGATTTCAGAGCGCGAATCGATTGCCAGCCGTGGACGAAAGTTTGCTGCGCGAGATCATCCGCCAGCGACCCCTCACGTGTCAGGCGCCGCAATAAATTTCGAATCGCGCCTTGCCTGCGACGCACCAACTCGCCGTAGGCCGCGTCATCTCCATTCATTGCCAGTAACACGACTGTGGTCTCGTTTGCCGCGGCCAAGGCGCCGCCCGGCAATGCCGGTGTCACGGGGCTGACTTGTTCAATCGCTCGCGCTCGCGAGCATCGGCCGTGGCCTTGGCGCCGATCAAAAGCCCGATGCCGATGCAAATCACGATGATGCCGCCTGCCATGATCGGGTACAGCGCCACAGGTGCCAGCCGGCTGATGAAGAAAGACATCAGAAATACGCCGATACCCGTGGCGGTGGTGATGATGCCCCCGAGCTTAAGATCCGCCGGATCGACGCGCTGCTCGGCGTGGTCAGGCGCTATGAGTTTGGTGACCACGGCCGGATCGAGTGTCTGGCCCTTCTCGATGAGGGTGCGCAGCAGCTCGACGTTCATGCGGCGCTTCTGATGATCCACGATCATTCCTGCGATCGCGACCGCGCCGAGGAACATCCAAAAAGCGACCCCGAGCATGTATGGACCGAAGCTGATAGACATGGGTTTCTCCTTAAGAACGGCGATTCGTGCACATAAGATGCATGTCACCGTTCATTTGGATGCAGCCGGGGCGAGAATTTTTAGGAGCGGCGTCTGGATCTAGGGCAGCGGTCTCTTGTCTGGACTCGGCGGGGGCTTGTCCGTGGGCTTGGCCGGGGGATTCGCGGGCTTTTCGCCCGTGACCGCCGCCTTGGCTCTTGCGGCGCCCTTTTTGGCACTCGCCGCGACTTCCTGCGCGCTTTCTTTGCTTGCCGTGGCCACCTCATGCGCGACCTGTTTGGCCGTCTCCGCGACGTGTTTGGCCCCATCCTTGGCGGCAGCGGCGACGACTTTGGCATCGTGCTTGACGGCCTCGCTCACCGCTTTGGCTTGATCCTTCGCCAACGACGAATCAGCCGGCGGGTCGTCGGCGGCGTACGCGTCGTACGCCGCGAGTGTGGCAAGCAGCGGCGATAACGCCAAGCTGAATGCCGCGGCGGCGAGCAGATGGTGTTTCATGGAAGGTGCCTCTTCATGGACAGCTCCAATTGGAAAGGGTCCGGAACGCAGCTGTAAACAACGGGTCCATCTCGCCGTTAACCAAAGACATTCCCATATTTTTCCCGCAGCAACACCTTCTGCACTTTACCGGTACCGCCGACGGGCAGGGATTCCAAGAAGATGACTTCCTCGGGCACCCACCACTTCGCCATGCGTTCCGCGAGAAAGCCAAGAATCTCCGCCGCTTCCAGGCCCTGGCCCGGCTTTCGAACGATAAACAGCAGGGGACGTTCCTGCCATTTGGGATGCTTGACGCCGATGACGGCCGCCGCGGCCACGGCGGGATGCGCAATGGCGGTGTTTTCCAAATCGATCGAGCTGATCCATTCGCCGCCGGTCTTGATCAGATCCTTGGCGCGATCGCGTATCTGCAGCACGCCGTCGGGATCGATGGTCGCGATGTCGCCGGTGGGGAACCAACCGTCGCGCAGCGGCGAGACCGCATTTTTGAAATAGCCGCTGACGATCCATTGCCCCCGCACCATCAGTTCGCCCTGCGAGGTGCCGTCTCGCGGCAGAGTCGCACCATCCTCGGAGACGACTTTGATGTCGATGCCGAACACAGTCTTGCCGCAATTGGCTGCCGCCGCGTGGCGCTCTGCCGGCGGCAAGCGCAGTTGCTCTTTGGTGAGGCAACTGATCGTCGCCGCCGCCGTCGTTTCGGTCATTCCCCAGCCCTGTCTCACTTCGATCCCGAAGCGCTCGTCGAACTTCGCGATCATGGCGAGCGGCACCGCGGAGCCGCCCGCCAGCACGCGCTGCAGGCTCGAGAATTTCAAGTTGTGTTGTTCGGCGTATTGCAGCAGCGCGAGCCATACGGTCGGCACGCCCGCGCTCACGGTCACCTGCTCATTCTCCATCATTTCGTACAAGCTGGGGCCATCCAGACGCGGACCCGGCAGCACCAACTTCGCACCGCCGACCAGGCATCCATACGGAGCACACCATCCGTTGATGTGAAACATCGGCACCACCGGCAACATGCATTCCCGGGGCGACAGGCCCAGCATTCCCGGCATGCAGATGGTCATGGCGTCGAGGACGATCGCGCGATGCGAATACAAGGCGCCCTTGGGATTGCCCGTCGTGCCGGAGGTGTAGCAGATCGCTGCACCCGCACGTTCATCGAACTGCGGCCACTCGAATTCAGCCTCCTGCACCTCGATCAATGTCTCGTAACAATACACATTGGCAATGCCGTCGAGCACCGGCATGTTTTCTGCATCCGTCATGCAGATCCAGGCCTCGACGTTCGGGCAAGCGCCCGCGATCTTCTCGATCAACGGTGCGAAGGTGCAGTCGAAGAACAACACACGGTCTTCGGCGTGATTGACGATGTAGATCAGCTGTTCGAGATGCAGCCGCGGATTGCAGGTGTGAATGACCAGGCCGCTGCCCGACACCGCATAGTAGATCTCGACGTGACGGTGATTGTTCCAGGCGAGAGATCCGACTGCAGAGCCTGCCGGCAGCCCCAAATCGGAAAGGGCGTTCGCGAGCTTCTTGACGCGGGCCGCGCACTCCGCAAAGGTGTAGCGAAACACCGGTCCGTGGGTCTCGCGCGCAACAATTAGCGTTTGCCCGTGTTGCGCCTCCGCATGCTCGAGAATGGAGGAGATCAGCAGCGGCCGATCCATCATGAGTCCAGGCTGCAGCATGGTCATTTATGCGTGGCTGCGCTTTCCTGCGCGCGGTAGGCGATCCAGCTTTGCTCGATCAGGTATGCATGCACGTTGTCCGCATCTTTGTCGCTCAGAATATCGTTGAAGCGTTCCATGCCGGCCGGTGCCAGTATTCCGCGCAATAAAATGTCCTTGAATTGCATGTGCAGTCCGTCATTGAGCGTACGCAGATCCGGCGTGGTGCTCGGGCCGAGTTGATGGCAGCGCGTACACTGCTCGATGAACGTCACCTCGCCCGCATCAACTTGCGCTTGAGTGGCCTTCTGCTCGGGCGGTTTGGGAAACGGCGGTTCGATTCGCGCCGGCGGTAGCGGCACCGCGCCGCCGCCCAGTTTGAAGGCGATAATTCGATTGGTGTTCTGATATTTGAGCGCGGCGCTGCTCGGCGGAATTTGGGCTACCGTGATCGCCGTGCCGCCGTACCCCACCTGGACCGCGACATACTGCTCGCCGTTGATCGCGTAGGTCATCGGCGCGGCCATGATGTGGCTCCCGGTCTTCAAAACCTTGAGCACTTTGCCGGAGTCGGCCGCATAGACCCACAACTCACCGCTGCCGCGGCCCTGAAAAACCAAGTTTCCGGCGGTCGACATCACACCGCCGTCATAACCGCGGATTCCGGACGAGGTCTCGTGTTCCCACACCTTCTTTTCGGCGACCGGATCCCAGGCGAGAATCAATTCTCGCACCGGTTTGACATGACGCGCGGCTTTGACAGCCTGCTCATCCGGCACCGGACCGAACAAGCGAGTCGAATCCTTCGCGTCGTAGGTGTCGTCGGGAATAATGCCCTGCACCGTAAAGAATCCTTCGACATATTGGAGTTTGCTGCCGTTATGCAGCAGATCGACCCAAATCGTGGGAACGTCGATTACGGGAATGTAAACCAGCTTCGTGCGCGGGCTGTATGACATCGGATTCCACGTATGAGCGCCAAACCAAGAGGGGTAGGTGAGCTTGGCCGTGTTGTACCAATCGGATTGCGGGGTCGTCACGGGTCTGCCCGTCTGCATGTCCACGTGGGTGGCCCAATTCATGAATGCGTAGTTCTTGGCCGAGAGCAATTTCCCGGTCTTGCGATCCAGCACATAAAAGAACGCGTTCTTGGATGCCTGCATGATGACCGAGCGGGGCTGACCATCGATCGTGATGTCTGCCAGCACCATCTTTTGAACCGCGTCGTAGTCCCAGCTGTCGTGCGGTGTTTCCTGGTAGTACCACGCCATGCGCCCCGTCGATGCATCGACCGCGATAATGCACGTGGCGTAGAGGCTGTCGAGTTGCTTGGGTCCCAACTGGCGAAGATCATAAGGCGCCGCATTGGCCGTGCCGAAGTACAGCAAGTTGAGCTTGGCATCGTAGGCAAAGCCATCCCATACGGTCGCACCGCCTTTGAATTCGGGCTTGCGATGCGGATCCCAAGTTTTGTCGGCCGCGGCCAACTCGGGATTTTCGTAAGGCTGGCCGACGGCGGGCGGGACCGTGAAGAAACGCCATTTGAGCGCGCCGCTTTGCAAATCGTAGGCCGATATGTAGCCGCGCACGGCACCGTGCCCCATGTCGGCGCCGCTATTGCCAATGACGACCACACTGCCGGCAATCTGCGGCGCGCCGGTGCTCGAGTAGGGCAGCTTGCGATCGATGATGGTGTCGGCTTCCCAGAGTTTCTTGCCGGTTGCCGCATCGAGCGCGTGCAGGCGCCCGTCCACGGATGCGACGAACACCTTGCCCTGCCACACGGCGACGCCGCGGTTGACCAGATCGCAGCAGGGATTTCTGCCCATGAAGAAATCCGCCTTGGGATCGTAGCGCCACAGTTCTTTGCCGCTGGCTGCATCCACGGCATAGACATAGCCCCAGGTCCCCGAGGTGTACATGACGCCGTCGATCACCAGCGGCGTGGCCTCTTGGCCGCGCTGTGGCTCACCCAAATCATAGCTCCAGGCAAAACCCAGCTGCTTGACGTTGCCGGCGTCGATTGCCGTCAAAGGTGAGAAATACGTGCCGTCTTTGTCGCGGCCGCCGGTGAACCAGTTCTGCGGCTCGGAGTCCGCGGCCCCCAGGCGCGCCGCGTCCACATTTCCCGCGCCGGCGCCCCCGGCGAGCCCAAGCGCTGGGCCGAGCAGCAAGGCAAGCGCGGCGCCACGGCAAAATATTCTTGTTAGCAAGCTGAATCTCCTGAAGGGCCCCCGAAGCTTAGCTAACATCGGGTTGGATGGGTACTTTCCCCGAGCCGCGCGTAGGCTCGCGCCGACAGAGTCTTGCAGCGGCAGGGAGTTGTCGCCTGTTGGGCATCGCCCTAGCATGCGTCATTCAACCCCTAGAACGAGGAAAGCGATATGCGCCAGCACTTTTGGAAACCGACATTGCTCAGTTTAACGGCTCTCGCGATGACCGGCCTGACCCCGGCGCTGGTGAGCGCGCAGGATCGACCGGACGATCATCGCCCGGATCAGCATCAAGTCATGAAGGCCGACGATCATCGGGATGATCACAAGAATAACGATGATCAGATTCAGCGCTACCGACACGATCATCCGAGATCCTCAGCCCGCTGCCACGACGGCTTCTTCACCACCACGAAAGATCGGGATCACGCCTGCACCAAGCACGGCGGCATCGACGTTTGGCTCTCGCTCTGAACTTAACGTCCGCGCCGATTCCGGTGCGAACGCAGACTTGAATCACGGCCCGGCCGGCAGGCCGGGCCGGGCGGTATTTGCAGCGCCACCCTTGGCAACCGTAAACTCGCGCCCGTGCCAGTCCTCCTAAGCATCGACGATTTCCGCCGGCTCGCCCAGCGCAGAATCCCCAGAGCAATTTTCGACTACGCCGACGGCGGCTCGTATGAGGAGCGCACCATCCGGCGCAATGCCGCCGATCTCGACGCGATGAGTTTTCGGCAGCGAGTCATGGTCGATGTGTCGAAGATATCGCTTGCCTCGACACTGCTGGGTTCTCCGGTTTCCATGCCTCTCGCGATCGGCCCCACGGGCCTCGCGGGTTTGTTTCATGCCGATGGCGAAATACTGGGTGCCCGGGCCGCCGCCGCCTGCGGCATTCCCTTTTGCCTGAGCACCATGTCGATCTGCTCGATCGAGGATGTGCGCGAAGCGACCCAGTCACCCTTCTGGTTTCAGCAATACCTGATGAAAGATCGCGGCTTCAATCAAGAGCTGATCGATCGCGCCGCGGCCGCCCAGTGCTCGGCGTTGATGCTCACGCTCGATTTGCAGGTCATCGGCGAACGCCGCCGCGATCCGCGCAACGGGCTGACCATTCCTCCGCGATTGACACTACGCAATGCCTGGGATATCGCCACCAAACCCACTTGGGCCTTGCGGGTGCTGTTCGGCAAGCGGCGCACGTTCGGCAACTTGGTTGGCCGCATCGGCGGTTCCAGCGGCATCAACACACTGGCCGAGTGGATCGCCACGCAATTCGATGCATCGGCGAATTGGCGCGACGTGGAATGGGTGCGAAGCCGCTGGCCCGGGAAACTGATCATGAAAGGCGTGCTGGACGCCGAGGACGCGCGGCTGGCGGTGGCGGCCGGCGCGGACGCGATCGTGGTTTCCAATCACGGGGGACGGCAACTGGATGGCGCGCCCTCATCGATCTCGGTCTTGAGCGAAATCGTCGAAGCCGTCGGCGGACGCTGCGAAGTCATGTTCGACGGCGGCATCCGTTCCGGCCAGGACATCGCCAAGGCGCTCGCGCTCGGGGCGAGCGGGGCGCTGATCGGCAAGGCGTTCCTGTATGCCTTATCGGCTGCCGGCCAAGCAGGCGTCACCAAGGCGATCGAGATCATGCGCAATGAACTGCGCGTGACGTTGGCGCTGACCGGCACGTCGAGCATCGAGGCGGTGGGGCGGCAGATTTTGCGCTAGACCTCTTCAGCATTGTGAGATTGACCGGGCTCGACGGTCACGCTCACAGTGATGGAGGACGAGATTCGCATCGGTACCGTCGGTTGGGTCGCCTTACTCGTACTCGCCGGCCAGAAATTCAGGGTTCGCCCAACACTCACTGGTCGGGCCGTCGTAGTGATATTGACCGGCTCAAGCATTCGCTGACGACGGCGCCCAGCAAACGGTCAATATCACTGCGCCGCCGCGCGCTAGATCATTGGCAGTCCGCGAGTCGCTTTGCCGAGAGGAAACGCAGCATCGATCTTGGCAAGGTCGGAGTCGCTGAGCTCCACGTTGTACGTTCCGGCGTTCTCAGTCACGTGCGCAATATCCGAGGCCTTGGGAATGACAAAGACTTCTGGGTGGCGCAGCAGGAAGCGCAGGGCCACCTGCCGTGGCGTGGCGCCATGTGCAGCGGCAATTTCACTTAATACCCGGCCTGCCTTCGATGCGCCTGCAAAGATCGCGGGCGACTGGCCAAAGGGCGTGTAGGCAACCACCGCGCTGCCGTGTTTGGCACACCAGGGAAGCACCCCGTGCTCGATCGCGCGCTCCTTCAGGTGATAGAGAACTTGATTGCAGGCTGGGTGGCCCGGACCCGCGAGCGCGGCAACCTCGGTCAAGTCCTGCACATCAAAATTGCTCACACCCCACGCCAGGATCTTGCCTTGGCGCACCAGCGTCTCGAATCCCGCAATGGTTTCTTGCAGCGGCACGCTGCCGCGCCAATGAAGCAGCAAGCAGTCCAGCCGGTCAGTGCGCAGATTTGCCAGTGATTTCTCGCAGGCGGCGAGGGTGCCGCTTTTCGATGCGTGATTGGGCAGCACCTTGGAGACCAAGAACACCTCGTCGCGCCGCCCCTCGATGGCTTTGCCGATCATTCTCTCCGACGCGCCCGCGCCGTACATTTCCGCGGTATCGATATGGCTCAGGCCCAGATCGAGTCCGCGGCGCAGGGCGGCGACGACCTCGGCGGCGGCCGAGTCTTCGATTTTCCAGGTACCCTGCCCGATGCTCGCGACCTGCCGTCGGGTGGTGCCGAAGATACGTGTGGTGTTCTTAGCAGTCATGGGTGCTTTGGAGTATTGCGAGAAACTGGCGCACAATCATATGCCAACAGGGAGGTCTTGAAAGTGCCGACGCCGACCGCGCCCGCTGACCGGCCGCCAGGGCTTGAGTGGGATTTTACGCGCGACGGAATTGCCAAAGGCGCCCGGTCTATTGCCGCCTTTGCTGCCCTCTATTTGCTGCTCGTGGTGCTTGGCCTGAGGCTGCACGAGAGCACCGAGGCGCTGACGATCATCTGGCCGGCTGCCGGCCTTTTGTTCATGGCCCTGTGGCTTGCCCCGCGCCGCAATTGGATTTGGATTTTAGCCATACAGCTGACAATCGAATTGTCGGCCAGCGCCATTCATGCCGAGCACTTCCGCCTTACCACCTACCTGACGTTTGCCATTGCCAACTCGATCGACGGCATGGTGGGCGCGTTCGTCGCCTCGCGGCTCATCGCGACCCCAAGAGTTCCGCGGATGCGCAATGTGCTGTTGTTCATCGCCTCGGTTGCCGTGGGCTCAGCGGCCAGCGCACTGGTGGGCGCCTATGGCACGACCCACGCATTCGGCGGAGCCGACTATGTGCGCGAATGCCAGATCTGGTGGGCCGGCAATTGGCTTGGATCCTTATGCATCGCGCCGATCGTCATGGGTTGGGCAGTGCGCCTGCACGCCCGCCAGCACTCGGCGCCGGCCGGCCCCGCCGTCGAAATGATGCTGATTGGGTTCGCGATGCTGGCCATGACCAGTTGGGTGTTTTCCGCGCCGCCGGGCGGTGTCACCACCATCCTGGACTTGCCCTTCGTGCTGTTGGCCTTCGTGGTGGTCGCGGCATTTCGCATGCCGCCGCGCTGGTCGACCATCCTTGCCGCGGCGACCGCCTTGTTGGTGGCTTATTTCGCGAGTGACGGGTTAGGACCCTTTGCGGGCGATCCGAGTCCCTTCGTCCGGGTGGGCGCCGTACAGCTGTATCTCGCGACCCTGGTCGTCATCAATTTCTTGCTCACGGTTGTGTTGCTCGAGAAAAGGAATGCGTATCAGCTGCTGCATACCAGCGAGGAGCGCTACCGTAATTTCATCGAGCACAGCTCCGAGGCGGTGTGGCGCGTCGAGCTGGCCTCACCGATGGACCCGAATCTGCCGGTGGACGATCAGATCGCATGGCTCCAGACTCACGCCTACGTGGCCGAGAGCAATCTGACCTACTTGCGTATGAACCGCGACATGGGTCTGTCCGATCGCGAAGCGCGCGAGTGGCGCGCCGATATGCCGTGGTTTGCGATGTTCCTAAAGCACTTGGGCGCGGCATCGCATCGGGGCTACTCGATGGACGGCATGCAGTTCGCCGTGTCGGTGAACGCACACCCGCGCTCCTACATCACCGGATTTCGAGGCGTGATCGAGCAGGGTTACTTGGTGCGGGTGTGGGGCGTCGCACGCGATGTCACCGAGCTGGTCGATCTGAACGAGCGGCTGCGCCAGAATCAAGATCGCCTGAAACTCTATGCACGCGAATTGGTGGGCGCCGAAGAGCGCGCGCGACGTGCCACGGCGGTGGATCTGCACGATGGCATCGGCCAGCAGTTGGTTGGCTTGTCGATGACGCTGGATGCCCTGGTGGCGCGTTCGCCGCCTGAAATCCGCCTGTTGCTGAGCGAAGCCACCAACACCGTGCGTGAAGTGCAGGCCATCGCGCAGCGCGTGATCGCCGATTTGAGTCCGCCGGGATTGTATGAACTGGGGTTGGAGCCGGCGCTCAAGTGGCTCGCGGTCTATATGCGCGGCAAAGACAATCTGCAGGTCGAACTGAATGTGACCGCGGAGGATGCAACCATCGACATCGATCTGCGGGTGCTGGTGTTCAAGGTCATCCGCGAACTACTGCGCAACGTGGTCAAGCACTCCGGCGTGCAGTCCGCCTCGGTCACCGTGACGCGCAGCCCAGATGAATTGCGCGCCATCGTGGAGGACCGCGGTTCGGGGTTTGAATGGCAGTTGAGCCTGTTCGAGCCCCGTGCGCACGGCTTCGGCTTATGGAGTGTGGCCGACCGGGTGCGGGACGCCGCGGGCGAAATGACGGTGGATACCGGCCCCGGACGCGGTTGCCGCGTGACCGTGGTTTTCCCGCTGGGAAGGACTGCGCGGTCCGTTCAAGCCGCCGATCCGGACAGCGATTCAAGGGACGGGACGGCGCGTTCCGCGTCTTAAGTTTTCGCCAAGTGTCGCGACATGCGCAGCGCCGCCTCGCGACCCTGATAGTAGCCTTGCACCACGCCGAGCTGATCGAAACCCAGGCGCCCGTAAAAGATTCGGGCCGCGTCGTTCTGCGTCCGCAATTCGAGATTGATGCGAAATATGCCGGCCTCCACCGCGGTCCGGGTGAGCCAATCCATAAGCTGCGATCCCAATCCCTGGCGGCGATGTTCGGGCGCGACTGCCAGCAAATTCAAATGCGCGACGTCGTCGCCGAAATGCATGATGGCGAACGCCGCGATTCGCTGCTCGCGGCGTGCGACCACGACCGAGGATTCCGGGCCGGAGATAAAATGCTGCACGCGCGCCGGCGTCCAGGACCAGGTCAAGCCCTGCTCGATGAGATCGCGCGACATTTCGGCAATTTCGCGCGCGTCGGTCGCGCGCGCCAGGCCGATGTAAGCCAGTTCAGACACGTATTCCCCCTTAAGGAGCGGCTAGCGGCTCCGGTATCGATCGGTTGCGAGCACAAGCTCGTGAGTATTGCCGGGTTCGAATGCGGAGTGGCCTGCGTCGGCCACGATTCTCAAGTCCGCCTCCGGCCAGGCACGATGCAAATCCCACGCACTGGTTGCAGGACAGACCACGTCATAGCGGCCCTGCACGATGGTGGTGGGAATGTTTCGAATGCGCGGTACGTCGTCAATCAACTGGCTCTCGCTGCGCAAGAAACCGCGATTCACGAAATAATGACATTCGATGCGCGCGACCGACAGTGCGAATTGGTCTTCACCCCATTTCTTGATGTTATCGACGTTGCTGTAGAGAAAGCTGCAGGCTGCCTCCCACACCGACCAGGCGCGGGCCGCGGTCAAGGCGACGCGCTGATCCGTGCCGGTCAGGCGCTTGTGGTATGCGCTCAAAAAATCGTCGCGCTCATCGAGGGGGATTGCATCGCGATAGGCTTCCCAGGCATCCGGGAAGACTTCCGAGGCGCCGTGCTGGTAGAACCAGCGGATCTCCGCGTAGCGCAGCAGGAAAATCCCTCGCAACACGATTTCACTGACGCGCTCCGGATGCGCTTCCGCATACGCAAGCGCCAACGTGCTGCCCCACGATCCGCCGAACACCTGCCAGCGTTCGATGTTCAAGTGTTTGCGCAGGCGCTCGATGTCGGCAACCAAGTGCCAGGTCGTATTCTCGATGAGGCTGGCGCTCGGACGGCTGCGTCCGCAGCCGCGCTGATCGAACACCACGATGCGATAGTGGTGCGGATCGAAGAATTGCCGCGCGCGTTTGTCCGATCCGGCGCCGGGGCCGCCGTGCAGAAAAACTGCCGGCTTGCCGGCGGGATTGCCGCTTTCCTCGTAATAAATCTCGTGAATGTCCGAAACGCGCAAATAGCCGTGCCGATATGGCTCGAGCGCCGGATACAGTTCGCGGCGCGGTGTGCTGCGCGGACTGGGGCGAGAAATTTCCCGCGCTTTCATGGTGCGCGTGGATTTGGCGGCGCTGACCGACGGCCTTTTGACGGCAGGCTTTTGGTGGGCGCGTGAAATGGCGCGCACGGCCTTTTTCTTCTTCATCACGGATCCTCTTTATTTTCGCATCTAAACTCGCGTCACCATTGGCCCCAGCGGCCGACCGCCCAGAAGATGCACATGCAAGTGATACACCTCCTGGCCGCCATGTGCATTGCAATTGATGATCAGCCGATAGCCGCTTTCAGCGATGCCTTGCTGACGTGCAAGATCCCGCGCCACGATGAACATGTGGCCAATCAGTGCTTCATCCTCGTCGGCAATATCATTGGCTGTGGGTATGGGTTTATTCGGGACTATGAGTATATGCACCGGCGCTGCGGGACGAATGTCCAAAAACGCGATCACGCGCGGGTCACGGTAGAGCACGGTCGCGGGCAGGTCGCCGGCGATGATTTTCTCAAAAAGCGTAGGCATTTCATACGCCTCCGATGTTTCCGGGGAGATCAAGACTATCAGGAACTGCCTAAACCCACGGGTGGGAATGTGACCCCGTAATAGTAATGGGAACGATTCTCATGTAGAATTGCGTTCATGTTGGAACCGACCCCACCCCTTGCGTCCTCGGCCCAAGCCGATATTGCTCTCGCGGACCTAAGGCCGGGAACCTCGGCGCGCGTCGTTTCCGTCGCCGGGGCCGATTCCAAGGCACCCGCCGAGGTGGGTCGGCGACTGGCCGAATTAGGATTTCTGCCCGGCGAAGCGGTGCGCATCGTAGCGCGGGGGCTGTTGGCACGCGCGCCCATCGCCGTGCGGATTGGCACAGGCACCTTTGCCTTGCGACTTTTCGAGGCCGCCTGTATCCGCGTATGTCCGGAGCAGCCGCAGCTGCCTTAAGGCTCTTGACTCCATGGACGTCGCGCGCCGCGCTCCCAGTCCTCTAATCGCCTTGGTTGGAAATCCCAACTGCGGCAAGACGGCGCTGTTCAATATCCTCACCGGCAGCCGCCAGAAAGTCGCCAATTACGCCGGCGTCACCGTCGAACGCAAAGAAGGTTCGCTGCTCACCCCGTCGGGCGCCCGGATTCGGATCCTGGATTTGCCCGGCGCCTACAGCCTGGATCCGTTGACTCCCGATGAACAAGTCACGGCCGATGTGCTGCTGGGGCGTCGCGCCGGCGAGACCGCGCCCGATTTTGTCGTCTGCGTGACTGACGCGACCAACCTGCGCCAGAATTTGCGCTTGGTATTGAGCTTGAAGCGTCTCGGCCTGCCCATGGTCGTGGCGCTCAACATGACCGACATTGCGCGCCGCAAGGGCATCGTTATCGATGCCGATCGCCTCGCAGTCGAATTGGGCGTGCCGGTGGTGGAGACAGTCGGCGTCAAAACGACCGGCGTCAAAGCCCTGATCAAGGTACTCGATTCGACCGTCATGCCCGAACGCCTGGTTCATGGCGCGGCCTGGCAACCCTTGAACAGAACCGATATCGAGCACGATCAAGCGGAAGTGCGCAGAATACTAGGCGTGGTCGGCGCCGATCGGCTCGATGGCGTGACCTTGAGCGATCGGCTCGATGCGTTGGTGCTGCATCCGGTGCTCGGTCCGGTGATTCTCGCGGTGATCCTGTTCCTGGTGTTTCAAGCCGTATTTGCCTGGGCGCAGGTGCCCATGGACGAGATCAAACTCGGCGTTGCGGCATTCGGCGAGTGGCTGGGATCGGCGCTGCCCAGCAGCCTGATCAAGGATTTGCTCATCAACGGCGTGCTGGCCGGGGTCGGCAGCGTGCTGGTGTTCCTGCCGCAAATCATCATTCTGTTCTTTTTTATTTTGGTGCTCGAGGATTCGGGCTACTTGCCGCGCGCCGCCTTCCTGCTCGATCGCGTCATGGGCAGCGTCGGCCTGTCGGGCCGCGCCTTCATTCCGTTGCTGTCGAGCTTTGCCTGTGCCATCCCAGGGATCATGGCGACGCGCACCATCCAGAGTCCGCGCGATCGGCTCGCCACCATCATGATTGCGCCGCTGATGACCTGTTCCGCGCGCCTGCCGGTCTACGCCCTGATCATCGGCGCGTTCATTCCACGGCGCACGATTTGGGGCGGCCTGGAATTGCAGGGCGTGGTCCTGTTCGCCCTGTACGTCATCGGCGTCGTGAGCGCGATGGCCGTGGCATTCGTGCTCAAACGCCTAGGTTCGCGCAGCGGTTTTCAAGCGCTGATGCTCGAGCTGCCGGCCTATCACTGGCCGAATTTGCGCAATCTGGGCATCGGTCTGTGGCAGCGCGTTGAGATTTTCATGAGCCGGGTCGGTACCATCATTCTTGCGTTGATGGTCATCCTCTGGGCCTTGAGTTCCTTCCCCGCGCCGCCGCCGGGAGCGACCGGCCCGGCCATTCAGTACAGTATTGCCGGACATTTGGGCGCGTGGCTCGCGGTGCTGTTCAAGCCCATCGGATTCAACTGGCAGATATCCATCGCGCTCGTGCCGGGCCTGGCGGCCCGCGAGGTCGCTGTAGGTGCCTTGGGCACGGTGTACGCCTTGTCGGCGACCGGCAATGACGTCAGCAGCGCATTGACCCCGCTCATCACGCAATCATGGAGTTTGCCGACGGCGCTGTCGCTGCTCGCGTGGTATGTATTCGCGCCGCAGTGCCTCTCGACCTTGGCCACCGTCAAGCGCGAAACCAATTCCTGGCGCTACCCCATCATCATGGCGGCCTATTTATTCGCCATGGCATACGCAGGATCATGGATCACGTTTCGCATCGCGACCGCGCTAACATGACACTCACTCATGAACGCCGTACTGGATAATTTTCTCGTCACCGCCGTGCTCTTGGCCAGCTTGGGCTACGCCCTCGTCAAGCTCGGGCCGCGCACTTTGCGCAGGCAGATTCTTGGGCAGTTAGGCGCGATTCTCGCGGCGGCGCCGTCATTCCTGAAACTGACGGGCGTTGCGCAACGGCTCGCGGCGGCATCCGGCAAGAATCAAGCGGCATGCGGCGGCTGCGACAGCTGCGGCGAGTCTCCCGCGCCGCAGTCACAGTCCGAAATCAACGTGCCGATCGCGAAAATCGGCCGACGGAATTAAGGTCCTGCGCTCGCCGCGCTTAAATCGGCGCGCTCAATTCCCCGGCTAGTTCCCTGCGCCCGGCGCCAGCGCGCCCTTCAAGCTTACCGCTCCGCTCACCGTCTTCGGATCGACCGTGATGTCCTTGAGCTTGGCCGCGACATCGGCGGGCACGTCTTTTTGACTGCGTCCGGCGAGATATTGCGCGAAGAAATCTTCCATCGCCGTCACGTAGGCCAAGGTATTGATCGGCCGCGCGAAGCCGTGGCCCTCGTCGGGCGCTACGATGTATTTCACCGGCTTGCCGTTGTCGCGGACCGCCGCGACGATCTGATCGCTCTCCCTGACATTGACGCGGGGGTCGTTCTTTCCCTGTACGACCAACAATGGGGTCACGATCGCCTTGGCCTGCGTCAGCGGAGACTCAGCCACCAGCAGCGCCTTGCCTTGCGGCGTGGTGGGGTCGCCCATGCGGGTATACATTTGCTTGCGGCCTGCCTCCCAATAGGGAGGAATGGCATCGAGCAAGGTGATCAGATTGGACGGGGCGACATAAGCGACCGCGGCGGCGTAAAGCGTGGGCGTGAATGCAACGCCGGCGAGCGTGGCATAGCCGCCGTAGGATCCGCCGGAAATGCCGACGCGCTTCGGATCTACCACGCCGGATGCGACGAGCGCCTTGACCCCCCAGGTGAGGTCGTCCTGCATTTTTCGGCCCCACTCGCCGTTGCCGGCGTTGAGGAATTTCTTGCCGTAGCCGGTGGAGGCGCGGAAATTCGGCTGCAGCACGGCATAGCCGCGGTTGGCGAGAAATTGCGCATTCGTGTCGTAGCCGAACGAGTCCCGGCCCCAAGGCCCGCCGTGCGGATACACCACGAGCGGAAGATTTTTTGCCGGCAGCCCTTTCGGCAACGTCAAATACGCCGGAATGTCCAGGCCGTCGGAGGACTTGTAGTGATAGGGTTTGCGCTGCGCCAGGGCGTCGCGCGGGATTTCTTCGCGTACGCGGTACTGCTGCGCCAGGGTCTTGGTCTTGCGGTTCCAGACGTACACGATGCCCGGTTCGGTATCACTGTGGGCAGTGACGATCCAGATGTTCTCATCATTTGAGCGGGCACCGAAATCTATTTCGAGCGCCGGCAATTTCGACTGCAGCCAGCGATAGTCGGCCTCGAAAGGGCCGTCCTTGAAGTAGCGCCGGAACCTGTCATCTTCGTATTCTGTAAAAAGAATACGGTGGTCGAGCCGCGAGATTTCCACGTTGTACAGGTCGACGCGCTTGTCCGGGTCGCTCTCGACGTTGCTCGTGGCGCCCGTCGCCAGGTCCATCATCTCCAGTTCGGTGAAATTCAACGCGCCCTTGTTGGTGGCGAGATAGACGTTTTTGCCGCTGGCATCGAAATCGAACGCGGCGCAATTTTCCAGCACGCTGCAGCTATAGAGAGGCTTGAAGGCATCGGTATCGACCCGCAGAATTTCGGTGTCGCCGCTCTTGGTGGTTCGCACCGCGAGGCGCAACGTGCCCGTGTCGTCGAACTGCCAGGCCGCGATTTCATCGGTATTCTTGCGCACGAGTTTCTTCTCGCCGCTCGAGATGCTGAGCTCGTACAAATCGTGCCATTTCGGGTCGCGGTCATTCAGGCCGATATACAGAATGTCGGGCTTTGCCTTGGGTACGGCAAAAATTTCGGTGCGCACCCCCTTTAGGTTCGTGAGCGCGCGCGTCGGCGGTACGCCGCTCTTCGCGTCCGCGGGCAATTTCGGATCGATCGCGTACACGTTGAAGTTTTCGTCGCCGCCGGCATCCTGCACGTACAGGATGTATTTGGAATCGCGGCTCCAGAAATAGCTGCGAATGGGCCGGGTCGCTTCCGCGCTCACGGGACGCGCGGCACTGAACGGCTCGTCGGCTGCCTTCACCCAAATATTGCGGGTTCCCTTGTAGGGTTTCAGGAACGACAAATATCGCCCGTCCGGGGAGATCTGTGCGCCGGCGATCGCCACCTCGCCATAAAAAAGATTGCGGTCGATGAGGGGCGGCTGATCGGCCAATGCGGCCAGGGGAGAAGTGGCCGCCGCCACCAGTATCAAAGTCAATGCCATGTGCTTCAATTTATTATCCTATACGCAGTGTTGTCCGCCAGAGTGCGCCATAATGCCAGACCCATCATCGGGAAGCTTTAAGTTGCTGAAGTCGAGAATCAATGCCAATTCCTGAGATTCTGCGCGGTCGTCTGCGCTTACCGGTCATCGGCGCCCCGATGTTCATTGTCTCCACTCCCCGATTGGTCTTGGCGCAATGCAAGGCCGGTATTGTGGGGTCATTCCCGGCGCTAAACGCCAGGCCCGCCTCGCAACTTGACGATTGGCTGGCGCAAATAACCGAGGAGCTGGCGGCGTTCCAGCGGGCCAACCCCCACCTCAAGGTCGCGCCCTTCGCGGTCAATCAGATCGTGCACAGCAGCAACAACCGCTTGGAAGAAGATGTCGGGCTGTGCGTAAAGCATAGAGTTCCCATCATCATCACCAGCTTGCGGCCGCCCGCCGAAGTCGTGGCCGCGGTGCATGGCTACGGCGGCGTCGTGTTTCATGACGTGATCAATTTACGTCACGCGGAAAAGGCGGCCGCGCAGGGCGTCGACGGCATCATCGCGGTATGCGCGGGCGCGGGGGGGCATGCCGGATTGTTGAGCCCGTTTGCCCTGGTCAAGCAGATTCGCGAGGTTTACCCGGGGGCCATTATCCTGTCGGGCGCCATGAGCAGCGGCGCCGATGTGCTGGCGACTCGGGCCTTGGGCGCGGATCTGGCATATCTGGGAACACGTTTCATTGCGACGGATGAAGGCAACGCGCCGGCCGAGTACAAGCAAATGCTCATCGACAGCGCGGCCGAGGACATCGTCTATACGTCCTTGTTCAGCGGTGTGAACGGCAATTACCTGCGCGGCAGTGTTACGCGCGCCGGTCTCGATCCCGATCATTTGCCCGAAGCGGACAAGACCAAAATGAATTTCGGAACGGGCGGCAATACCGCGGCCAAAGCTTGGCGCGATATTTGGAGCGCCGGCCAAAGCGTCAGCGGCATTCACGAGGTCGAGAGCGTGGCCGGGTTGGTGGCGCGTATGGAGGGCGAGTATGCGGCGGCGCGCGTCAGCTTCGATTATTAGCCGTCCGAAAGTAATGCGACCCAGCCGGGCGCAGAATTAGTTGCGTATCCGCGCCGAACAATTGTCCGCGGCATTGGCCCGAGGTCTGGCCGGAATATACTTGGTCTCCGGCGATGAACCTCTGCTGGTCGCGGAAGCGGCTGACGCCATCCGTGCCGCCGCGCGCGCGGGCGGTTATGCAGACCGGCAAGTGTTCTTCGTCGATCGCAGTTTCAATTGGGATGAGCTGCGTCTCGCCAGCCAATCGCTGTCCTTGTTCGCGGAGCGGCGACTGTTTGAACTGCGCATGCCGAGCGGAAAACCGGACAAGGGTGCCGCGTTGCTGGCTGAGCTCGCCGCCCAGTCGGCGCCCGATCTGATCTACCTCATTCTGACCGACAAGCTCGATCGAAAAGTCAGTGATGCTCCTTGGGTACAGGCGATCGAAAAGCACGGCGCGTGGGTGCCGATTCTGCCGGTCGAAGCAGCTGCACTGCCGGGCTGGCTGCGTGCCAGGGCAAAAGCGCTGCACCTTGAGATCGATGCCGAGGCCTCGCAGCTGATCGTCGATCGCGTCGAAGGTAACCTGCTGGCCGCGCAACAGGAGCTCGAGAAACTCGGGCTGCTGGCCAACGGTGAGCCCATCGACGCCGCCCTGGTACTGCGATCAGTGGGCGACAGCGCGCGCTACGACGTCTTCCAACTCGCCGAGGCGGCGGCGGCCGGCGACGCGGCGCGCGCGCTGCGCGTGCTGCTCGGGCTGAAAAGCGAGGGAGTCGAACCCACACTGATTCTCTGGGCGTTGGTGCGCGAGTTGCGCGGCATGTGGCAGGCACGGGAACGCGAGCGCTTGCGGGGCGCGCCGGGCGGAGCAGCGCGCGGCAGCCCCTGGAACCTGGCGGCGAACCCATCGGGTCGCGCACTGGGGCGACTGAAGAAGCTGCCCTTGGCGCCGCTGCTGCTGCAAGCCAGCCACACCGACCGCGTCATCAAAGGTTTGGCGGCGGGAGATGCGTGGAGCGCGCTCACCGGGCTTACCGGCGCGTTCGCCGGCGCTTTGCAAGCCAGCGGGATTTGAGGCAGGGTAACCCAAATGAACCCCATGGGCATTTTTGGCGGTACCTTCGACCCGATTCACTATGCGCACCTACGAACGGCATTCGAACTACAGCAGGCCCTGCGCCTCAAGGAAATCCGCTTTCTTCCGGCGGGTAATCCGCCGCATCGCGATCAGCCCATCGCCGATGCCAAACTGCGCCTGGAAATGGTGCAGTTGGCCGTCGCCGACCAACCGGGGTTTATCGTCGACGATCGCGAGGTACGCAAAGCGGGGCCCTCCTATTCGGTGGAAACCCTGGCCGAGCTGCGGCACGAGTATCCGGATCGCAGCCTCTGCCTGATCGTCGGCATGGACGCATTCTTGAGCCTGCCGAAGTGGCATCAATGGCAAGAATTGCTGCAACTGGCTCATTTGGTGGTCGCCCACCGCCCCGGATGGCGCGCGCCGGGCATGGGGCCGCTCGGGGAACTGCTGGTGGATCGAGGTACGGGCCGCATCAACGATTTGCATGAATCGCGGGCGGGCTGCATTTTCATCCACGCGGTCACCCAGCTGGAGATTTCGTCCACCGAGGTTCGGCAGCTCATCGCAATGGGTCGCGATCCGCGCTTCCTCATGCCCGATTCAGTGCGTAAACTGATCCTAGATACCCACTGTTACTCCAGGAACCGGACAACGTAGTGCCAGCAAAGCAAAAGACTTCGACCCGCAAGATTCGAGACGGCAAGAAAGCTGTCGCCCCTCCCAAACCGACGCGCACGTCAAAAGCACCTTCTCTGAAAACCGTGATCCTCGCAGCCCTCGACGATATGAAGGCTCTCGAAGTGAAGTTTCTGGACGTCCGGGGTCTGACCGATATTGCCGATTTCATGGTGATCGCGAGCGGTACGTCGGATCGTCATGTCCGGTCGGTTGCCCAGCGTGTGGTCGAAAAGGCCAAGGAAGCGGGCTTTCGGCCGCACGGCGTCGAGGGTCAGCAGGACGCTGATTGGGTACTCATCGACTTGAATGAAATGATCGTCCACGTCATGTTGCCGCGCGTCCGCGAGTTCTATGGGCTGGAGAAGTTGTGGGACATGACCGTCGCGAAGCGCGCCGCACGCGCGTGATTCTCTGATGAAATGCCGGTTGATCGCTGCCGGTACCCGTCTGCCGGACTGGGTCAACAGCGGATTCCTCGAATATCAGAAGCGGCTGCGCACGCCGCTGGTTCTGGAGCTTCACGAAATTTCCGTAGCGACGCGCAGCGCCGGCGAGAACCCGCAGCGCGCCGTGCAGCGCGAAGGGGCCGACATGTTGGCGGCCATCGGCCGGGATGACTATGTGGTCGCGCTGGAGATTGCCGGCAAACCCATGAGCACTGAAGCCCTGAGTGCCTGGTTGGCCGAGCGCTTGCGGGATGCGCGGCCGCTGGCGCTGCTCATCGGCGGTCCCGACGGACTGGCGCCGGCGGTCCGGGAGAGGGCGGATCAAAGCTGGTCGCTGTCACCCCTGACGCTGCCGCATGCCCTGGTCAGGGTGGTGGTTGCGGAACAACTCTACCGGGCCATGAGCTTGCTCGCCGGTCATCCCTACCACCGCGCGTGAAATCCGTCGAATTCATCTACCTGGCCTCAGGCTCGCCGCGCCGGCGCGAACTGCTGCAGCAAATCGGCGTGACTTTTCAGGTGCTCGGTGCGGATTTGGACGAAACTGCGCTTCCCGGCGAATCCCCTGTGGCCTATGTCTCGAGGCTGGCGCAGGCCAAAGCGACGCTGGGGTGGGAGCGCAGCCGCGATTCAGGCGGCGTGCCGGTTCTCGCGGCCGATACTGCCGTGGTGCTCGAGGCAAGAATTCTAGGAAAACCGGCGGACATGAACGATGCAATAGCCATGCTGCTGCAGCTGTCCGGCCGCGCTCATCAGGTCCTCACGGCGGTCGCGTTGCGCACCGCCGCCGGACTTCAGGTCAAAGTCAGCCATAGCACGGTCACGTTTCGAACAATCGATTCTTCCGAGGCTCGCGCCTACTGGGAAACGGGAGAACCTTCCGACAAGGCCGGCGCCTACGCCATCCAAGGATATGCAGCCGTCTTTATCAGTGACCTCAACGGCAGCTATTCCGGGGTGATGGGATTGCCGCTGTTCGAAACCGCCGCGCTGCTCGAGGCTGCCGGCGTAACGTGTTGGCAGCGATGAGCACGGATATTCTCATCAATGCCAGCACGCACGAAGCCCGTGCCGCGGTCGTGGAAAACGGCGTTCTGCAGGAAGTTTTTCTGGAGCGCGCCAGCCGGCGCGGACTGATCAGCAACATTTACAAGGGCCGCGTCTCGCGGGTTCTGCCCGGAATGCAAGCAGCGTTCATCGACATCGGCATGGAACGCACCGCTTTCCTGCATGCGTCAGACATATTCGATCCGCGTCACGCGGATACCGGCATCGAGCCGCCGCACACCGAAAATATTCGCGCGCTGGTCGCCGAAGGCAATGAAATTCTGGTCCAGGTCGTGAAAGACCCCTTGGGCACCAAGGGCGCGCGCTTAACGACCTACATCACGCTGCCCTCCCGATATCTGGTCTATATGCCCAAGGGCCGCGGCGTGGGTGTCTCGGCGCGCATCGAGAAAGAAACCGAGCGCGAACGGCTGCGAGCCGCCGTCGAAGCCGGCGCCCTGCCGCAGGAGAACGCAGGGTTCATCGTGCGCACTGCCGCGGAGGACTCGGCCGCGGAAGCCGTGCGCGCCGACATGATCTACCTGCGCAAGCTCTGGGAGTTCGTGCGCCAGAAGGGCTTGCGCACCCAGCCGGGCAATCTGGTGCATGCGGATCTGCCGCTGCACCTGCGCGTGCTGCGCGACCTAATGCGCCCGGATGTCGACAAGGTGCTGATCGACCAGCCGAGCGCGCATCGCGAAATGCAGGAATTTGCCGCCGCTTTCATGCCCGAGGCATTGCCGCGCATCGATCTGTATTCCGAGTCGCGCCCGCTATTCGAGCTGCACCACGTCGAGGAGGAAATTCAAAAGGCCCTGGAGCGGCAAGTGCCGCTGAAATCCGGCGGCCACCTGATCATCGATCAAACCGAGGCGATGACCACCATCGATGTGAACACCGGCGCCTTCGTGGGCCACCGCAATCTCGAAGAAACCATCTTTCGAACCAATCTCGAGGCGGCGGTGACCATCGCGCGGCAACTGCGCCTGCGCAATCTGGGCGGCATCATCATCATTGATTTCATCGATATGGAGGAGCCTGAACACCGCCGTCAGGTCATCCAAGCGCTGGAACGCGCGTTGAATGAGGATCACGTCAAGACCAACATTTCCTCGGTGTCGCCCTTGGGGTTGGTCGAGATGACGCGCAAACGCACGCGGGAGAGCCTGGAACATCTGTTGTGCCACGCTTGTCCTACGTGCGAAGGCAAGGGCTTTGTCAAGACGGTGGAAACAGTCTGCTATGAAATATTTCGCGAGATCGTCCGGCAGGCGCGCCAGTTCGAGTGCCAGCAATTGATGGTATTGGCGCATCAAGATGTCATCGAACGCCTGCTCGACGAAGAATCCTCCGCGCTCGGTGAACTCGAGTTGGTCACCGGCAAGCCCATCCGGCTGCAGACCGAAGCGCTCTACACCGTGGATCAGTACGACGTCGTTCTGATGTAAATGACCATTCGCAAGCTCGGCAAGGTCTTGGCATTCAGTTTTGGGGGGCTCCTGCTGCTGGTGCTGCTCGCGATGCTGGGGGTCAAATTGGCGCTCGATCGCGCGCCTCACTACCAGGCGGAAATCAAGGAGTGGCTGCATGCACAGACCGGATTTCACATTACCTTCGAGCATGTCTCGCCGGCCTTCCGCTGGTATGGCCCGGAGCTGTACTTCGATCACCTGGAGCTGCGCTCGAAGGACGACCAGCGCGTGCTCGCGCGCGCCGCCGGCGGCCGCGTCGCGGCGGATATTTGGCAGCTGATTCGCAGCGGCAAATTGCTGGCGGGGCGCATCGAAGTGGATTCGCCGAACATCTCGGTGGTGCGACTCGGCCCCACCCGCTTTGCCGTCGCCTCGGAAATTGAGCTGGGGGGCGAGGACTCCTCGGTGGGCTCGCTGCGCTTGAGCGATCTGCCTGCCGGCAGGCTGGTCATCCGGCACGCCGTGCTCAGCATGGAAAATTGGAACACGCAGCTGCCGCAGCTCACCTTGCAAGGTGTCGATATCGATGTGCGCCGCGATGCGCGGGAACTGGCGCTCGCCTTCCGCGCGCAGTTGCCGGCGGCGCTCGGCGGCAGCGTGAGCTTCGAGGGGCACGCGCGCGGCAGCGGCGGTGTACAGACCCTGGCATGGGATGCGCTGGCGAAGGCCCGCGACATTTCCTTTCCGGGATGGCACGAGTTTCTGCCCGAGCACCTCGGCAACTTGAGTTCCGGCACCGGTGCGTTCGATATCGCCGCGCTCGGCCGAGGCGCGACCTTGTCACGCGCCGATGTGGATTTCGGTGCGAACAACGTCGTGATGCAGCTGCCGGAAGGACCGGTCGCGAAGTTCGATCAAATGAGCGGCGCCCTCACGCTGACGCACAGCGGCGATCTATGGAGATTGAGCGGCCAGCGCGTGCGCGTGGCCCGTCGCGAGCCGGAATCGGCATTTGATATCGGCTGGCAGGAAACGCCGGCCGGCTTGCTCAACGTGCGCGCCAGCGCCACCTATCTGCGCGCGGAGTCATTGCTGCCGCTCACCGGCCTTCTGCCGCAAAAGGATCTGCGCGAGCGGCTGCATGAGATTGCGCCGAGCGGGGAATGGACGGATGTAGCGATCGCCTTCGAGCGCGCGCAAGTAACCGAACCGTGGCGAATGCACGTGCAGGCTAAGTTTCAGCATGCCGGGCTTGCCTCGGTGAACGGCGTGCCGGGAGTGCGCGGGATCGCCGGCTCGATCGCCGGCAACGAGCGCGGCGGACAGGTCACGATCGACACCAGTGTCGCGGTATTTCACTGGCCGACGCAGTTTCCCCGGTCCGTGGAACTGGAGCGCCTGAAAGCGAATATCTATTGGAAGCGAACCGCTGAGGAACTGCTGATTGCCTCGCCCGACTGGGAGATCAAGACCCACGATGCCGAAATCCGCGGACAAGTGGCATGGCACCAACCCAGCGACGATTCGTCGCCCGTGTTGACCTTGGTCGGCGGCATTCAAAACGGCAATGCGGGCAACGCGCGCAATTATCTGCCGAACGGTCTGATCGGAGCCGGTGCGCTGGCGTGGCTCAATCAAGCGTTCATCGCCGGGCGTTTGCGGGCATCCCTGTTGTTTCAAGGTCCGGTGCGCAAGTTCCCGTTTCGCGACGGCGGCGGCATATTTTTGGCCCGCACCACGATTGAAGGCATGACCTTGAATTACAGTGAGGGATGGGCACCGGCGGAAAATCTTACCGTGGCGGCGGAGTTTCGCAATCAAGGCATGAGCGCGCGCCTATTGAGCGCGCACATCGGCGATCTGCAGCTGGAATCGGGCGAAGCGCACTTCCCCGACTTTGACAGCGGCGAGCTCAAAATCCACGCCAAGGCGCGCGGCGACGCGGCGAGCGCCCTGGTTTTTTTGCGGGCGTCGCCTCTCGATGCCATTGCCGAACATGCCTTTTCGAACGTCGAGGCCAGCGGACCGCTCGAGGCCTCGGTGGATCTGTTCCTGCCCTTCAGGGATTTCGCGCATCGACAGGTGCTGATTCATGGCCGCTTGGACGGCGCCAGCATCAACAGGCTAGGGTCGCCGACGAAGGCCACCGATGTCGCCGGTGAATTCGACATCGATGGCGGCCAGGTCGCGCGGGCGGATCTTCATGGGCAGCTATTGGGCGGCGCTTTCCAGGTGCAGGCACGCACGCCGCGCAACAAGCCGGTTACGCGCACGCAGCTTGAATTCCGCGGCACGGTGATGGCGGATGCTCTGTGCGCGGCGCTCGGAGTGCCTCGGTCCATGTCCATCAGCGGCCAGACGGATTGGCGCGCCGTGCTTAAGATTACGCCGGAACCGGCGCGCGAGCGCTCCTTGCGTATCAGCAGCACGTTGGTGGGATTCGACATGAAGCTGCCGGCACCGTTGGACAAGAACGCCTTCACGCCGCTGCCGTCGTGGGTCGAGATTCAATGGCCGGAATCGGGGGCTCCGCAGGGAAGCTTCGCGCTCGGCACCTTGTTGAGCAGCTCCTATGCGTTGGAGCCGGATCCCGCCGGCATGCGCCTTGCGCACGCATCAATGAGTTTCGGCGGCAGTGAATCCGGCGGCGGCGATGCGCAGATCTTGAATGTCGGCGGCTCCGTGCAGCGCTTGGATTTGGGCGGCTGGTTGCGATTGAGCGCTCAGCCTAACGACGCTCAGGCCAAGGATGCCAAGCCGTTGTCGTACTACATGCGCAACGCCAAACTCAATGTGGCCGAATTGGATTACCTGGGCCTGGCGTTTCGCGATGTATCGCTGGATCTCCTGGTCTCCGAGCGCACTTGGCGCATCACGGTCGGCGGCCCCAATGTGAGCGGTGCGATCACGATTCCCACCACCGAAGGCTCAACCGAGCCTTGGAGTTTGCAGTTTGACCGATTGCAATTCGACGTTGCGGACGCGGAGGATTCCGCGGCGGGCGGCGGCGGCGCAAACGTACCGCCGGACGCCGATCCGCGTGGCATGCCGGCCATTTATTTCCACGCCAAGGAACTGATCTGGGGTGAACGGCAATTCGGCGATGTGACCGCGACGCTTGCGAAAGAGGAGGCGGGCGTCGCCCTCAAATCCTTGAGCGTGACGGCGCCGACTTTCAGCGTCAGCGCGCAGGGTGAATGGCGCGCCAAGGATGCCGGCCTCAGCAACATCAAGGGCACTTTAACCAGCACCGATGTGCAGGGCACCCTGAAGGATTTGGGGTACGCCGACGTGATTCAGGCCAAAAGCGGCAAGATGGAATTTGACCTAACCTGGGTGGGTGCACCGACGACCGCGGCTCTCCTGCAAACGGTCGGCCACGTCCAGCTGTCGATGGAGAAGGGCCAGGTCACGGGCCTCAATCCCGGCGCCGGCCGGGTGATGGGGCTGGCGAGTATCGCCGCGCTGCCCCGCCGCCTGGCGCTCGACTTCAGCGACCTGACCGACAAGGGCCTGGCATTTGACAGCGTTCACGGTGATTTCGATTTGCACGACGGCAATGCCCATACCGACAACGTGCTGCTGAAGGGGCCGGCGGGTGAAATCGGACTAATTGGCCGGGTTGGCTTGAAAAACAAGGATTACGACCAAACTGCGGTAGTGACGGGCAGCGTCGGCAATTCGTTGTCCATACCGGTCGCGAGCACGCTGGTATGCGGGCCGGTATGCGGCGCGGCCGCGCTGTTATTCACACAGGTGTTCAAACAGCCGCTGAAAGGCCTGGCGCGAGGGTATTATCGTATTACCGGCAGTTGGGATAATCCGACTGTTGAACGCATCAAGAGCGCGGACGCAGCCGCAGCAACCGCCGAGGCACCGAAATAGATGGGCAAAGTCGCTGCAATACAAATGACCTCGAGCCATATCGTGGCTGAAAATCTCGCCGCGGCCGGCGAACTGCTGCGCGAGGCCAAGGAAGCGGGCGCACAGATCGCCTGTTTGCCGGAGAACTTTTCCTTCATCGGGCTCAAGGACGCGGACAAGCTGCAAGTTGCCGAAGCTGACGGCCATGGCGCTGTCCAAACATTCTTGAGAGATACCGCAAGGCAATTAAACATGTGGATCCTGGGCGGTACCATCGTGATCCGGACCAATGATGCCAAGCGGGTGGCAAACGCCTCGCTGCTGATCGATGCGGCCGGCAAGCGGGTGGCGCGCTACGACAAGATTCACTTGTTCGATGTCACGATCCCGGGCCGCAATGAGCAGTATCGGGAGTCCACCCATGTGCTCCCCGGCCGCGAGCCGGTGATTGCGGACACGCCGGTCGGCAAGCTCGGTCTGTCGGTGTGCTATGACATGCGCTTTCCCGAACTCTACCGCGAGCTGGTGTCGCAAGGCGCGGAATGGTTGGCAATGCCCGCTGCGTTCACGGTGCCGACCGGACGCGCGCACTGGGAGACCTTGCTGCGCGCGCGCGCCATCGAGAACTTGTGCTATGTCGTGGCGCCGGCTCAGGCCGGCCTGCATACCAGCGGCCGTGAGACCTACGGCGATACGCTGATTGTGGATTATTGGGGCCAGGTGCTGTCGCGCTTGGCAAAGGGTACGGGCGTGATCACAGCGGACATCGATTTGGCCAGCCAAGCGGAATCGCGGGCGCGTTTTCCGGCTTTGGACAATCGCCAGCTGGGACTGGCGGGCGCCGCGGCGGTGCTGACATGAACGCGCGCACCTCAGAAATGATTCCGGCGAGCTTTGCAGTGGCCGAGAAAATGATCTTGGCGCCCTCCGGTCTCGATGAGCGGCGCTTGAGCCAGGTGCTCGACACCGTCATGAGCCGCGGCGTGGATTACGCGGACCTGTACTTCGCCTTGACACGCGAGGAGTCCTGGTCGCTGGAAGATGGCATCGTCAAGGAGGGCGCACACAGCATCGAACAAGGCGTCGGCGTGCGCGCCATTAGCGGCGAGAAAACCGGCTTTGCCTATACGGATGAGGTGTTGTTGCCGGCGTTGCTCGAGGCGTCCGACGCCGCGCGCGCGATTGCACGCAGCGGCGGAAA
>Ga0070764_10000014_pt1 | contig 62848 bp, 90 predicted proteins | sample HubBroMetageWRM4_FD_67287 | JGI IMG/M metagenome (GOLD analysis project Ga0070764, IMG submission 67287) | Warmed soil microbial communities from the Hubbard Brook experimental Forest, New Hampshire - Hubbard Brook CCASE Soil Metagenome WRM 4 | ecosystem: Environmental > Terrestrial > Soil >... | reverse complement strand
ATGCCAGAAAACCCCGGAAACCTTTCAGGTCTCCGGGGCCTCCTGCATGCGAGCGTAGCTGTCCTAGCAGTCCGGGCACTGCCTGAGCTCGCCCTCGCTGTCGACGAATGAAGCCCCGGCCCTTACACGTCTTGCAGGTCACGCCGTCCCTCGGGGGCGTCTCGCCCGGCTTGGGCTTGCGGTGGTGAATCTGCTTATCGGGCGCGACCTTGCCCTTCCCCTTGCAGATCCCGCACGTCTTACCTCCCTTCACCTTGCCGCTGCCATTGCAGGTACCGCATGTCACTAGCTTCGCCACTGGGCTCTCCTCTGGTAACTGGGCTTCCGGTAACAGTATACGCCCCAGGACTGCATTTCGCTAGTCCTGGGGCGTAGCCGTTTCCTACTGGTCGCAGGCGCCGCTCTCGTACCGGCCCAGCTCGTCCGCGTCGGCGATCTCGTCCCGGACGTCAGCTGCCAGGTCGGGGTCCCGGCTGGGCAGCCCGTAGGTGCCGTCGGAGATGAAGCGCGTCTGGAAGCTGGCCTGGATCTCCTTCAGGTAAGAGCCGGTCGTGCACCGCTGGCAGGCGTAGTAGGGGTTGTCGGCGTCCATGGCGTGCACCCTGTGGAAGTCGTGCGGGCGGTTGTCGTGCGTCCGGGTCAGGGTAACGTCGACCGGGCGGCCGTCGTAGCTCAGCCGGGCGTCCAGGATCAGGGCCGGCGAGCAGCCGCAGGAGCATCCGGCCTTGTGCGAGAACCGCGCGGTAAGGGAGGTAACGTCGCGCACGGTCAGCATGCCCAGCAGCGGTGCGGCCTCGGCCAGCATCCGCTTCATGGCCGCGATCTCGGCCAGTTTGTACCGGCGCCAGGCCGCGTCGGCCTCGGGGTCCTCGCCCTGGGCGCTGTAGGCCGGGGTCGGCAGGGGCTCGTCTCCGGGGAGCAGCCTCACGTCGCCCGGCGAGTAGCTGGCGTACACCCGCGTGTTCTTGTTCCAGTTCTGCATGCTGCCCTCGCGGATGCGCAGGGCCATGTGGATCTCTGGGGTGGCCTGGATCTCTACGCCGGTCGTGTTAACCTTCTCGATCCTCATCTGAATCTCCTGGGCTCGGGGGCCTCTCCGGCCCCACAACTACAGTATACGGGCTACAGCCCGGCCGCGCTACCCCCTCAGGGAAATTTATGCTTTTTATTTTGCTGTGGCCTGGATTGGCGTAGCGTGGCTGGGGAGGGCGGAGGGTGCTACGCCCCTGGGTCTGGGTAGCGGCTCCGATAGGGGCCTGAATGGCTCGCATCCGGGCGGTAACGTGGGTCCGCCCGGCCGGGCCGGGTAAGGGGCCAGACCGGGCGGAAACGGGCTTAACGGTGGTTATCGGTCTTCGCGGGCAATCTCGCGGAGGACGGCGACGGCCGCCCGAACCCAGGAGCAATCCTCACATTCGCAGCAGCGCGAGCAGGCCCACACCGTGAGGTGCTGGTCGTCCCGCTCGTCGGCCAGCTCCTCTGGGCCCGCGTAGGGCTGGCCTAGGGGCGCCAGCAGGTCGCGCGCGGCGCCGCGCAGGGCGGCTATCTCTGTGGCTATGCCCTCCGACCCGGGAGCGGCGTGCGCTCCCAGGCCGGGCGGGCGGGCGTGTCGGCCGGGCATCGGGGCTACAGCGGCAGGCCGTGCGCGGCGCGCCAGGCGTCCTGGCGCCAGGCGGCCCGGTCGCTCGCGGCTGCGCGGGTGCGCCGGGTGGGGGCCGGGGCGGATTGCGCGGCCTCGGAGGCGGTGCGGTAGTGGCCCGCGCCGTGGGCGTAATTGCAGGAGGGGGTGGCGTAGTGCCGGATCGGGGCGCCGTTCGTGCTGCGGTGCGGGGCGCCGGGGGTCTCGCACCAGACGTACTCGGTCTTGCTGAAGAGCATCTCTTCCGAGATCTCGTCGGCCGGGCTGGTGGTAAGCGGGATGGCCTCGCCCTTCATGACGATGACCGTGTAGGTGGTGCCGTCGGGCGCGGCCAGGGTGTAGGAGCTGGCTTCGCTCGGGGCCGCGAAGCTGGTCTTCTGGGGGTGGGTGGTGACCGGGCCCTCGGCGTCGAAGCCGAAGCCGGAGCTGTCGAAGGTGGACGCGCTGACCTCTGCGATCGCGTAGGCGCTGTCGTACTCGTACAGGTCGGACATTGTGATCTCCTCGTCTTGGTTCCTACTAGCTACAGCTTACGCCATTTCTGGCCCTAGCGCTAGCCCCTGCAGGAAATTTCCTGGGGATTTCTCCTACGGGGCTAGCGCTCCGGCTACCTGCGCCAGCCGCGCGACTCAGCGAAGTACCGGGCCGAGTGCCAAGCGCTACGTGCGACGGCGACGAGGTAGGGGCGGGTAGCGCGGTCATCAGCTACACCCTCATTGAAGCTAGCCCATTCCTCAGACGCGGCGAACTTCCAGTCGTTAGCGTAGGTAACGATTGCGCGGTACGCGCGGCGTAGGCGGTTCTTCATTCCGGGCTCCTTAGGCGGCGGGGCTACTAAAAGCAATCCTACCGCCTACAGCCGGGCCGCGCTAGCCCTCAGCAGAAGTTTCCTGAAATTCTGGGGGCTAGCGCGGCCAGCCGGGCTACTGGTCGGAGCCGCCGACCGTGGTGGTCTGGCCGAACAGGTCGAGCAGCGCCTCGCCGCCCGTGCGGTACGGGCTGTAGTAGGCGAAGCAGGTGGGGTTCAGGCTGGCCTCGCGGCACTGGCTGGCCGGCTGCTGCTCGGCGCAGATGAAGGTGACGTCGCGGTAGGGGTCGCGGGCCGTGCCCGAGCCGATCCCGAGGGTGAAGGTGGCGCCGCGCGTGCAGGCCTTCTCGAGCTGGTGCAGCTGCTGGGCCGGGGTGGTCGGGGCCGCGCTCGCGGCGGTGCCCCCGAGGTGGCCTGCGATGGTGGCGCCGGTGATCATGGCGCCGCTCACCAGGAAGGCGGCGATGCTGCGTCGGACGTTCATGTGGGCTCCTATGCGTGGGCTTTGCTGTGGTGGGATTTACTGTGACCGGCGGCTGGCCGGCCGGGCTGGGGTTACCCGGCCCTACAACACCAGTATACGGGGTGTGGGGCGGGCTGGCTAGGGGGCAGGGGGAATTTTTTGTGGTAACTTTGGGTAGGGTTCGGGTAACTTGCAGTTATGGAATGGCTATTCCGGGGGATTATTCGGGGGCTATTCGGGCTTTGAATGGTTATTTATGTTCGCTCGGGTTTCAGATTATGGTGTTCGTTCTATCGGGTTTTCGGGCATGGGGCGCCTGGGTCGGAATTTCTCAATCCCCCCCGAATGAGCGTATTCTGGTCCGATTTTCGACTGTTTCACCTGGTTACGCCCAGAATAAGCGCTAGAATCGTATGATACTGTGGTCGAGCATATGCCCTGGTCAGACCCAGAATACCAGAATATATGTAATTTTCGATTACTAATTCTGGTCAGGTCGATTACGGTGAGTTACGTACATTTCGCGTTTCCCCTGGTCACGCCCAGAATACCAGAATATACCAGAATATGTGGGGGGTATTCTGGGTTCTACCAGGTATTACACACCAGAATACGGTGATTCTAGGGGGGCGGAGAGCGATCCGAGAAATCGGCTGAATTTCGAGCTATAATAAATTATGCACAATTCATCCGAATATTCTGGTAGAAAGTCCAGTATTTCGTCCGATTCTCTACAGTTTCAGCTCCTAGATTCGGAGTATAATGCATTTATAAAGGCCATTTTGTGGCCAGAAACGTCACATCTGAAAGTTAGCGACGAATCGCGTCGACAACTGGCGATGGCAATGACAGCTTTCCTTGAAATGACCAGTAAATCGCTTGTTTCTGGTGCCGAAATGGGCGAAATTGTGGTGATTATTCGCCATTTCGCCAACATTCTCGACGCTATTTCTGGTGAAATTAGCCCAATTTCTGGTGGAAATTCGCCCGATTCTGGCGTTTCTTAGGCCGATTTCCTGGCGTTTACAGGCGATTTCCTGGGCTTTCCGGCGCCCGCGCGGCCCCAGAACTGGTGCTGCATGCGATCCAGAATGGCGGTATCCGACGAAAAACTGGTCGCCGTACTACCCGCGTCCTCGTGATTTCCTGGCTCCTAGGGGACGTCTGGGGCCTGTGAGCCGGGCCAGAAAATGGGCGTGAAAAAGCCCCCGGCTGGTGACCGGGGGCTGTGAAAACTGGCGTTACGGGTGCGCGGGTGGCCTAGCGGCCTAGCTACCAGCAGCCGGTCTGCCACGGGTGCCGGCCGTAGCTGGCGTGTGCGGTGGCGAGGCAGTTGGAGTTCATGGCCTTGCGGACGTTCATAATCATCTGGTACTCGTCGTCCAGGGCCAGGAACTCGGCCTCGGCCTCGTCGGCCATCTTCTTGGCTGCCTGAAGCAGCTCGAAGGCTGTCTCGTACCGCGTAGCGGCTGCCTGGGCTGCCTTAAGCGCGCGTGCCTCGTCTGAAGCTGTGAACATCTTGTCTCCTGTGGGCTAGGTAACTACCCGGCCCCCTACGTCCCTAGGGGACGTCTGGGACCGTATAGCGGCCTAGGCGACTACGACAATCGCGTCGTAACCGGGCAGGTCGGTGTCGATGATGTCCTGAACCTGGTACCCCGCGCTGCGGGCGGTAGCCGTAGCTCCGTCGTCGTCCTGAGCCATGAAGGCGTTTCCGTAAACGCCCCCGGTCGTCATGGTGATGTATTTCATTTTTACCCCTTAGCTAGATAACCTCGGCGTCGGTGTCGGTCGCGTCGATGATGCGCGTGCCGTACTGGCGCCAGCTGTCCCCGACGCGCTGGGCCTCGGCCAGGTCGTCGCTGGAGTAGATCCACGTGTCGGGGGTGCCGCCTGCGGTGCCAGGCCTGCCCCGGCCCGTGAACACCACGTGGTAGCGGCGGGCCAGCAGGCCCTCGGCCAGGTCGCTCGGGACGCTGACCAGGACTTCGGCGATCGGCTTGCTCATGATGTGCTCCTTCCGGTAAAGCGGCCTACCCTCACCCGCCGCCCCGGCGGGGCCTTACAGTTACGACTTTACGGTACCGGGGCCGCTAGCGCTACCCCTAAGGCGGTAAAAACTGCGGTAATTTTAAGTTACCGGTTACCTACGCGCCGTTACCAGTTACGCGGGTACCACCTAGGGGCGGCCCCTACCGGCCGCGTAGCGCCGCGTGCGATTGTACGTGGCCCTAAGCCCCGTAAAACTGGTACCCTAGTAACTACCCTACCCCGCCCCCGTTAGGCCGCGTACGGCGTTTGCGCTGGTAGGCGGCCCGTAAACTGGGCCTACCCGGCCCCGTAGCGGCCCCTACCGGCCGCCCGCCGCCTGGTCGGGTACCTAGGCGCCCCCTACGGCGTACCCGGCGGTCGTACGCGCCGCTAACGATTACCGTTAGCCTAGCTAAGTGTAGGTAGTACGCCGCGCTAACTAAACTGGTACGCTAGGCTAACGAATGTAGTTACCTAGGCTAGTTACCTAGGCTAACGAGTTAGCGGGTACCCGGTAGGGGTATACCCGCGTGGCGCGCCGTAACCCGGTTTATGGTGCGCCCGTAACTACCCGCCATACAGGCTGGTGAGGGTGCCATAGTTCAGAGCCTAAGACGGGGTTAACCAGTGGTTCGCGCGTTCTTGGTTGGTCCCGCAGAAAGTTGGCTGGCGCGTTTTTCCTTCTGTTAACGTCCATGGGCTCCATTTCCATACCCTACCATTACAGTAGGCATCTCCTCCTCCTTTACCTCCATCCCTGCATAGAGTACGCTTCAGCGAGTTACCCGTACAGGAACGCCGTATACAGCGGCAGAAGGCAGGCGATCAGAGTGGGGAAGCAGGAAGAGCCCCGAGGAGAGGGGACCCGGAAGGCCGGGAAGGGAAGGGCTTCGGTCACAGCCGAGGTCGAGCACTGGCTGGAGCAGCAGCGCAAGGCGATCCGGGCCTGGGAGGGCGCGAAGATCGGCAGCCGCGAGGAGCGGGAGGCAGCCGAGGCTGCTACTGGAGCGGCATCCCTCATCGACCGCTGGATGTGCGACGGCGGATTCCTCCCCTCCTCGTGGCGCTCCCCGTGGCCCGAATCCGCCCCTGGCGCCGTAGATCAGAATGCCCACGACGTCATCGTCCGGGTGGGCCAGGAGCTGGCAGACCAGCTCGAGGATGAAATGGAGCAGCAGGCTTTCGGCACGGCATACACCTCCGAGGCGGCAGAGGCTTTCGCCGCCAGCTGGGAGGACGGCATCGAATACCTCCGGCGCCGCGCGGCAGAGGTTGCGCCCGGTGCCAATCCGGCGGTGCGCACGGGGGATATCGCCGAGATACTGGGGGTTCCAGTCCAGATTCACGACAGGTATTTCCAGGGCACCCTGAAGGAAGAGCGCTGGCCAATCGAGGACGCCCCGGCGCCGTCCTTCACCCAGGACGGCCGCCCGATCTCCTTCGTGCGTATCGAGGGGCTCTACTTCTCCGACGCGCTCATGGACGCCGTCGGCTCCGCGATCAGGTCCATGGACCCGATCGGCGGCATCATCTTCACTGTCTCCGGGCCGGAGGGGTCGCAGCCGGAGGAGTCGGGGTACCCCGGCAAGCCGACCCCAGCCGCCGACCAGGCCGGGGAGAGGGAGGAGGCCGACCAGGGCGTCTACGTCGAGCATGTTATGCACTCACCGATGCTGGGCACCTCGCCGAAGCCCCTGGGAGAGAGCTACCGGCAGCGGGACGAGCTTTTTGCCAGCTGGTGGGAGCAGGTTCGGAACCAGCTCCCGGCAGAGGCGGTGACTCTGGCCTGGGAGGCGTTCGCTACCGGCTGGGAGGAAGGCATTGAGGATCTCAGCAAGAACGCCAGGGCAGAGACGCTGGCCATCATGAAGGCAAGGGGCGTTGCCCCGGACGGGGACTTCATGAAGGGGTTCGAGCAGTGGTCAGACGAGATCATCGCTCGCATGATGAAGAGCGGCCCTATGGACGAGGAGGCCGCCAGGGAAAGCCTGGGAGATCTTCAGGGCGCCGGATTCACGGGCGAGCAGGAGGCCAGGCTTCGGGAGCGCGTCTCGGTGACGGGGGACTTCCCGATCGAGATGTGGCGGGACGAGCCGATGCGGCAAACGATCTGGGACCTGCTCCGGGACCAGGGCGCGACGATGGCGCGGCTGGACCGGGGCTGGGAGCTGGTTCCGACGACGGACCCCGACTACGACGCCATCCAGGGCTGGCACTTCATGAAGATCGGGAACCTCCAGGAGATGGAGGGTATCTCCGAGGGAAGCTACGAGGCGCTGACCTGGGAGCCGGAGTTCGAGGAGTGCGAGGAGGACGACCCTGCGTGCGTTCTGGTTCGGGCGAGCCTCACGGTGTGGAGCCGTCGCCTGGCCGTGGCCCCCGATGCTCCCCCGAAGAACTGGTTCGCCGATATGGTCGAAGCCGCAGAGGAAGCCGCAGAGGAAGCCCGGCAGGTTCGAGCAGCCCTAGACCTGCCAGGCCCCGACCACCAGGCGGACCCCGACCAGAAGGTCTGGCATCACCTGGACGAGAAGAAGGAGGAGGGCTCCGATGCGACGGAGGAATAGGTCGGTTCCGATACTGCTGGTCGTCGCCCTGGGGCTGGTTCTCGGGGGTGCGGCGTATGCCCTTGCCAGCGAGACCCCGAAGCCCAGCCCGGCATGCGAGCGGGCCATCGCGGCCAACAACTACTGGGTGCAGGCTAACCTTCCGGAATGGGACGCTCTGATGATGGAGCCCCTGGGCCAGGAGTTCCTCAGGATGCAGAACCAGGCAGAGGCGCACCTGCGAGCGGTAGGCCAGGCCTGTCCCGGCCAGGACCCGAAGGTCCAGGTGCTTCCGACGTGAAGAACGTCCAGGAGCGCCAGGCTCGAGCACGGTACTGGAAGACGGTGAACGCGCGGCTACACGAGATTCCGGCGCTGGTCTGGTTTGACCTTGTCGGGATCCTGATTATTATCCTCATCCTGCTTATCCAGGGCAGGTAGCCGTGTATGGGCAGGATCACACATACGCTTCCTGCTACTGCTGCTACCGCTGCCTTAATGCGTATCTGCTCGGGCTAGCTGCATTCGCCGGTCATCTCTGGCGCCTGCTGAGGATCATCGCCTGCCATATATCCCTTACGATGCGCCTGTCCGGGATTACGCTGGAGGCGACGTGAGACGGAAGCGAGAGCCGGAGAAGGCATCCACGGCTTACGAACCGGCTGCCCAGATCTACTGGATGAACCGTTACATGAGGAGCCGCTATGGCAGGTGGGCGTACGCCAGGGCTAGGCTCAGGTACCGGATCGAGGATGGCCTGGGCTGGCTTTCCCAGGGAGGTAACCGCAAGTAATCGCTGAGTAACCGCAAGTTACCCTACCGCAGAAGACCGCTGGTAGGGTATACTTGCGCACCATGCCGGGAAGAAGCGCAGCGAGCGAGCCGAATGCAGGCTCCACTTCGCATTCCCGCAGGTCAGCGGCCCGGCTGCCCGATATCCGGGGACACGCCCGGCTATCGCTGATGCGGGACATTGCCATCGGCGAGAAGTCTGATGCAGTCATGTGCCGGACGTACGGGCTGACCGCTCGAGAGCTACCGCGCTTCGCTGCCGAGTTCGCAGATGATATAGCAGATATCGCGCAGGCTATCCAGCGCACCGGAGATGCGGCTACCGCAGGTCTCTGGATCACCAGACGCCAGCTTCGCCTCGCTGAGATGCAGAGCGACATTGATGACATCAACGCTGCTATCAGCGCCATGCGCGAGAACGGCGGCGAGCTGATCGTCACCTTCGCCCTGGCCAAGTCGTACCAGGGGCTCCTGCGCTCAAAGCTGGGCATTCTCAGAGCTGCAGCTGAGGAGATCGACGGGCCTCGCAGGAACGTCGAGCCCGATGAGGTCAACGCCGTGCACTACATCATCGAGGCTGATGACTTTACCGGGAATCTGACGTGAGCCCCCGCACCCGCTACGGCAAGCCGCGCACGCTCCTGGAGTGGATGGAGCTGGGAGTCGTCCTGGCGCTTCTCGTGACAGTATTCCTGATCCTGTCCTCGCTGCGGAGCCGGGTGTGAAGCACACCGGCCAGAGTCTCGGATCGGTAGCGTACCGGCCACCGAAGCCTGTGAAGGGTGAGCCTAAGGCTGATCGGAAGAACATTCCACGGATCAGCACTCCGGACGTCACCTGTCCGACGAGCGAGATACCCTGGGATTGCAATACCTGTAGCTGGGTTGTGATTCGCTCTGCGGAGCCGAGCCTGCCCGGAAGGCCGGGACGACCGGCTATGTCGCAGCTGAAGCATGCCTCTGCTCTCTGCCGACATCACGCACAGAGGGTCGGAGGGTAGCAATGCCAATCACAGAGAAGGCATGGACCTGCGATATCAGGGAACGCGGCTGCGATATATCCGCAGCTGTTTCCTGGGTCTGCGGAGTCGAGGGGATCCAGATATCAGCGTGCAAGAAATGCTGGACTACCTGGAAGGCGCGGGTGGCCGCCGACAGCAGCCTAGGGATGCGCTGCCCGCGCTGCAGCAAGATACCTCCTCGGGCAGCTGAGCAGGCTCTCCACAACTATAGGCAGACGGGTACCGAGCCGCTGCAGGGGATCATAGCCGATGCCCTCGATAGCGCCATGTTCCGAGAGGGCATTCTTGGAGACGTGCGCAAGCGAGTGCTGGTCCGGCTTCGGAACGAGGAGAGCTGGCTTGACTCTCCTACTCCGCAGGCTCAGGTGGTGTAACGATGAGCTCCACTAGCGACCGTGACGACCCGCGTCTGGGGCATGGCATCGATTCCTCTCCGGTATCGCAGAACGAGGCGTACCTGGTTCTTAGCGAGGAGGAAAGGCGTAAGGGGCTGGTTCGTCCGGTACGCCGCTCCTACCGGCACCAGGACCCCGAATGCGGTGCTGTCACCACGATGAGCCTGGATCTGGCAGAGACCTATGCGCGTGATCCAGGCTTTTATGGAGCCACGTACTGCGTGGGCTGCTCGATGCATCGCCCTGTCGGTGTACACGGCGAGTTCACCTGGATGACGCCGGATGGCGAAGACAGTAGTGAGCTGGTCGGGACATGAGTACCCAGACGACGCATCGCTACCGCCCACGGGGTAGCTGCCGCGCCCTCCTTGGGAACCGATCGCCAGAGATACTGCTCTGCGGCCCGGCCGGTACAGGGAAGAGCAGAGCCTGTCTGGAGAAGATTCACCTTCTTGCCTTGTCTAATCCGGGCATGCGCGGCCTGATAGCCCGGAAGACGGCCACCTCGCTCTCGAGTACGGCGCTCTCTACCTGGAACAAGTTTGTGATCCCGGAGGCTACCCTGAATGAGACTGTCCGGTACTTTGGCGGCTCGGCAGCCGAGCCTGCAGCTTACAGGTACAGGAATGGCTCTCAGATCCTTGTCGGTGGACTAGACAAGGTGTCGAAGATCATGTCATCGGAGTATGACGTGATCTATGTGCAGGAAGCTACAGAGCTCACAGAGGATGACTGGGAGAGCCTGACTACCCGGCTTCGAAACTGGAAGATAAGCTTCCAGCAGATGATCGCTGACTGTAACCCCTCGCACCCCACGCACTGGCTTAATCTGCGCTGTCAGTCTGGCGCCACCCTGATGCTGGACACTAGGCATGAGGACAACCCTCTGCTCTTCAACTCGGACGGTACGCTGACTGAGCGGGGTACCGATTACATCGGTAAGCTGGACATGCTGACCGGGGTGCGTAAGCTTCGCCTGAGGTATGGTCGCTGGGCTGCAGCCGAGGGGATCATCTACGAGGAATTCGGCAGCGAGCACATACTCGACGAGATCTCGATCGAGGTTATCGAGTCTGGGCCCAGGTCATTCGAGAGCTATGTCGACGGGCGGCAGAAGCTGGATCCGTTCGGCATACCGCTGAGCTGGGAGCGCGTCTGGTCTGTCGACTTCGGGTACACCAATCCATTCGTGCTTCAGTGCTGGGCGGTCGATCCCGATGACAGGATCTACCTGTACCGGGAGATATATCACACCAAGCGGACGGTGGACCAGCACGCCAGCAAGATCATGATGATCGTGGCGCCGGATGGCAGGTGGCTCGAGCCGCAGCCTACCGTTATCGTCTGCGACCATGACGCCGAGGGCCGGGCTGTCCTGGAGCGAGAGCTGGGCATGAGCACGGTCAACGCCCACAAGTCGGTCCTTGAGGGGATTGACGCCACGCAGGTTCGCATGCGGATGGCCGGAGACGGTAAGCCAAGGGTGTTCTTCCTCAGGAACGCTCTTGTAGAGGAAGACCCGGAGCTGAAGGATTGCGGGAAGCCTACCTGCACCCTTGAGGAGATTCCGGGCTACGTCTGGACTGACAAGGAGAAAGAGGCACCGGAGAAGAAGGACGATCACGGGGCGGATGCTATGCGGTACGCTGTGGCACAGCGGGACTTCGGCACCCGAGCCCTCTTCAGAAGCTTCATAGCGTAGTGGGGAGAGGAAATGGCTGGGTCAGATAAGCGTGTGAGTGTCGGGGTCGATCTCGATCTTGGCCTGGGCGGAGTGGTCGGAGCCGTTGTCGTGTACCCAGGCGACAAGATCGTTCTCACATTCCCGTTCGAGCTGACCATTGACAAGTGCCACAAGCTCAGGGACGCCATGGAGGAGCAGCTGCCGGGAGTTGAGGTAGTCATTCTCGATAATGTCGGCTCTGCCCTGGTCGTCCGGCATCCATACCGTGTCTATCCAGAGGTGAGGTAGCCATGGGGATGATACAGCTGACCCGAGAGCGTGACCCGGAGGTCGTGGAACTGGTCGAGGCCTTCAACGAGGTCATGCAGAATTCCGACAAGCGCCAGATCGCTACCGAAGTGGCCCGGCTCGCCTCGCGACTTATCCAGATGCTGGAAGATGGCCCGGACCTGATTGAGGGGCTGCAGTTCTTGCTGCGGGCGCGAGCGCGATTCCTGGGGCAGCTGGCCATGGACGCGGAGGCCAGAGGGGATGCGAGGCTGCCATGAGCGAAGTGTATGAGCTTCCGGTCGGCTCACAGCCCGGCAGAACTCGACGCTGGGGGAAGTCCCTGCTTTCCGCTTCCCTGGCTGTAGCCAGAGTCACCGGCGCCAACCTTCGGAAGGTTGGGATTCCGGCTCTGGAGCATCTGCGGGAGCACGGGTACTCTGTAATCGGCCTCGGCTTCGTCGACTCGGCTTGCTTTGTCCACTCTCTCTTCACCGGCCTTATCGTAACTGGCATCTCCTTCCTGGTGTTCGAGTGGAAGGTGTCGAGCGATGGCTAAGTTCGTTTCGCCGCAGGCCTGGTTCGACCAGTTCAGTGGCTGGGATGAAGAATGGGTGGCTAAGTTCCTCGCGGAGAATCCTTCATCCCCGCATCCCCCCTCCTGGCGTAAGGACGGGCAGTGGTGCGAGAGGCACTGGGCCCCATGCCCTGTTCTTGGGGCTAACGGGATCGGGGCCTCCGCAGAGCTGATGTCTATATTCGTTCGGGAGATCCTTCCCGCCAATGCCAAGTCTGCGGCGATGAAGAGTCGCGAGCTGAAGAAGGCCGGTCGTATCTGCTGTAAGCTGGGGGACGAGCGTATGTACGAGATCTGGGGCCACTGGCCCCCGGCCGCCAAGAAGGAAAGCGTGGACTCTGTCTGATGGCCAGGTCCCTGATCGGGAAGATCGTGAATGCGGCTAGTGACTTCCCTAGCACGCATCCCATTCCCTTCTCAAGCAAGTGGAATGTGAATGGCGGTCTGTACGGATCGGGGCTTCAGGACAGGTTTACCCAGCTTCAGTCTCAGGGTACAGTGGGAACCCTGTTTGCAGTTATCCAGCTTCTGTCCACCGGATCGCATGTATCTGGTGACTGGGGGCTATACCGCAAGAACCGAGATGGAAGAGTTCGGTACACCACAAGCGATCGTGGTTCCGACGAGCGCATGGAGGTCCTGCAGCATGCTGCGCTCGATCTCTGGAATCACCCGAACGACTTCATGACGGGAGCTGAGTTTCGCGAGATCGGCTGGCAGCATATGGAGCTGGTCGGAGAGTGGTACTGGGTCCTTAACAGGGGGCCTAGCGGTCTGGGCATCCCCGTTGAGATGTGGCCCGTCAGGCCTGATCGTATGGAGCCTGTTCCAGACAAGAAGAAGTATCTGGTTGGCTGGGTCTACACAGGACCGAACGGCGAGGCTGTGCCTCTTCTGCACTCTGAGGTCATCCAGATGAAGTACCCGTGCAGCACTGACCCCTATCGGGGTATGTCTGCGGTGCAGAGCCTGCTCGCTCACATCGATTCGGCCAAGTACACCGCAGAGTGGAGTCGCAACTTCTTTCTGAATAGCGCTACGCCGGGCGGTATCGTTCAGTTCGACAGAAGGCTGACAGACCGAGAGTTCAACGAGTTCACCGCTCGCTGGCGCGAACAGCATCAGGGCGTTGCTCGAGGACACCGGGTCGGGGTGCTGGAAGCTGGCGCTGTATGGAACCCCAATACCTACAGCATGCGAGAGATGCAGTTCGTTGAGCTAAGCTCTCTGAGTAGCAATAAGATTCGGGAGGCATACCGGATTCATCCCAGCATGATGGGCATGGTCGAGGACGTCAACCGCGCCAATGCGGAGACGGCCGAGCAAGTCCACATTCGCTGGCACGAGATTACCCGCCTCAAGCGAGAGCGGATGGTTCTCAATGAGAAGCTGATTCCCATGTTCGAGGGGACGCGGCGTACCACGGTTGAGTTTGACTTTGCTGACCCGAGCCCGGCTAGCGCTGAGGATGCGAACGAGGAGCTGACTGCCAAGACCAATGCAGCCAAGCTCCTGATTGACACGGGGTTTGACCCGGAGGAGGTGCTACAGACCGTTGGATTGCCGGCTATGCGATTCGTAGGGCCGCCAGCTCCAGCGGGCACCGTGATGGGAGCCCCGCGTCCTTCTCTCGGGCCGGGCGGACAGGGTAAGCCTAGCGGTAATGATGAAGAGCCCCCACCACGTAGCCAGTATGACGGGGTTGAGGGTGTGCAGAACTGGCTGGACATAGGCGCGATGATTCGTGATGCGTTCAGCTCAAGGGCCATTTCTAACGGCCACAGCAACGGGCACAAGGAGCTAGTGTGAGCAGGCAGACTCCATGGCGTACGGCCAGGAAGATGTATGCACTGAGCCAGCCCGGCCACAATGACTGGTACCGGATTCGGAACCAGGCCAACGGCCCGGCTCAGCTGCACATCTACGACGAGATCGGCTACTTCGGCGTCACCGCACAGGACCTGGTTCGGGATCTGGCCGACGTGACCGGACCGCTCGAGGTGCACCTCAACTCGCCGGGCGGGGAGGTGTTCGACGGTATCGCCATCTACAATACGCTGCTGGCTCGCAAGGACGTCACCGTCGTCATCGACGGAATCGCGGCGAGCATCGCTTCCGTCATTGCGATGGCTGGCAATCCGGTGCTGGTGGCCCGGAATGCCCAGATGATGATTCACGAGGGGCACGGCATGGCTATCGGCAACGCGCAGGATATGCGCGACCTGGCCGAGATGCTGGATCGGACCAGCAACAACATCGCCAGCATCTACGCAGACCACACCGGCAAGCCGGAAGCGTACTGGCGGCAGATGATGAAGGCCGAAACCTGGTACACATCCCAGGAGGCGATCGATGCCGGGCTGTGTGATCGCTTTGTCGATTCCGGAGCCGGACGACAGGTTACCCCGATCAGCGACAGCTGGGACATGAGCATCTACCGGGGGCAGCCCGACCAGAAGAATCGCGGCGGCCCCAGGGATGCCGCCTCGGTCCCGTACGTGAGCGGTACGCAGGCTCGACACGCGCCCATGACCGGAACGCACCGGCACGACCACGCGGCGCATGGAGCTGACGATCACGACGACGGGATGCACTCCCACACGCACTCGCATTCTAACGACGCTGACCATGCGCACGGCGACCAGCACGGTTCGCCAGACTACGACGGCGGACGTCCGGCTAGCCAGTACGACAGCGCCGACACCGACATCAGGAACAAGAGAGAGGAGGATACAAAGGCGCCAGAACAGAACAGGCCGGAGTCGGGCTCTCCGCTCGAGATCTCGGACCAGGACGTAGAGCTTTTCCTGAACAACCTGAAGGATGTGAAGTAAGTGCCACTAAAGTTGCCCACGAGGCCGGAAGAGCTCGAGGACTTCATCGGAGAGCCGAGCAACGTCAAGGCTCTGATGACCGAGACCGGCGCGTTCAAGAACTTCATCCAGGTCTACGCGCAGCACCAGATCGACAAGGACCTGCACCTGCAGCAGCAGATCAAGGAGCAGGTCCAGATCGGCCTGACCGAGTTCATGCGGGACTCCGGCTACAGCGGCTCTCGGCTCGACATGTCGAATGCCGCCGGGAGCAAGAAGTCCATTCTGCAGAGCGTCCGGAGCGTCAGCCACGGCAAGGGTGCGGCCTACAACAAGGGCTCGTTCGGCGCCAAGCTCGAGACCGAGATGGGGGCCGACAACCAGTTCGACTCCACCGCCGAGTTCTTCCAGGCTGTCTGGCCGAAGTACGAGACCCTGCGCAACTCGGACGTGCTGAAGCGGAAGCGCGAGGCAGCTCTCCGGATCCAGAACAGCTTCGGCTCTGAGGTCCCGGCTGACGGCGGCTTCCTGATCCCGGAGGTCCTGCGGTCTGAGATCCTGCAGGTCGCGCTGGAGTCGGCGGTTGTTCGGCCGCGCGCACAGGTCATCCCCATGGACAGCCTGCGCGTACCGATCCCGATGATCGACACCACGAGCAACGTCTCGTCCGTGTTCGGCGGGGTTGTGTGCTACTGGACCGAGGAAGGTGCACAGCTCGTCGAGTCGCAGGCTACCTTCGGTCGCGTCGTTCTGGACGCCAAGAAGCTGACCGGCTACGCAGAGGTTCCCAACGAGCTGCTCGCCGACGCCCCGGCCTTCTCGTCCTTCTTCGACACCATCTTCCCCCGCGCCATCGCGTGGTTCGAGGACATCGCGTTCATGACGGGCACTGGCGTGGGCGAGCCTCTGGGATTCGTCAACTGCCCGGCCTCGGTGCAGGTGCCGGTCCAGTCCGGCCAGGCTACCAAGACCATCGTCTGGGAGAATGTGGTCGGGATGTACGCCCGCATGCTCCCGACCGCGCTCGGCAACGCCGTGTGGATCGCCTCGATCGATACCTTCCCGGAGCTGGCCACGATGGCGCTTTCGGTGGGCACCGGTGGCGGCCCGGTCTGGATGGGGAACTACACCAACCCCGGCACCAACACCCCTCCGGTGAGCATCCTGGGGCGCCCGGTCTACTTCACGGAGAAGACCCCGCCCCTCGGGACGACCGGCGACATCAGCTTTGTCGACATGTCCTACTACCTCATCGGCGACCGCCAGATGATGCAGTCCAGCTCCAGCGAGCAGTACAAGTTCCAGAACGACAAGACCGCCTTCCGGGTCATCGAGCGCGTCGACGGCCGCCCGTGGATCCAGTCCGCGATCACCCCGCACAACAACAGCGCAAACACCCTCACCCCGTTCGTCCAGCTGGCTAGCCGGTAAGAACGGCTAGCTAGGCAGACCCGGAACAAGAAACCGGAGAGAGGCTCCAGATGGCAGGAATGGAAGCATTTGGGCGGGAGTGGAATGTCTGCGCTGTCGCCAGCGGCGTTGGCATCAACATCCGCGACGCGAGCTCGATCGCGTACATCCTGACGGGGGACGGTAGCGACGTCTTCCACGCCACGCTCAGCATCTGCGCGACGCTGGCTGGCTCGTACGTGAATAGCTCGATCTCGTGGAACCCCGTCACCCACTACTACACCAACTCCGACAACGGCGCGGGCACCGGCACCTGGACCAAGGTAGCCAACAACTCTACCCCCAGCTTCTTCGTCGGCGGCTCGTACCTCGTGCCATACACCGGCAACTTCACGGACAGCGAAGCGGTTGTCATCGAGGTTCTGGCGTCGCAGGTGCCGGCCGGGTACAACTACATCAAGTGCAGCGTGTCGGCCGGTACCGGCCTGTGCGTTGCCGTCACCGACCTGGACGTGCAGCGGGCTCCGGCCAACCTGCCCGCCATGAGCCTGTAGGAGGTTGCAGGCATGTCGGCTATCATTCAGGGGTACCAGCTCCGAGCGCTGGAGCAGGGAGCCCTTGTCCAGAAGGCAGCACAGGCACTGCCACAGGACACTACCTCTGACCTGTACACCGTGACCGGTGGCGCCGTTCTCGTGACGGGGCTGCTGGGACTGGTGACTACAGCCATCGGAGCTACCGCTACTACCCTCGCTCTGGGCACGGCCCCGACCGTGGGTACGGCGGAATCGACGGGCATCGCTACGGCGACAGCCATCACCTCCGCGGAAGTTGGTACCTGGGTCACTCCGCAGACCAGTGCAGCCGTAGGCGGCGCGCTGGTAGTCGGCGGACATGCAGGCAACGCCCTGTACCTGACTTCCTACCACATGGTCGTTTCGGCCGGGTACATCACCTGGACGACTTCGGCCAACGACACCGGCCAGATGGCCTGGTACCTGACGTACGTTCCGCTGGACACGGGAGCGTATGTGTCATGACCGTATCGTATTCGGCAGCGTCGCTGCGAGAGATCCTCATCGGCGTTGACTCTAACGTTGCAGCAGCGACGCTGCCGACTGCGGTAGCGTCCCCGTACACAATGTGGACTGTGACCGGCGGCCGGATCCTTCTGATAGGGATCGTCGGACAGGTGGTAACAGCAATCGGCTCTTCGGCCCAGACGCTGAAGTTCTCTACCCAGGCATCTGCGGCTGGCTCGTCGGCTGTCGACCTATGCTCGCCCTCCGCTAATATTGCGAATGCTGCGATCGGGGTCAACTTCTCGCTGCCGCCTGTTCCCGGCGATTCCCTGAACTGCGACCTGACGAGCCTGTCCGGGATCGTGTTCGGGAATACCCCTATGGTGATACCAGCTGGCGTCATCACCCTGACTTCAACTGCCACCAACACTGGAACGGTCGAATGGGACATGTATTACGTCCCGCTCGATCTGACTGCTGTGGTAACGCCGGTCTAGGAGGGGCTATGTGGGAATGCAAAAACTGCGGATGTCGGGCGATCGCGGCTAGCCTGGAATTCTGCCCCATGTGCCGTCTGCCGCGTCAGGCTTCGGCGGATTCCCCACCCGTCGAAGAGACGTCTGCGGGGGAGGCCGCTGTGACGGATGCCTCCGATTCGCCCGGCGGAGAGGACCTTCCCTCGCAGGCGTCGTTGCCAGGTCAGGAGGTCTGGAGCTAATGCCACATGCAACGGTAAGTAGCGGAGCTAGCAACGAGCTGGTCCCCGGCTACTTCGACAGGAGAGAGGAGGAAGAGCCATCAGCTGGTACCAGCTTCTCGACATCAGAAAGCAAGCCAGGCAAGAGTGGGAGTTCTGGAACACCCGTCCTCCCATCGCCTGCCCCCGCTGCGGAGAGCCCCTCCGACAGGGACCTGCCAGCCAGTACAGCGCCATCCTCTTCTGTCTCTTCGACGGATGGCAGTACCCAAGAGACTGGGTACAGCCCAGTCCCCCAGCCGGACTCTTCGGAGGCATCAGCTCCAGTGACGCCAGTTACTCCGGACCAGGTCCCTGAGCTAGAGGAAGCCGCAGAGGTCTTGTCGGCTGCGCACGCCGCGTATCGGCGCGGCGAGCTAGACCTAGCCGACAAGCTCCTGGGTCGAGCCGAGTCCCTTGATGGGACGCTCGCTGAGATCGTGGCGACGGCACGCGGAGTCGTGAATAAAGCTAGGGCGGCCCAGGCCGAAAGCTAAGCGGCCATCCTAGCCACAACCGAATAAGCAGAAGCCGTTCCACGCGGCGGGCATACCGCTAGCGACGCCAAGAAAGCAAGGGACAGGATGGCACTGATCTACCGGCCGTGCTACGCCACGCGCGAAGAAGTCATGCGCGAGCTTGATGTCAAGCTGGCGTCGTACAACAGTGCCCGGATCGATCGTGTCATCCAGTCTAGCAGCGAGGATGTCGATGAGCTGTGTGCCCGCCGCTTCTACTTCGAGGATGCAACTCGTAGCTGGGACTGGCCTAACTACCAGTATGCCTATCCCTGGCGGGTCTGGTTTGACAGATCTGAGATAGCAGACGTTGATGTGAATGTTCCCGTTGTCGTTAGCGGCGGGGTGCTGATAGACAACGCTGATATCTTCTGGGGCGACCCCAATTACCCCACAGCCCCGTACACCTACCTCGAGCTTAACCGCGACAGCAGCGCGGCTTTCGGGAATGGACCGACACCGCAGCGCGAGATCGTGATCACTGCAACGTACGGGTACTGGATCAACACCTATCCTGCAGGGACCCTCGCAGCTAGTATGGGCTCCAGCGACAGCACGATGACAGTGTCTGATGGTGCTACTCCCGGTGTCGGAGATGTGGCGATCATAGACAGCGAGCGCATGATAGTCGTTGATGCTGCCTTTACTGACACAGGGATCAGCCCTTCCTCTGGATGCACAACTGCATCTGCAGCGGACAACACAATGGCCGTTCCGAGCGGCGACGCCTTCTCTGTAGACGAAGCCATTCTTCTGGACAGCGAGTGGATGCTGGTCCAGAACATCATGGGGAATAACCTGACAGTCAAGCGCGCCTGGTCCGGGTCCGTCCTCGCGACTCACTCGCTTCCGAGCATCTGGGCTCGACGTCTGCTGAGCGTTCTACGCGGCCAGCTAGGGACGGTAGCGGCCGGGCACAGCGAATCGGCTCCCATTGTCACGTCTGCTCCGCCTGCACTCATCAAGGAGCTGACCGTAGCTGAATCTGTCGTCAAGCTAACAATGGGTCCGTCAGGCTGGGCCGCCCAGACAACGGCCAACTCTACTTCCGCTAGCGGTGTAGGCGGTACCGGAAGGACCAGGGCCAAGGAGCCCGTAGCCGGTACTGGATTGCAGGCGCTCGAGCAGAGAGTGCTGCAGGCATACGGTCGTCAGGCAAGGAGCCGTGTCGTATGATGAAGAGAGTTGTACTCTGGGCATTGCTGATCGTGTTCGCGGTACTGGCAGCTTTCGGATACCATGCCTGGCAGCACTGGCTTGCCTATGCAACCGGAAGTTACAACTGTCCTCTTAATGGCTGCCCCGGTGGATCAGCTCACAACTACAACTTCTTCTCCGGCTTTGGATCGGACCTTACGGAGTTCGCCATCGTGGGAGGAATTCTCGGAGCCTACCACAAGCACAACTGTCACGACGAACACTGCTGGCGGATAGGCAAGCATGTCGTAGACGGCACCCCCTGGTGCAACAGACACCACAATGCAGCAAGGGATAGGGCGAAGGAGGTGCTGGTTCTCCATGGGCCTCGAATTTGATATCGATGTGCACGGCGCTCTCTTCGACGGCCGGGCCGAAGCTGCGACAGAAGCATTCCGGGAGCACATAGAGAATCAGCTTGCAGAGCTTGCCGTTACACGTATCCGGGCCTTCCTTCCGACCCAGTATATGTATCTCGGCAATAATGGCGGTACACCGATGTTCAATCCGGTTCCGCCAGACGCTGGCCTTCTGGCCAGCCAGGTTCACGCCGAGCGTGCGACGGCCGACTCAACTCTTGTGACTGACGATCCCGTTACCTACGGTCCCTGGATCGAAGGGGTGTCAGATCTCAATATGGTAGTATGGCCGCATCGCAGGAATCCTCCGCCTCGGAGGTTCCCTGGTTACGGAACGTTCCGTAAGATTGCCAGCATGCTCGAAGCGGAGACAGAGGAGATCGCAGAGCGCGAGATTCAGCCTTATATCGAGGAGATGAACCAGTAGTGGGGAACATCAAGTGCTTCCAGTGCTGCGCCGAGTACAAGGTGCTTCTGGACAGGGAAGACCCCGAGACCGATGTCGAGGCTGAGTGGGCGAAGGTCAACGAGGCCGACACCTGGGTTCCGGTCTGGCAGCAGAAGCAGGTTATGGGACAGCTGGTCATGGCCTGCGTGGCCCTTCCGATCTGCATCAGCAGGCACATGGCCGCCAAGCAGAAGACCGCCGAAGAGCTGGCCATCGAAGGCGGCCGGGTTCTGAGCGGCCGGGCCTCGCTGACGAACCCCGGAGGTAACTAGCATCATGACCGCGAACTTCAACGACGCTGCGATCAACATTGTCCTAGACAAGGTGATCAGCTATGCCATGGCGTCGGGGAGGTTCGATAACGTCAACGGCCACGAGCCTAAGAACGCGCCGGGGGCCGGGGTGTATTGCTCCGTGTGGGTCCAGACAATCTTCACGATGGGCAAGCTCTCCGGCCTTGCGGCCTCCTCGGGTGCTATCGTCCTCAGCGTCCGCGTGTACACCAGCTTTACGCAGCAGCCTTTCGATGCAATTGACCCTCAGATAACGGCGGCAATAACTGACTTCATGGGGTCTCTTACCGGGGATTTTGAGTTCGGGCAGGAAGCTAGCGTCAGGAATGTTGATGTGCTGGGGCAGACAGGAGTGAAATTCCAGGCTCAGGCTGGGTACGTTGAGATAGATCGTCAGGTATTCCGCGTAATGACCCTGACCGTTCCTATCATCATAAACGACATGTTCACGCAAGTAGCCTGAGGAGGGCTAGATGGTAGGAAAGCAGTCAGGCCTCGGCGACAACTTCTACGTCGGCGGATACGATCTATCTGGCGATGTCAGCGCTATCGGACAGCTGGGTGGCGGCCCCGCTCTTCTGGACGTAACGGGCATCAAGTCCTCGGCGAACGAGAGAGTTGGCGGTCTGCGAGCAGCTGACTGGCAGTTCTCTTCTTGGTGGGAATACAACTCGGCTGCGAGTAACCCGGCATTCCCTCTGACCACCGTTCCATACGTCAGCACGTACGCCTGGCCGGTCCTCGTGACTATCACCGGCGGTACCGTTACGAATGTATCCATAAACGGTAGCACTGCTGGAACCGCAGATGGAACGTACCTTCTCCCCTCCTTCGGTACTATCACCGTCACCTACACGGGTTCTCCTTCCTGGACATGGACTTCCGTCCTAGCCGAGCACTCTGCCCTGAGTCCTCTCCCGACTTCGGATATCATCTGCAGCTATTTCCGTGGCGCAACTCTCCAGGCCCCGGCAGCTAGCATGAATGGCATCCAGATCAACTATGACCCGACGCGCGACACCACTGGTAACCTGACTCTGGCTGTCGAGGTTCAGTCTGACAAGTACAGCATGGAATGGGGCGAGCAGCTCACAGCCGGCATCCGGACGGATACCGCTGCCACTGTCGGGTCAGCCATCACAGACACCGCCGCTACCGCGTTTGGTGCACAGGCTTATGTACATTTGCTGGATTTCGTCGGAACCTCGGTGACGATCACCATCGAGCACGCCACCACTTCCGGGGGATCTTACAGCTCCCTTCTGGCAACTAGCGCCATGTCGGCCATCGGAGCCCAGCGACTGAACACCTCCAATTCCACAACGGTGAATCAGTATCTGAAGGTGGCCACGACCGGAACGTTCACGTACGCATCGTTTGCGGTCAACTTCATCCGCAACCCGATCGCAGGAGTCGTGTTCTAAATGCCATTCACGAGGGGCGCGGTTCTTCTGAACCGGATACAGCCTGGCTTGCCGCCGCAGAGCTACAAGAGCTATGAGATGCGATACCCGTTGCGGACGCACTGGCGGAAAGCGACATGCGAGGAGGTCGAGTGCGACCACTGGGTGATGGGCTGGGACACGCTGATCGATACTTCGACGGATCTCGGCCAAAGGCAGTATGACTACTGCCACGGCGACAGAAGCCGTTCATTCACTGAGAAGCGAGAGGGGCTGACTATCGTCCGGTTCCATTACGGTCCGGGTAACCAGCCTTTCCCCGGCCCGCGCCACGACCACCGAGTCAAGGTAGAACGTCCTCCGCTATTCGTGGTTAGCGGAGGGGACTGGCGGGGTAACCCGCGAGGCACCGATCCGGTGCTACACCGGAACGGGGAGAACTGGGCGGACGATTTCGCCACCCACCAGGATGCTCTTGAGAGAGCGGGAAGGTAGCCGAGCATGGCAAAGACCGGCGGTCTCGGTGAGGTAATCACCGTCCAGGACGCCAGCGCAAGTGCCCAGACGATCACCAACGACATCACCAACTGGACCCTGAGCACCCCGCGTGCTGTCCAGGACGTGACCGGCGTGGACAAGAGCGCGAACGAGCGCATCCTGCTCCTCGCAGACATCAGCATGACGTACAATGGCGTTTTCAACTATGCCAGCGACATGTCGCACGAGGTGTTCGCGACCGTGCCTTCCACTTCAGTGCCGCGCGTCAACACTCTTCAGCCGACGAACCAGACAGAGCCGAATCTCACCTTCACCTGCATCTTCACCGACTACCAGCTGACCCGCGCGGCTACGGGGGAGCTGACCTGGCAGGTGCCTGGCTCTGGCTCGAACGGCGCTGTCCCGACCTGGAGCTAGTCCGGCTTCTGAAGCGAACCCAAGTGGGGAGAGAAGTGATGAAGGGTTTCACCCCGGAGGAAATCAGGTACCAGATCGGGTTCGAGGAGGGGCATCCCCTTCACGGGCTAGAGGTCACCATGGGCTCTATGACTCTTGGCGAGCACACGGCAATGCTTCGTCGCTCGCTAACAAGGGAGCTCAATGAGGAAACCCTGGCAGCGAACGAGGACAGCATCGAGCTCTTCGTGAGCAGGCTGCTTGCCTGGAACATGACGGATCGCGTCGGCCAGCCCGTACCCCGGACGCGGGAAGGCGTTGACTCGCAGGACCGGAGGTACATCACGCAGATCATGGCTGCCTGGCAGAGCAAGATGATTGGGGTCTCTGAGGATCTGGGAAAAGAATCCAGCTCTGGAGAGACTTCGCAGGAGCAGTCACTCGATCTGGGGAGCGTATCCGGAAGCCCCCCGAGCTAGCCGAAGCGGAACTGGTAGTCGGACTATGCGACAGGTTCCATTCCCTGCCCCGAGGCGGAGGGGTTCTGGACCAGGATGTCTCCTGGGTTCGGATGCTCAAGATAGTGCAGCTAGGTACACCGGAAGCAAGACAGCCGGAAGGTGGCTATAGTGGTTAACGTCGTCGAGATCACCATCAAGGCTGACGACGCCACAGCTGCCGGTTTCGCATCTGCCCTGGCTCAGGTTGAGGCGCTGAAGAAGGCAGCTTCTGGGATCGGATTCAACTTCGACGCGCCCAACCTGGCCAGCCAGCTTATGGCTGTCAAGCAGAAGATGCAGGCGGTGGGTCTGGCCGACCTGCTGGACTTCAACCTCAATGCCGGGCAGATAGAGCAGCAGCTCCTTATGCTCAAGAGGAAGATCCAGCAGGCCGGTCTTTCCGACTTCCTGGACGTCAACCTGAACGCCTCTCAGATAGGCCAGCAGCTTTCCCATCTGGCTGACGATGCTGAGGTTACCGTTCCGGTCCAGTACGAGATCCCGAAGATGCCATCATTCAATCCACAGGTAATGGGAGAGAATGTAGATGTATCGGTAGGAGGGCTAAGCGAGGATCAGGCAGGCCTGGGAAAGCTTGCAAGCGACATCAATCTTGTCACGGAAGGATTCCAGGATTCTACCGGGAAGCTCAGCGGCTGGGAGGCTGAGATGGAACGGATTGATGCCATAGTTGCAGATGCTATTGCTGCAGAGAATGCCCTGGGCTCTGCCACCGGCAAGACGAGCGGGGATCAGAGTCAGGCAGCTATAACTGCCTCTAGCCTAGCTGCGGCCTTTGCCACGGCCACGCAGGCAGCCTTGCGCCAGAGCGAGGCTAATTCTTCAGTTGGAAGCTCGAGCGAGGCAGTTGCGGCAGCTGTGCTGGCTGCATCAAGTGCCATTGGATCCGCCGGTGGATCTAGCAATAAAGCAGCCGCCGGATTCACGCTGCTGAACGGGGCTATTGCAGCTGGTATCCCGATGTGGACCAATACCAGCAACATGTGGGGCGGTCTCGGCGGTAAGATGAAGCTGTTTGGCGGGGACCTTGCAGGGATCCTGCCGGCTTTCATGGCTTCTGTCGCAGGCTGGCATCTCCTCGCGGACGGTATTGTAGAGGTAACCGCAACCCTGATCCCAGCCATTGTTGCCATGGCGGCTTTCGGCGTAGGATCTATCGATACCGTTATGGAGATCACCTCACACATCCAGGATCTAGATAAGGCCAACGACGAGCTTGGCGGGACCATCTACCCGCTTACCGGCGGATTCACGAAACTTGCTGCGGCAGTGCAGCCCGAGGTTTACACGCTGTTCGGCGAGGGTCTTGAGATAGCTGGCAAGAACGCCGGAGTGTTCACCTCCCTGGCCACGGGCGCTGGCTCTGCTCTGGATCAGCTGGGGGCTCGGTTCACCCTCGCGATGACTACCGGGGATGGATTCAACTCATTCATCAAGAATGGAGCCAGCGATCTTTCAGGGTGGGGCAACCTGATAGGTAATCTTGGCGGCATACTGGGGAACTTCATAAAGGCCATGCCAGGATATGCAGAAATTCTGCTTGGGATGGCAAACGGATTTACACATGCGGTCGAGATCATCACAGGATCCGGTCTTGGCGAATGGCTTATCAACATGGGCATCGCTGCACATGGAGCTGTTCTGTACGTCGGTCTTGTCGCCACGCTTGGCGCCAAGCTAGTCACGGGCGGATTCAATATCCTCGGTAGCATGGCGATGTCCGCAGCCAAGGGGCTGGACGGAATGGGGACAGCTGGAACCAAGGCTGCAACCGCCCTGTTCTCGATCGGTGGAGCAGCCGAGGGTGCGGCAGCTCTACCCTGGGGATGGATCCTCGCGGCTGCAGCAGGCCTGGTGATTCTGACGCTGAATTTCGGGAAGGCAACGGACCAGGCTAGCGATTTCAACAAGGCTATGGAGACGGCTGTCCAGAACTCGAATCTGAGCAGCCTGGGAGACACCCTTGCAGCCTCCATAACGCAGTCCAATATGAAGGTGGTAACTTCAGAGCAGGCTGTTGCGAGCACCTTCAAGAGTACAAATAATGCCGTCTCTAGCGGTCGAGACGGAATGTCAGCTTACTCTGGCGCAGTAGCCAACGCCTCTTCCATCAACATTACCTATACGCAAGGCTTGCAGGCTCTGGTTGCCCAGCAAGATCTTGTCCGGGGCCGACTTGGCGCGCTGGCTGCCGAGTACGGCGGCATGAATAATGCCCTAGACCTACTGAACGCAGCCGGGATCACAACTTCCCAGATAACTAGCACAAATGTTCAGCAGTGGGACGAGGCCAAGATCGAGGTACAGGCCCAAGACGACGCTATCAAGGCGCTGACTGGAGATACCGGCCGATACGCTGCAGCAATCAATGCCCTAAGTGGACCCGAGCAGTTCATGGGGGACATGCTCAAGTCGATTCAGGATATTGCAGAGGCTCAGACCAACCTACTGAATGAGGTTACTCAGGGCGAGACTACATTCGACACATTTGGCCAGGGTATAGCCACCCTGTCGCAGAACTTCAACTCGGCTACGCAGGGTGCAGATAGCACTACCGATACCGTGGGTAAGCTTACCAGCAAGGTATCGCTAGCCGGGGCTGCCATGGGCGGCCTGACGCAAGCTGACCTGGCTCTGAATCAGTCTTTCTATGCACAAGTTAATAATGCCAATAATGTGATAGAGGCCTTGGAGGAGCAGGAAGCTTCTACCTCTCAGCTGACCACTGCTACCGCTACGCTGACCCAGCAGATGCTGCCCTTCGCCGGAAATAACGAGGCGGCACGCGCCTCTCTTGTGGCCATGATTAACGACGCTCTTGGGCCGGGCACCGTCAGCCTGCAGAATCTGAACACCTGGGTCAAAAATAACAGCACTAGCATGTCGGGGCTGGACAATATAATCACAGAGTCCACCATCAAGGCCGGTACCCTGGCCAATGTACTCCAGACCCAGCTTACCAGTCAGTTCCATGCGGCGTTGCTTTCCACAAGCGGTGCTGATGCAGCTCTCAAGAATTACACCGGTGACCTTGTAAACAATACCACTCAGACTTCTAAGGGCGAGTCGGATCGACAGGCTCTGATAAATGATCTTATCAAGACGGGTCTTAGCTCTCAGCAAGCCACCAACTTTGTCAATGGCCTGGGGAAGGCCGTCCTTGGTCTTCCTAGTGGAAAGAACATAGACGTCAACCTGGAAGGCTCCGGTTCAGGTGGCATAACTATCACGGGTACCGGGACGGCATCGGGTTCAGGCGGAAGGTTCATCTTCGCATCTGGTGGCGCCAGGGTACCGGGCTTTGGCGGGGGCGACCAGTGGCCATACTTGCTGGAGGGCGGCGAGGCTGTCATCGATAAGATGACAACTAAGCAGTGGGCCTGGCTTTTCAAGGCTCTAGGGGTCCCTGGGTTCAGCACGGGTGGCGTTGCGGGATCGGGATCTGGAATGGCTTCCTCTGCAACTAACGGCATCGGATCGGCTATAGGCTGGACTGGCGGCAGGGATGATGCCTTCGGCATAGCCGCAATTCAGTCTTTCGTGAATGCGGCAGAGACATCCGCAAGTGCTGCAGCGGCAGCAGCCGCAGCTGCGGCTGCCGCATCCGGAGGTGGAAGTTCCTCAGCCAATGCTGCGCTGGCTAAGAAGATCTATCCGCCATGGGCAACTGGGATCTACTGGACCGACTGGAACAATGTGGCGATGCGGGAGAGCGGCTGGAATCAGTACGCTGCAAACCCATCGGGGGCATATGGCATCCCGCAGGCTCTGCCATTCACCAAGATGCCTAAGGCAGCATGGCCGGCTAGTGCGGGTGGTTCTAGCAACCCAACTTCCCAGATTGAGTGGATGGTCGGGTACATCCAGTCGGTATATGGAACGCCAATTGGGGCATGGAACAGCGAGCTTACGAGGGGCTGGTATGACCAGGGAGGCTACCTGCCTACAGGCTGGTCAATGGCATACAACGGAACAGGCGCTCCAGAGCGTGTCCCAGGACCGAGTGGCCAGACCATCACCTTCGAGATATCTGGATCGGGGAATACAGCATTCGATTCCCTGATGCTGGAGTGGATCAGAAATAGCGCTCGCGTCAAGGGTGGCGGGAACGTACAGGCAGCGTTCGGGAGGAACTGATGGAAGAGAGAGTCTGGCACCCTGGCGACGGGCCGCTGCCAGAGATCACCGACGAGGACCTATCCCGAGAGGAGCGTGTTCCCCCGGAGGAACAGACTCTCCTCGAGCCGCCGGAGATGGAGACAACCGGCCCTTCGGAGATCACGATGACTGGCAGCCTTAGCCTGCCTCGAATGGGAGTTCGTAATGACTAGCAGTGTTAGGCTGTACGAGCCTGCCCGAAGGGTGTGCCGCGAAGCTTACTGGGCCGAGCGCGGCGCTAGGCAGGCTCGTCTCCGGAGGCACACCGGTCGTCGCTTCAGGATTCTGATGGCGAATAACCCGCAGTTTTACGACGTTACCGTCATCGCTGCGGTCAATGCGGCCTGCGTCCTGCTCAACAGCGGCTTCATCAAGATCTACACCGGCTCGCAGCCCGCCCTGGACGGCTCGGTTACCGGCACCCTGCTGGCAACCCTGACATTCTCGTCCACGGCCTTCGCAACGGCGACGGCTTCCGGTGGGACCGTAACGGCCACGGCCAACTCAATCACCTCGGGTACGGCCGGTAACACGGGCACGGCCGGTTACTTCGCCCTCGTTGAGTCAGGTGGCAGCACGGTGGTAGCTACCGGCTCGGTCGGTACTTCCGGTGCCGACATGAACCTCAACTCCCTCTCCATCTCCTCGGGCGCGACGGTGAGCTGCTCCTCGTTCACCATCACCGAGGCTCAGACCTGATCCGGGATAGTCAATGTCCGTCACAGTCACCGCCACGATGTCTGGTGCTGCGGCGAACGAGCACATATATCTATGGATCACGGTTCTGACCGGGGCTACCGAGGCAGGAGGGGCAAGCGTAGCCGGGACTTCAGCCGTTGCTAACGCCATGCCTGATCCAAGCATCACGCCTAATGGCAGCAACTCCTACATCGGGTTTGCCATCACCGCAGATGACTGGGGCGGCTCATTCACGGCTGCCACGAACAACTCGATTGACTCCAGCTCGAATGACGCCGATGACTGGGGTGCTGGATTCGGTCACTACACAGGAACGGTAACGGCTAGCACGCCGGTTACTGTCGGAGCCTCCAATACAGGAGGAGGGAACGACTACACCACATGGGCAGTTTACGAGGTCAAGGCTTCGGGTGGAAGCACTCCTGCGGTTGACAGCTCCTCTCCGGCTCTAGCGAGCGCCACGGGATCTGGCGTCAAGACCGTGACAGGAGCGGCCTTCACGCCACCCGGAGGTTCGGTCCTCCTCGCGATGATATGCGGCGGAGGAACGGGCAGCTCCGGGGCATTCAGCATGTCTGTTACGAATACGGGAACTAGCCTCACCTGGACGCAGCGAGCAGGCACAACTCCGGTTACGGACCAGGATACATTCGCGTTTACTGCGACGGTTCCAGGAGGAGCGGCAGCGCTCCCGCTTCCTTCCCTAGATATCATGCAGGCAGTTAAGAGAGCGGCGTACCGCTAGGAGAAGAAATGGCAGCTCTAACCGCAGCCAACATGGTCCCGGTATTCAGGAATGGGCTATCCGATCAGGTAGTCCTGTACGCCGTACGGGACGTTACTACCGGAGACACCTACACGATGCCGGAATTCTCGATCGCAAAGCAGGCCGTGATCCTCGGCACCACCGTAGCCGGAACGGAGTCTTGTGCCATAAGCGGCAATACGGTCACCATCCCTTCCGGCCTCTCTGGGGACGCCGGGTACATGCTCGTGTGGGGAGCAAGCTCCTAATGGCCAACCTATACACCACCATCAATGGGGCGCAGCCTACTACGGCTGCTCCCGTCAAGGTCGCGACCGGCACCTCTGTCCTGACGATGCTTCAGATCACCAACGGCTCTACCCGGCCGCTGAAGCTAGTGGAATGGGGTTGCTCATTCGACGCCTCTGCGGCTGCCACCCCTATCGAGGTGGAGCTGTTCGGAACCACCGTCGCAGCCACGTCGATGAATACCGGGTTCGTATCAACTTACGATGATCCCAATGCTCCGGCTAGCCAGGTATCTTCGGTCCAGTACTGGAAGACAGGTCAGGCCGAAGGAACCGTCGCCAACTATCGGCCAGCTGACCTGCAGCTCCTGCCTCCGACCAACCCATACATCAAGCAGTGGCCTCTGGGAAGAGAGTTCCAGGTTGCCGTCTCGACCTATCTTCGGGTCCGAGTCACAGCTGGCACCTCGGTAAACATGTACTGCTACGTGATCTGGGAAGAGTAACCGAGTTCCCCGCTAACACGAGGAAGGTGACTGGGTGGCGCGGATAGGTCGCTCTCGGCCTGTAAGTCATTACAAGCATGTCCCGCAGGCCAATCCGACCATCTTCATTCCGCCAGTCACCATGACCGGCTCGATGGCCATGGCGCCCATGGGCTTCTCTGGAACTGCAGCTGGAGGCAATACTACCGCTTCCGGGTCCATGGCTATGGCGCCCATGGCTCTATCGGCTACTGTTAGCGAGGTCTTCTCGGCTAGTGTAGCTATGGCTCTAGCCCCCATGGCTTTTTCCGGGGTTGGTAGCAACGGAGTAACTACAGCGTCTATGGCGCTGGCTCCCATGGCTCTGAGTGCCACGGTGAATGTGGCCAATCCAGTCACCATGACCGGCTCGATGGCCATGGCGCCCATGGGCTTCTCTGGAACTGCAGCAGAGACGTTTGCATCTACCGTTAGCATGGCCATGGCCCCGATGGCCTTGCACGCTACTGCATCTGAAGTATTCTCGGCATCTGGCTCGATGGCCATGGCCCCGATGGCCATGCACGCTACGGATGCCGAGACGATTAGCATGACCGGATCCCTGGCTATGGCTCCGATGGCTATGGCAGGGCAGCCCCCGAAGAACGTCGGCGGCCTGGCCATGTACCCAATGCAGATGCAGGCTACGGTGTCGGTCCAGAATAACTTCCCGACTTCCCCTCTGGATCTTCTGTACGAGCTGCAGATCAACGGAGTCTGGTACGATATCACAGATTACGTGTATCAGAGGAACGACACTTCAATCGGGCGTGGCAAGCCCAATGAGGGTAGCCAGGGGACTTCCAATCCGCAGCAGATGACACTGACTCTGAACAACAGAGACGGAAGGTTCTCTTCTAGTAATCCTCTTGGACCCTACTACCCGTATCTCGGTCGGAATGCCCAGATGCGAATTTCAGCTCCTCTTACTATGCCTCCGCCTTACGGTCTTGGCTACAGGTTCTGGGGAGAGGTCAGCGCATGGCCCCCTAGCTGGGATCCAACGGGCGCTGATGTATATGTCCAGATCACTGTCTCGGGGATCTTCCGTCGCCTGACTCAGTCGGCTCCGCTACGTTCTGCATTCTACCGTTATGTGACGAATCTTAGCATCACGCCTCTGGCTTACTGGCCGTGTGAAGACGGCAGCACCTCAACCCAGCTGGCTAGCGGTATCCAGGGTGGCTTCCCGATGCAGTGGATCGGTAACCCTGACCTGGCCAGCTTTGATGGATTCGTTGCATCAAATAGCGTGCCGACGATGAACAATGCAGTATTCATCGGCCAGACCGGAGTTTCCGGGGCACTTCCCGTAGCCTCATATGCGGTATTCAACAGCGGTAGCGGGGACTGGGAAGCTCCCGCCGGGGTAGACAGCGCCCTGGTCACCACTGTAGCAGGAGGTGGAGGCGGTGGCTCATACAACGGCTCTACTGGAGGCGGAGGTGGAGGAGGTGGCGAATGGGCGCAAGACTCCGTGCACCTCACCCCGCTACATTCCTATGCCTACTCTGTGGGCTCAGGCGGAGGAGCTGAAGACGCCGGGGGTAACACCTCCTTTGGACCCGATGACGATAGCCTGACAGTTATTGCGCACGGCGGACAGGGCGGCAACTCATCTGGTGACGGGGGCAACGGAGGCACGGGTTCTTCGAACGCTATCCATAACAATGGCGGCAATGGAGCCAGCGGTTCCGGTGGTCCTGGAGGTAGCGCAGGAGAGACGCAGCAAAGCTGGACGGTTGACTTCGGAGGCACTTCTACCTGGACCGCTGACAGCAATCTCATCGGAGACGTCACGGTATACTGCTGGGGAGCCGGAGGAGCAGGAGCCTGGGGAGCTGGTGGCGGTAGCCCAAACGGAGGAGGCGGAGGTGGAGGTGGCGCCTTCTCGTATGGGACCATATCTGCAACCCCTGGAAGCACTTACACCATCAACTGTGGCAGCGGCGGAAATTCTGGTTCTACGCCTTCGAGTGGTACCTCTTCCGACATCACCGGGGACAGCGGTACTTCGGTCGGTGCTGGCGGCGGGACGCACGGCTCCTCCTCGGGTACGCATGGCCTACCTGGCACACCGGGCACAGGTACGGGCGGTTATGACGGAGGGTACGGCGGCGAAGGCAGTACGGGTAGTACCGGCAAGGGTGGGGGTGGTGGAGGTTGCGCCGGATACGGCGGAGCTGGCGGCGACGGTTCCTCTGCGACGGGTGCCGGGGGCATCGGAGGCGGTGCGAACGGTCTAGACGTAGCAGGTGGTAATGGCGGTAATGGCGGGGCTACCACGAACGCTAACGGATCTTCAGGCGGCTCACCGGGCGGAGGGGGAGGAGGTGCAGGAGCTGGTTCCTCTGGAGACGGTGGGAACGGTCACGACGGGCGTGTGGAGCTGTACTGGTATGATGAGGGGGATGCTCCGGCTGCAGCCTATGGCGGCGGAGGCGGAGGATCTGGAGGATCTTCTTCCGCAGGGAACAATGGCGACAACGAGGCCGGTGCAGCAGCCGTGGCCGGAGGTGGCCCTGGTGGCGGCACTCTGGCAGGGTCTTCCTGGAATGCCTCGCCAACTTCTGGGCCTGGCGGTGGAGGCGGTGGATATGACAGCCTTGGGAACCAGGCCGCTGGCGACAATGGAATCCTCATCATAACATACGCTCCTTCCGGTGGTGGAGGCGGAAGCGCTACTGCCAATGTGCTGCGGTTCCTTTTTTCCTCGCCTACTGGCGGTGATGCTGCAGGCGGCATCGTGGCTCAGATGTTCACCACCGGGACTATTGCGTACATCGAGGTGATATACAATCCGAACCAGCCTATCGTCCTAGGCCTGAGTACCGTCAATGCCTCTAACCCGAATCCGGAACCGGTGATGGTCACCGTGGCCGGTGGTACCATCACCAACATATCTGTTAATGGAACTAGCACAGGACAGACTTCGGGAACATTCACCATCCCTGCCGGTGGTACCATCAATCTGACCTACTCTGTGGCCCCCACCACATTCGAGACGGCATACTTCCCCGGTACCGGGGGATACCTGACGATGACTGGATTCTCCGGAGCAGGTGCTACCCTATTCACAACTGGGCAGGCAGCCTTCAATACCGATGGGAACTTCATAGAGGTTTCGGCAGAGCTTGTCCAGAGCGGTAGCAATATATCATATAGCCTTACGGGATTGGTGGCCGGCGGAACGGTACCTCTGGGGAATGGCATAGGAACTCTTGATGGCGCCTCAGTTGGTCAGCCATACCAGATTGTGATGAATGCAAATGGCATCCTTGAAGACAGCGCTTTTGGCCAGATTGCAATATTCGACACTTACTACAGCGTCACAGATGATGCGGCCGCTCTTGCGGCTTATGCCGGAGAGACTGCGGCAGCTCGGGTAACCAGGCTTTGCGCAGAGCAGGGGATCAGCAGTAACATCATAGACGTTGGCGCAACGGACACCACGATGGTGATGGGTCCACAGGCAATCGATAAGCTTGTGAATATCCTGCAGGCATGCGAGGACGCTGATCGTGGCGTCATATACGAGCCACGTAACAGCTTCGGAATAACTTACCGTTCTCGCGCATCTCTTTACAACCAGACGCCGTCTGTAACCTACGACTACAATGCCCAGCATCTGGGCCAGCCTATACAGCCAACTGAAGACGACCAGCTAACACGGAATGACGTAACGGTATCCCGAGTGAACGGGAGCAGCTACGAGGCCATTCAGCAGAGCGGCAACCTCTCCATTCAGGATCCTCCGAATGGCGTAGGCCAGTACACATATGCACTTACAGCCGACGTACAAAGCGACGGACAGCTTCCCAATCTCGCTTCCTGGATCCTATGGATCGGGGTTCAGGATCAGCTCCGTTACCCCCAGATCAACGTTGATCTCTCGCGCTCTGAGATGACTAGTGTATTCGCCGATGTGATATCGGCTGACATTGGCGATTACGAGCAGATCATCAATCCTCCGTTCTGGCTTCCGCCTGGTACTATTGACCAGCTTCTGTACGGCTACACAGAGACCATCAATGCGCTGAAATGGCAGATTTCATCCAACTGTGTTCCTGAGTTCCCCTATGAGGTTGGCACTGCAGGGGCTCCGGGTACCGGGTCAAGGGCAGACACGAATGGCTCCGCCCTTCACAACGGGATAGGAACCGGAGACACTACATTCAGTGTTGACACCGCCATACCGAATCAGCCCTGGGTCACCACGGCTAACAATAGCGCCGAGTTCCCTTTCGACATCATCATGGGCGGGGAGCGGATGACGGTAACGGGGATAACTAGCGCAACAACGCCTCAGATGTTCACGGTAACGCGCGGAGTGAATGGGATAACCAAATCCCACGATGCCGGAGAGCCAGTGAATATTTACAATCCGGCTATCAGTGCCCTCTAAAGGAGAGAAATGGGACAGGCACTAGTCCTTGCGGGGCAGACCATCACCCCGGCTGTGCTGAATAGGATCTATGGCACGGGTGACGCTGTCGCCCATACTGTCAACAACACCAGCTATGCCCAGCTATCCTCCATATATGCAATTCCTGCTTCGGACGCCCAGTCGGGGACAGCCTACCGTCTTTCCACATTCGGCAATGGAACCTGGGGCACAGCAGAGGCGCTGACGATTGCAGTTGGCCTGGCAGGTACCGAGATAGGTACGACTCCTGTCATCTCGGGCTCGGCATTCTCCAATGCCGCAGCATTCGACTTCGAGCTAAACGCCACCCTGATATGCGTCACCAATGGAACATCGGGTACATGGGTTGCCAAGATCAGGGGCGTACTGACACAGTCTGCCAACTCCGTGCTCCCCGGAACTGCTGCGGATAACACTGCTGATGTCGTGGGCTGTACCCATACCGCAGTTACCCAGGACACGACTATCGCCGATAACTTCGGCGTCTATGCCAAGTGGGCTGGTACCACTGGGAGCCCGACTCTAAGCTGCGTCGGGACGCTATTCGAGAAGGTCAACTAGGCCTCTCAGAAGGAAGGGAATTCGATGATCGATTTCAGGAAGCTCGAGCAGGACGCCCTGGCCGCCGTCAAGAACGTCATCTCGGACGCAGAGGCGCACGAGCCCGCCCTCGAGGACGCCGTCGTCGAGGCGCTCGGTGCCGCCGGGGCGCCGGGGGCCGTAGCAGCCGCGTTCGGAGGGCTCCTGTCGGCGCTCGTGGCGCACTTCCAGTCGCAGCCGCAGGGCATCGAGCACCCGGCGGACGGCTCCATGTCGCCGACGGTGGAGAATCCGGCTTCCGTCGCTACGACATCGGCCGCCTGGGAAGCTCCGGCTTCTCCCGCTAGCACCTAGGAGTTCTGGCTCTGGGATACCGATGGCTCAAGACCCTGGCCGCCCGTATCCGGGCAAAGGAAGGAGTTGAGTGAAGACGTGGGAGCTGATACGGGATGTTCTTCTCACCGGGACCGGGATCTTCCTAGCGATACACGAGGCATATTCGGCACACCCCAACGACGCCGTTCTGGCGTTCGCCATGGGGCTAGTAGTTCCGGCCGCGTACGGGAACGTGAGAGCATTGCTGTCACCGCCCGGCGCATCTTCGTCCTCGCGGCGGTCGTCGGAACAGGAGTCACCTCAATCGTCGCAGCAGCAGGAGGGTTCAAGTGAGAAGCCCACCTCATGACGGGGGTGGCAAGAGCCAGACCCCGAGCTTGGGTCGCGGTCCTAGGGGAGAGCGAGGAGAGAAGGGGGAACGCGGTCTCTCTATGCTACATGGAAGGGCTGTCGTGGCCCTCTTCTGCATATCCGTATCCCTCTCCTGCTTCGCCATCTTCTGGGTTAGCCACGCCGTCAACAACAACAACGCTACTCAGGCAAGGCAGAGCATGGTTTTCGAGAAGAAGCTCTGCAGCACCCTTATCCGACTGGAGAGCAACAAGCCTCCTCCGGGCAATCCGAGCGCAAACCCGAGCCGGGGGTACGACCAGCGGAACCAGAAGATCCTTTCTGAGCTTGCACCAGACCTGGATTGCAAGTGAAGTCGCAACAGAGGATGGCCGTTGTACTTGGGGCGGCAGACGGACTCACCCTGGCTCTTTCCGAGCTGATCGGGCTGAGACTTCACCAGAGCGCCATTTTCTCTGCTGGGTTGTCAGCGGGCCTGGGTGAGCTTGTCGGGATGGCTGCTGCCCTCTGGCTCTCTAGCGAAAGCAAGAGTAGCTTTCTGGCGGCAGCAGCCTGTGGATCAGCTACGCTTCTCGCGTGCGTCCTCCCGTGTATACCGTACGCCATCACCGGAGGGGCGACAGCATTGCTGATAGCTTCCGTTATCGGTATAGCTCTAGGAGCTGGCGTATGCTGGCTTCGCCCAGAGAAGGGGTTCAAGGCGATAGCAGAGACATACGGCGTTCTGATTGCGGCCGGGGTCTTGTGCTATACGGCAACCGTAATCAGGATCTGATAGGAGTGATCATGGGGATCAGCATCACCGTCGGCTACGACGCCATTCACGAAAACGTCCATCTTCTCCCGGTCGGGCAGGCGGCCGGGTACACTACGGGTACCTCCGCAATCATCTGGACGCCTGAAGACTGGGCGGCGCACCCAACTGCCGTTCGCATCTGCCAGGACGGAAATGCATCCGACACCACGGCCGATGTCCTGGACGTAGAGAACGGGGCCGCCACCCTGCCCGACTGCGCCACCTGGGCTCAGCTGGCCCTGTCGAACTTCGTCAACGGAACGCGCGTCGGGCAGCGCAAGCCCCTGATCTACACCAGCGCAAGCAACGTTACGCCCGTAGTGAATGCTCTCATACGCGGTGGCGTGACAGAGGGCGTGGGCCTGTTCGTAGCCAACTGGGATCTGAACGAGACAGAGGCTGTGGCGGCCGTTCAGGCCGCTTCCGGTCCGTTCCCTATCGAGGCCATCCAGTACAAGAGCATGCCGGCGTTCGACATCGACATCTTCTACTCCGGCTGGCTCACAGACGTCTCAGCCGCTCACGAGCCCAGCAGGCCCTTCCGCCTCGTGGCCTCGGGCATCCACTCCCTGGCTAGCGAATGCGAGGTTTACCAGCGCTCCCTGCAGTCGGTCATCTACGAGACCGCCATCATGTCACCCGGCGGATTCGGACCGGCACAGACGCACTACTTCAACGGCGGCAACATGAATGCCAGGATGCCCACTGGTATGTTCTACTGGATGCCTGCCGTCTAGTAGCCGGTAAGGTCCTCCCAGGTCCTCTCTTCCGGGAGATCGAGAGAGCCGTCTTCCGTATCGGATGGCGGCTCTTCTCTTTCTAGCCTGCGCTCTGAGAAGAACTCGCTCCAGTGATCGCGAAAGAATCGGGTGATGTTTCCGGTGCACAGGATCAGATCCAGAGTCCCAATGGAAGCCAGGACGAGAATCACCCATAGCACCAGTAGGTGAACGTGAAGTATCATGCTTCCAGCCTTTCCGAGCCCGTACAGAGTAGAGAGTTAGCAGCCATCGTACGGTGCCCAGGGCGAGGTTCCGTCTCGGGCGTACTCGATATCGAAGCCTTCCTCCTGAACCGATATCGGAGCGGTGTATGCACCGCCGGGGTACCCAAGCCCTAGGCTGTCCCAGGTCGACAGAAGGAATCCGAAGAGGCCGCTAGCCGTGCTCGGATTATAGGCGCGGGGATTGCCTCCGGATTCGGCGCGGATGACGCATTGCTCGAAGGCTCCGCCGGTGCTGACCGGGGCACCAGCCTGCTCGGTGCTGACCTGCGCTGCCTGCGAGTACGAGGAGTAGCCGGAAATAGCGGCCAGGGCCTTCTGTAGCAGGCCGGGAATATTCAGGCCTGAAGGCGGCAGGGCCAGAGACTCTCCAACATACAGGCTGTTGGGGTCAGTAACCTTGCTCCGGTTCACCCACCAGAGCGACGGCCAGCGCGAGGTGCTCCCCAGCAGGCGGCCGGCGATCGATGATAGCGTGTCATTCACGCGAACGGTATAGCGCGGGGGTGCAGCCGGTACATTCACGGCCGATACGGCGGGAGGAGCGGCAGGCTTCTCGCGAACTACGGGAGCAAGCTTGCTGCTGATGGCGTCTGTGACACCGGGGGCCGCACTTAGGGTGGGGGTCATAGTCATCATCAGGGCGAGCGCTGACGTTGCCGTCGCTGCTGCCAGGACTATCCTGCTGATTCCATCCATCGAGCTCCAGACCTAGAAGGATCGCACATTTGCGCTGGCCGTTGGCCGGTACAGTGCGCCAGTATTCTGAAGCTACGCCAGGGAGTTACCGATCCGTAACCTTCAGGGCTGAAAGTTATCGATTCGTTACCTGGTAGCCGCTATGACGCTGGCCCGATACACCGGCCGACAGGGAGCTACCGGGCTGCGACCCATCCATCGGTGAATGGGTCGGCCCGGCTTCCGAGCCCTAGGTACTAGGGTCGAGAGCCGGGCCGCTAGGGAGGATTCTAGTCGCACTCCCTTCTGGCGCTACCTCCTCCGGTACCTTGGTACGATTCTTGCTAGCTCATCCCGCTGAGCTTCCGTCAGCCCCTCCCGCACCACTCCCCGGCCGATGTTGACCATGTGCTCGTGATCGTGCATCCGGGAGGTAGCTGCGGCAAGGTAGTGCCGGGCTCCGATGGCAACGAACAGCCCCACGCCTCCGTATATGGCAACCCTGACGTTATGTGCCGCGAGGCCGAGCAGCATGAGAGCCCCCATGCACCAGCACAGTGAGCTTGCCATCCTGTACCTCTTGAACGACCTTCTGGTTCTCACGATCCCTCCTTAAATATGGACTTCGAATTCCTTCACGATCCCCTGCGAGCGAGGAGAGTACCGGGGGTTCAGGCACAGGGTCGGAACTTCGGTAACTTCCTCGATCTCGATTGCAGTTGCCAGGTTGTCCTCGACGAATAGGACTACCTCATACCCCTCTTCCCTCAGCTCCTCGATCATACGGATCTTGAGCTGCGCCGGTCCGATCTTCATCTCCTGGTCTCTGCGAAGCCGGATCATGTCGACGGGGAACTGGTTCCCCAGTATCCACTTGCCGACAGGCACCATGGCTTCGAAATGAGCGCCAGAGGTCACGACCTGCAGCGAACTCGGCGCCAGAAGGTGCATCAGGGCTCGGGCTGAATGGACGGGTGTATCGGCTGCGCAGTTGAGGGCATAGTCGATCCAGGTCCGGCGACCTTCCATAACGTCCCGAACCATCCAGTGCCGATGGGAGGTATTGGCCAGGGTGCTGTCCTTGTCCCAGCACACTGCCTTGCGCATTCCGAAGCAGCGTATCTGGCTCAGGATGGCAACCGAGGGATCGGCGTGCCCCGAGGGCGGTAGACGTTGCTCGCTCATTAGCTCTCCTCGTGCTCGTGTAGTAGGCCGATTCCGAATTGGTGAAGCTGTCGGTGATAGGCTAGATAGCAATCCCAGAGGTAATCTGAGGCGAACCTTGGCAGCTTACCGGCAAGTGAGCCGGGGTGGCGGCCAGCTAGATGAAGAAGGAATGAATTCTCGTCCATGCTATCGGCGGATACAACCGTGGTGACGTTACTCATCCATCTGTTCCCGGAGGGCGTCCATCTGTTCCCAGAGGGCGCTCCTTGTGACTTCCATCTGTTCCCGAAGAACGTTCCCTGTAGCTTTCCTAGAGAAAATCCCTCCTAGGCCACCATGCGTTGCGTAGTTGCATCTAGGCCCGTAGCAATCCCTGAAGCAGTCAGCCTCCTTTCTGGACTTATAGCAGGCAGGCCTGCAAGTCGAGCACAGCATATCCTCCTGGTCCGCCTTGTTCAGACAGGCCTGGCCGAATCGAATGCAGCGGCATTGACCGGGCTCAGCTGTGCGGATAGGCTTGTGGGGTATAGGGGGCTCTCCTGTCGGAGGCCTATCATCGAACAGGAATTCTCTGGGGTCACTCAATTCCAATCACCACCACGATTCCAGGAATCTGCGCAATAACTTCGGGGTCGCGTACATCGGGGTCTCGCGGGGGCCTGTCCCCGAATTTCCCTGGGGCTTTCAGTCCGGATCTATAACGTACAGCTTCTCTGCCATCACGGGGGTTCCGAAGCCAGCTATCCGATTCCCAACGCAAACAACTACGTCGTGCTCTACGGCTATTGACTGAATAATAGCGCGGAGCCGGGGGAATAGAAATCGATTCACGCGAATGTATACCTCTTCGTCCGTTGTGTCGTAGCATCTAAGAGAGCAGTACTCCAGAAGATCCGGCCGCTTCAGCGTCCTGAGGATATCCTCAGCTTCTTCTCCGGTACGTGACCGACGGTTCTCAACGGCATCCTGATAGTTCCGGGTCTTGATGATGCCTGCATATATGACCCTGGGACCCTTGCCATAGTTCTTCTGTGCTGCCGCTCCGTATCTCTCCTTTACCTGGATTGCTGCAACCTCTGCTCCGTTGTGTGTCGGAAGCGGAACTCGATCCTGGGTCCGGATCCAGGCCAGCGCTCGCTCCATCGTCCTCGCGGTACGCTGCAATCCAAAGGGGTCGTGCGAGGTGGAGAATGTCTCCATCTTGCTTACTGTCTTAGGGCCGATACCTGGGATCTTCTCCAGGTCAGCCCAGCTTCCGAACCTTCCGAGGGCGCGAAGCTCGTCGATCCTTCTGGCCTTGCTCTCTCCTATACCCGGTATCTGCTGCCATCCTGCTACGATCCCTAGGCTCTGTACGGGTCGCCAGTTACTACGACTAGCGTTTAGTATGGGTGGGACTATCTGTACGTCATGCGCTAGCGCATCACGCATCAGCCTGAATTGCTGCTCCTCGTCAGCCTTCGCGAGAGAGGCCGCGTAGAACTCCCTGGGGTAATGCGCCTTGAGCCAGGCTGTCCAGAAGGCTATCATGCTGTAGCTGATGGCATGAGCTATGTTGAAGCTATAGGTTCCAGAGGTAACCAGACGCTTCCAGATCTTGAGGCTTAGCTCTCGACTCACCCCGAAGCGCTCAGAGCCATCAGCGAACTGATTGTAGCTCATCTGGAAGGCGGCCTCGCCTAGCTTCTTGGATATGATCCTTCTGATCTGGCCAACCGAGAACCAGTCAAATCCCCCCATATCTCGAAGGATACGCAGAATCTGTTCCTGGTAGATGATCTGCCCGTAAGTGTCCTTAGTGATATCGTCCACCATCGGGTGCAGCGATTCGGCCCTAGATCGACCATGTCGCACTTCGACATATTCGGCAGTCTGGCCGGAGAATAGCGGACCAGGTCTAGATAGCGCGTTGATGTCCGCGATGTGAGCGAAATGCTCAGGTACAACATCTCTGTTGACGAGACGAGTGGCCCTTCCTTCGAACTGAAATACGCCGGTGACGTCGCCACGACGAAATATCTCGATCGTATCGGGGTCCGTGTCCGGAATCGCATACAGGTCCTCCAGCGTCAGCCCCGCCATCTCGAGACAGCGAGCTATCATCCCCATTGTGCTGAGCCCGAGGAAGTCTAGCTTCAGGGCATCAACATACTCGATGTCGTACTTGTCAATGCTTAGGACGCGGACGCCTTCTCGCTCGTATACGGCGCATATGTCGGTGAGTGGGGAGTTGGCTACAATCAGCCCGGCTGCATGAACCCCCATGCCACGCACATTGCCCTCTAGCTTCGTTGCCTTCCAGAAGTCAGGGTATCGATCAAATATGGCCCGGGCATCTGGAAACATCTCAACCGTATCTCTCAGGCTGCTATCGAATCTAGAGTCTCCGCCAGATCGCTCTATAATCAGGCTAGCTACCTGCTCTTTGGCTGCTATCGGAATGTTGTACACCCTAGCTATGTCGACTAGAGCGTTCTTGGCACGATAGCGGGTGAAGTTGGCTATCTGCCCGACGCATTCTGCTCCGTACTTAGCTGCCAGGTAATCACGAACGTCTCCCCGTCGCTCGTCTGAGCAGTCAATGTCAATATCCGGAGGGTCAGCACGGGAAACATCGAGGAACCGCTCGAAGAGCATTCCCTGATATCGGTATGGGTCAATCTCAGTGATTCGCAGGAGCCAGGCGACAACGCTTGCAGCAGTCGATCCGCGTCCTGGCCCGATAGGGATGCCATTGTCCTTTGCCCATCTGATCGCGTCGCTCGTGAACAGCATGAAGTCTGCTAGCTTTTTCTCTAGCATCAGGCTGAGCTCGTACCGCACACGCTCGGCATACCAGTCTTGCTCAGCCTGCGGCCTCTTGCCTATTCCCCTGTACTTCCATCCAAACCGGCACCACTGGACAAGAAGCTCTTCTGAGTTCATATAGACGGCCTTGAATCGATAATGGCAATTATCTGAGATTCACTGAAACCCTGATCCCGAAGGAGCCCCAGTGCCTTGTCATGCAGATAGGTGGCCGGGCCTAGCTCGTTGGGGTCGGTGATGTGCAGAACACTCTCAGCATCAAGAAGCATCATGGACCAGAGAAGACTCCTGATGAATTCGGATTTATTAGCGACTTCCAGGAACTTGTCCAGCTTCGTAAGCCTATCCGTAAGCTCTTCGTCCATGGCTCGTGGTCCTCCTTGCTGATAGGATACTCGAGACGCTCCGCTTTCGGTAGCGTTACATTGCAGCGCTCGGCTATCCTAGAGCTGGTTTCTATGGCATCGAAAGCCTCTTCGAATGAAAGTCCGGTAAGGAGTAGCCTGTTCAGCAATGCGTCGTCTGACTCTGGAAGTGTCATTGGCACTTCGTAGTTCCACTTTCTCATGGCGTCATCTACAGAGTGATGCCCGCGATGTACGGCGTGGAGTACAGCCTGCATCTCGCCTTCGTCCGGATTGGGATAGTGAACGTCCCCGGTGACCACAAGGGGGATTCCAAGCTCCCGTCCAATCCTCGCGTATGCCATGTTAATATACATCGTTTTCTCAAGCTCGTGGAAATGCTGTACCTCTAGGAAGTAGCTTTTGCCGAACGCACGCTGGAACTTTGCCGCTACTTCCATGGCATTGCTGAAGTACTGAACTTTCTCTGACCTAGAGGTGGGCTCGGGGATGCCCTTCCCCCCGAGGAGGGTACAGGCCAGAAGAGAGCCTGAGCATCCCGATAGAGTGATCAATCCAGACTTGTTGTCTGAGAGGCTTCTTCCGGAAACTGTGGGGTGGTGGTAGTAATCGAGGTAGGACTGCGTGACTATCCTATTCAGTCCGCGATACCCATCCAGGTTCTCGGCCAGGATCGTTAGGTGGTTCTTGAACTGCTGCCTGGCGTTCTCTTCCACGGGGCCGCAATATGCCTCCAGACCGAAGATGGGCTTTACGCCTGCCTTTAGCGCAGACTTCTCCAGCTGGAAGTGCGAGCTGACATTGCCATGCTCGGTCAGGGCGATAGCCGTGTACCCCAGCTCAGCCGCGCGGGCTACGTGCTGAGCCGGGGTACCGAACCCGTCACCAAAGCTAAAGGTGCTGTGGTGATGAAGGTTGACGAACTTCATGTGTCAACCGAGATCTTGAAATGCCCTACGCCGGGAATACTCACTTCGGCAACGAGATAATCCCTTTCTTCCTGTACGATCTCGACTTCGCAGCCTACCGACTGAAGCCATTCCAGGAAATCCATCTCTGCCCTTCTACTGCTGGCCCGTCAGGTCTGAGTAGTCGCCCATGCTGACAGGGCTGACATCGGCTCCAAGGCTGCCCGGCTCTCCCCTGGTGCCCCAGGGCATACCGCTGCACTTCAGGCGGTAGTAGAAGCCGTTGTAGTTGATTCCGTCCAGAGAGGAGTCCGGGTCGAAGCGAGAATGCAGCCAGCTACGATGCCAGAGCCTGTCCCGCTTCTTGTCGATCTCGAGGAGGAGGCCGCGCCAGCCTCCACGGCGCCAGGTGGCCCCTTCTGGGTCATACCCTCGCTCGCAGATGATCCTGAGAGCCGGGAGGAATGCCTCGGCTAGCTGGTCGATGGCATCGGGGGTCGGGTTCAGGCCGCAGCCCGATAGGAAGGTGAAAGCCAGTTCCCTGGTCGTAACGGTTTCCGAGCCCGTGACCTGGCTTGCCATCTGGCCGTCAACGGTAACGGTCATCACGGCATCACCGAATCGTTCGTATCCTTGTCCTGCCCCTCCGCCTGCGCCACCGCGCTCTTGCATAGCAGCTGCGTACTCTTGCATACTTGATGCAGCAGCTTTGTAATATCCACCACTTGGCCAGAGCCCGGTAAGGCTCGGTCCTGGCTGGCTGGCCGTGCTTGAGAATGCATTACCTCTGTCAGGCTTCTCTGGCACGGGAGGTCTCCTTTGTACCTCGAAGTCACCTTGCGGGGTCTGAATGGTCACAAACCCGTCTTCGCCGGGCCTGTCACTCGGGCTGCCCCCGGCACCAGGGGTTCCCTTGGATCTATGTCCACCCATATTCTTGGCCCCTCTCCCTTCCGGTAGTGGGTTTCCACCCGCTCGCGTATCGGGCAGTACCTGTCGTTTTCACCTCGGAACTCGCATCGTCCGGTCTGGTAGCAGATAGGCCGGAATAGATCCGCAATCATATCCTGCTGCCAGCCCCGCGAGAACGGTCCGTACTCACGTATGGCATTGATGATGGCAGTCCAGACTAGCTTCCATTCCTCTTGCGCCTGGGAGCATAGCCGTAGGCCTGCGTGTTCCGCGAGGTTGCGGAGATTCGTCTTGTAGTGTACCTTGGTGGTGATGTTGAGGGGGAGCAGTCCGCGCGCATCCTCAGCCGGGACTCCGGCATCGATAAGGGCATTGTAGGTCTTGGCCATACTGGCCACTGCTTCTTCCCAGAGAACGCGCTTCGGATCGTCCTTCTTCAGGGAGCGAATGCTGAAGGGCTGAGCCACCTCTACCCCCGCATTCCGCTTGACTGCGAAGCGTAGGCTCTCCTGAACGTACACGGCTGTCCGCTGTCGCTCTAGCTGATTGGCCCAGGCGCGCGTAACGCCCTCGAACAGCAGGTGAATGTCAATGAACTCAAGCGGTGCCTTCAGTACCGTCTTGGTCATCTCCTGCCACCAGGCATCAACCTGAGCCCTCGGGATATCGCGCATGTCTCTGACCGTTCGCCCTGCGTACATCTCGGAAGCGGCGGCCATTGTCAGGATGGGGTTGGCCGTCATGTTTATGACGGTTACCCTTGGAAGCACAGCTAGTCCTCTGGCTGCCATGTCATCGGGCTCAGCCTCGTACATGGCAACATCAGCGAAGCGCGCTACCTCGGAACCTTCTCGGTTCATTTCACCCGGTCCCATTCCGCCTGTCGATCCATAGACACCAGGGTCGTCAGGGTCTCGTAGTAAGCGTGATCGATCCAGGTCTCGTTGTGCCACTTTCCGAAGCGACCTGTCCGGAGCATCCTGGGGTGACAGTCGCAGGTTGTCGAAAGGGGCTTGTGAATCACCAGGTCAGGCTCGACCAAAGAGAAATAACCTTCCCTGGGCTTTGTTGACTCTATCTGGTACTCTGTCACCTCGTCTTCGAATATACGGCTGGAGCGAACCCAGTCAATATCCTCCCGGGCGTTGTATATGACGGTGTTCGGAGGCTGGTCCGGATAGCTGTACTTGAACACCAGTGCCACGGGGAAGGAGCGGAACACGTGACGACGAGGCTCAAGACACAGATCCCTGATCGGGGCTGTGTTTACAACCAGGTCGTTCTCCTTGCAGATGCTGTCTATGTCTCCGGGGTACAGCATGCGATCGATGATGCACTTAGAGTACAGATCCCACATCTTCCCGTATGCCGCGCGCACAGGCCAGGTGTGGAATCCAGGCTCTAGGATGTCGCCGTTGATGGCGATGTTGACGTCGCCGTACGTGCGAAGCCGGTAGTCCAGGATAGATCCACCCAGGACAATCTGACGCACATACCCGTACGGCTGCTCCGTGTTGATTCCTGGGATAGGTCGGTGAAGCATGATGGGGCCGCGCTGCGGCGTCTTCCGGAAAGGTGCATATATCTTGATGGCCGCCCCTACGTTCGAGGCTGCATGGGCTGCCGCAAGACCCGCAGGACCTGCCCCGATGATGGCTACTCTCAACTTTGCCTCTCTAGGTGTCAGGGTCGAAGCAGACATCGCACGAGGAGACCACAGCCAGCACTCCGGCAATGCCTAGTCCAGCCTGAGCTGCGGCCAGGCCACGAGCGGAGCAGGACACCTCGCGCGGGCAGGGCTTCTTGAGCCGTGAAGGCAGGCTCCTGTACATTCGTATCAGGATCACCAGGAGGAACTTCTGCAACTATCTTGCTCCTTTCACTATGGACGGCTACGGGCGGGACCACGTACCATCTGCTGAAAAACCCCTTCCACCGGGTTACTTACCGGCGACCCGTCATTACCGGCACGTCGGCCGTCCCCTCGGTGCCCGGCTGATGAAGCGGATGTTTCACCGCATTGCCTCGCGAGGTCATCAGCCGGACGCTCATAGGTACGGACTAGAACGGGGGCTCGTCGTCCGGCTCTGCTGCCGCCCGGCGTCCCCTGGCGGGGGCGGCCCGGCGTCCGGGCTTGGGCGCCGCTGTGGCCGTACGTGTCGACCGCGATCCGCGCGTCCGGGTCGCTGGAACAGGCTGGGGCTCCTCCTCCGGCTCCTCCAGCTCGTCGTCCTCGTCGTCCTCCGCGTCCTCTTCCGGCTCGGGCTCGGGCTCGGGCTTGGCTGCAGCCCTACGAGAGCGGGTAGCTGCCGGCTTCGCGGTAGCGGTTGTCCTGGAAGCGCGTCGAGAGCGGGCCGGGGGCTCGGGCTCAGGTTCGGGCTCGGGCTCCTCTTCTTCCTCTGGGTCCTCGTACTCCAGGTACTTGCTGACCCTGACCTGCCACTCGTCGTTGTAACGTTCCCGACCGGTGACCACGCGGCAGAAGGCCGAGTCGGTGTCCGGAGACCACTTGCCGATCTTCTCGATCGGGGCGCCCATGTTGTCGTCGTCGGAGGCCAGCACCATGTTGGACTTGATGTCCCGAAGGGTCAGCCCCAGGGCGTCCAGGAATGGCTTCCAGCGGAACTTGCCCTTCGCGTTCAGGACGATGTTGTCCCAGACAGGGCAGCCGTTGAACTTCTCCCTGGAGCCGATGTTCCCGTCGGCCTCCCAGAGCACCTTGAGCATAGGGTCGTTGTTCTGGGTGTACGTCCACCAGATCTTCTTGACGACGCCAACGAGGATGGTACCCTTCGGGGGCTGCTCCCCCTCATAGTTCCCGAAGTCTTCGTCACTGTACTCGGCAGACTCCAGCTCGTCGAGGTTGATCTCGTCGTCAGGCACCTTCATTCGGGGCATCCGCTTCCTCCGTTGTCTCGTCTTCCTCGTGCACATGATCCAGCTCATCTATATGGATTCGATGATCCTGGTCATGCTCGTTCTTGGTGATGAATCGCATCCTAGGATGCCGCTTCATCACATGCTGCCTGAATTGTAGCTGAAGCATCGGCGTAGCGCTAGCTACTACCGTCTTTGCCGGCTTTCTTCCTGGCATCAGGATGCCTCTAGGATCATCTCGATGAAGTCAGCCATGGCGGTGAAGTCCCCCTCTTCCACATCCTGCCAGCGACCGAATACAGCGAAACGGTCCTTGGCTATGTAGGGCGGGAAGGGCTGGCATAGAAGCCTTCGGACCATGGGCTCGGTCCGGCTCTTCTGAGGGGCGACAGCGTAGTAGGTGACGATGTCGCACTGGGACGTAACGTAATTGCTGATGGCGTAGTTCTTCCCGGTTAGATTCGGCAGAACTAGCTCCTCGCCCTCTTCGTCCTCCTTGTGCATCTCGGTGGCGATCAGGATGCTGTTGTACGGCGCGTCGATTACGCGGTCTATGAACCGCATGAATCCATTCTGCCACTTCTGATGGTCCTGGATGGCTGGGATGTCCAGGTCACGAGCGGCGTTCTGCTCGTGAATCATGCGCAGGATCCATCGGAGGTACAGAACCTGCATCTTTGTGATGCTGTCGACTACCAGCCAGTCCTTCTCGCTCAGCTCGCGATCGGCCTTGTCCAGGGAAGCCAGAACGTGCTCCCAGTCGGGGGCTCGCATCAGGCGAGCCTTGCTGCCCGAGCGCTTAGCTGCAATGGCGCCCTTCTCTGTGCTGAGAAAGGTAGCGTTCGGTGCTCCGCCGGCCAGTACTGTTTTTCCATGCCCAGATGGTCCGTATAGCAGCCAGTTGACTGACTCGTTAAAGTCAGGCAGCTCTGTTATCTCGATGCTGACCGGGGCAGCTTCCATGGACTGAGGATTCTCCCTCTCCGATGTCCTGGAATTTGCCCTAGCTCGAGATGGACGTGCTCCGCGTCTAGGCGGCATTCAATCCTCCTCAGTAGTAGCTGACGCTCTGAAGCTCGCCTTCATTCATGAATACAGAGCGATCTAGCTTGCTGAATACGATCAGCTTCTCGCAGCCGTAGCAGGGCTTCGCGGTGGTGTAGATGGTGCCTCGAATAAGCCGACGCCTGTTCTCGCAAGCCAGAATGGCTGCAGCCTCTGCATGTACCGCTATACATCTACCCGGACCGGCGGTGTCATAGTCAGAACCGGGCTCTACAGAAGAGCGAGAACGCGGGCAGTTTGCATTGCAGCTTATCAGCCGGGAGGAAGACCTGTTCCAGCCTACGGATACAACCTCTCCCGCAACGTCGATAATTACAGCTCCTACCTTGCGCCTATCGCATTCAGCCCTCTCGGCAACAGCCTCAGCTATCAGCATGAAGTCCCTGTCCGTGACTCCCGAGCCCTTAAAAAGCTCTCTCACAGGCTGTTTCCCTAGCCCCGTTACGGTTTCCTTTCCGAGAGGGGAAGAGCCATACACCCTGCCCTCCTCCCAGACCCTACCCATAATAGCTTCCAGCTTCTCGGAGGAATCCTGCCATCTTGCCATGGCGATCTCTACAGTCATCTTCTTTTCCATGGAGCCATCCTACCCCTCAGCGGACTTCTCGCGGTAGCGATCGTAAGGATCCTCCTGCAAGAACTCTGCGTCTCGTAGCTCCATCCAGGAATCTCCGCCGCGCTGGTGAAGCTGGCACATATGGAAGAAGTCGCAGAAGGTACAGTCACGTGTACGGGACTTTCGAACGGGCATCAGGCCATCTCGCATGGCGTTCATCCATATGGCATCATCAGCCAGAGCGTACATCTCTGCACGTATCTCGCGCGGCCCTCTCTCTATGACCTCTCTAACGAAAGCGGGAGCAGGCTGCCTCTTGCTAACACCGCCGTCCTTGTTCAGGTACAGCCCTTTAGAGTTACGAGGCCTTTCGTCCTTCTTGCACTTCCTAAGGAAATTGTATATGATTCCAGATATGCTCTCTCCAGGTCCTATGATCCCCCTGCTCCTGAGTATGGAGGTAGCCACAGCCCAGTAAGATCCTGCCTGTGGATCCAGGGCCAGGTAGGCTGTATTGACCTGGGTCGCCGTCTTATGCTCAAGAAGGTATATCTGACCGTCAGCCTCGTCTCTAACTGCCCCGTCAAATGTAGAGTGGAAGTCGGCTATGTGCTCCCCTTCCCACTTGATCTGTACCTGGAAAGGCTGCTCTATCTCAAGGACGTTCCACTGAGAGTCTCTGCCATAGTTCTCAATGTAGCTATTGAGCATACTGATACCAAGATCTAGGGCGTCCTCGTATATGGCCGGATCCCCCTCCTGGTCAGGTAGCGTGCGAACGTAGGCGATTTCATCGCCCGCATATTCGCTGAAGGCAAGAGCCGGGTGCCTGCCTCGCTTCTTACCCTTTCCATACCACTCAGCGAGTGCAAGGTGGACGCCTATACCGAACCAGCGAGCATCACCCTTCTCACCGCGCGGTCGTAGCCCCATACGGTAGCGCCACCACCACTGCTGCGGGCATCTGTTAAGAGCGCTTCGCTCGCTCGTGGTGATGATAGGAACGCTCACAGGTTCCTGCCGCCGTGCTTGTATGGGCGAGTCCAGTTGTAGGCTAGGACCCTTCTGATCTCGTAATCAGGATCTAGCCCCCAGATCTGGAACAAGTCCAGCACCCGGATGATAGTGTCGGCCAGCTCTGGTCCGACCCCTATCGGCTTCCCGTCCTCGCGGGTCTCGGACCAGACCTTGTCTCTGTACGCCTCGATAACCTCGCTGAGCTCTGTGTGAGCCAGGGCTACGTGCGCCGGGAACTCGTAGCCTTCCCTTGCTCCCGTTGTTCCCTCCCTGTGCCCCTTTGTGGTGCACAAGAGGGCAATCTCCTCCATAAGGTCAGGGCTGATTACCGGCGTGGGCTTTGGGATATACAATGCCCCGTTGCATTCGTGCACCAGGACGCCATCGCCCCATCTATGCGGCGTATGAGTTTCCTGGCTCCAGCAGTTCTTTTCGCTCACTGGTACAGCTTTCGCCTGGGATGTGAGAACGGCGCCGAGCCCTGAGGCCCGACGCCGTAACTCTACTACGAACTCACCCGTTAGGGCTAGGGAACGGACACCGTAGACCCTGAGCCCGGACCGCTGAATTCCGGTACCAGGGTCAGGGGGTCGCTCGTGCTCGGCGTACCGCCCGTCTCGGTCGCATCCACAGCGAACGTGGTGATGCTGGCGAAGGTGATCCTGGTCTGGTGAGAGCCGTCGCGGTTACCGCTCAGCTCCGTCAGCCCAGAGGCACCGTACTGCGCCACGAACCCCAGGGGCAGGGCTGCCGTCTCGACCTGACCGCCGGTGAATACGCCCTTGCCGGCAGCGAAGAACTCGGTGTCGCAGGGGAGGCTTCCGACAACCTGCTCATCCGGGACGCTGTCACCGGCCTCGAAGATCGTCTCGTGGTGCCCGGTGCTCTCGTAGGTCTCGATTGCCTGGCTCCCGCCGGGATTCAGGCAGATCGGTCCGCTGAACTCGCTCACGGGCGAGAGGTCGTCGGCAGGAATGACCTGGCCAGCAGTTAGCCCGCTGCCATGCCCGGACTCCACGACCCACTGATCCGAGAGGCAGCCGCTGGCAACGTTGTCCCAGACCAGACCCATGCCGTACTCGATGCCGCCGTTCGTGGTCTGGGCCAGAACGTCCCCGATTACCAGCGTATCGGGCTCGACGCAGGGTGCCGAGGTTTCCGAGGGGCAGGTCACCGCCGAGAGATTCGGCAGGTTCTCGACGACGACCCGCACGTCGCCGAGCCGCGTGGTGCCGGCCGCGATGCTGCCGGCGATATCGGTGCTGTAGAAGGTGGCGTCAGGCGTGGTGCTGGCCGTTGCGGTTCCGGCAGCAACGAGGCCCATGCCCGAGAGCAGAATGCTGGCTGCGATGGCCGCCAGGAATCGGTACAGCTTGCGGTTCATTGTTCTCCTTCGATGAGGAGACCGGGCGCCCCCAAGAACGCCCGGTCTCTGGATGGAACTGACGGGCGGGAATCGAACCCGCATAGCCTCACCGTACTCGCCAGTTCCCTGGAGCTCCACGGTACCCATAGACAGAACCCCGCAGAGTTCTGCGTCTAGAACGGAGCCGCAGTTCCGGCCGGGACCTTGCCCCGGCGCGCGGGCCTGGCTGGGCGGGTGGCCGGCGTGTCAGCGGTTCTTGCGGGCTTAGCCGTAGGAGCGGCAGGCTCGGCAGCGGCAGCCTTGCGCCCTCTCGGAGCGCGTGCCGGAGGAGACGGCTCCTTGGGCTGGCTGGCGGCCGACTCGCGCTCGGAGCGGGCCTGCGCCCTGCGCTCCTGGTTCATCGGCGAGCGCTGGTACTCCATCCGCAGGGTGCCGGCGAGGGCCACGATGCGCTCCGAGGAAGCCTTCTTGAAGGCGGCCTCGTCGCCGTCGAACACCTCCTGCACGAGCCAGTCCGAGAAGCCGCTCATGGTGCTGGTGATCGGCTTGGTGGCGTACTCCCGGTAATCGACTTCCTCTTCCACGGTCTCGGGCTGAGCTGCCCGCGCACCTCGCGGCATGACTGCCTCCTTATTCAGGCTTCTTACTGTCACGTGTTCCTTCGTAGGCTCGCCAGTATACTCCCTGACTGGCAGCCTGGCTACCCCTACAGGATAATTTGTCCCAGAAGTTATGACACGGATACCTGCAACCCTTTGGATAGCCTTACAGTGTCCGGGAACCCTCTTGCCAAGCCAGCAGGAAATCCTCGCTCCTACACGGCGCTTCGTGTAGCTAGGCACCTCGTGCCCGCAGCTTAGGATCAGGGAGTACTCCACCGGCCCTGGTAGCTCGGCGGGCTCTTCCAGGGCCGTTGGGGTAGAGCATCCTGATGCATGCCCGAACATGCGTGAAACTAGGCGGTCGCACTCCCAGCATACACTCATTCGCCTTCAGCCTCCAGCATCGCGAGGGCTACGTGACGGGCTTCCGGCCTAGCGCTCTTCAGGATTCTGAGCTGATCGTCCGTGGCGCTTGCCATACGCTCATCAATGGTGCCCCTACTCATTAGCCGATACACCGTTACATTGTGGATCCGGCTCACGCGATGTATTCGAGCCTCTACCTGAGTGATCTCATCTGATGTCCAGGGCAGGTCAAGGAATACCATGTCGTCCGCAAGGTCAAGAGTGATGGCCTCGCCTCCAGCCCGGCTGTTGATGATAGCTACGCGGGCGGGGTCTCTGGGGTCCTGGAAGCGACGGACAAGCTCGGTACGGCCCGCGTCGCTCGTGGCTCCGGTAAGGGTAAGGACGGGGTACTTCAGCTCCTTACGGACAGCCTCAGCGGCGAGGCCTATCAGCTGCGAGAAGCTAGAGGCCACTACGACTTTGCCCTCGTTACCCTCGCGCTCAAGTAGGAACTCTATCAGCCAGTCGATCTTGTTGCTGGGAAGTGATGGCGACATAGAATCTGTTACCTGCTCGACGTTCTCGCCCATGTAGTCATTGTATACCATCTTCTTGTCCTGCCTAAACCTGCCGTACGAGCATGCTAGCTGACGTAGCCTTGTCAGCTCGGCCAGCAGGCCTACAGCACTTATGCTACCCTCTCTGATAGTGGCTATGGCTCGGGCGCGCATTTCATCGTACGCCCTGGCCTGCTGCGGATCCATGTCAAGGAATGTGCAGGGCAAGCCTTCTGGGCGGCTAGCCGGGGGCTCGCCCGCGTAGAAGATAGGCGGCAGGTCTGTGGCCACATCAGCCTTGGTACGGACCAGATAGTACGGAGCCAGAGTGCTTAGGAAGTCATCAAGATCAATGGGCTCTGGCGCCACAGAATTGCCGTATTCTCCTTCCGTAACGCCGAAGTGCCTCTCAGCAAACTTCCAGAAGCTAGAGAACTTACCCGGCTCAAGCCAGTTCAGCGTGCCCCAGGACTTCTGAAGCCTAGAGCGGAAAGGCGTACCGCTCATTGCTATTGCAATGCCGTCAGGGTCGAGCATGTAACGAATGTGCATAGCTCCGAAGCGAACCTGCGTTATATTCTTGCTTTGCACATTAGAGGTACTTGCCAGTGAGTTGTGGCTTTCGTCTAGTATGATGGCGTCCCAGGGGGTACTGCTAAGTACCGGCCACTCCGCGACCTTGAACTCGTGCTTGTGCTCTTCCTCTACCTCTCCCACCCCAGGGATGAAGGCAGGGGGCCTGGCACCTTTCAGCGTCTCCTTCTTGCAGTTCTTGATAGGACCGTCGGGGCACACTTCGGGAATCATGCGCATCATCTCTGTGTTGACGATCAGCATGTGCTGGCCGGCCCTCTTGCTGCAGAACAGGAAGCGATTGATAACCTTCTGCCTATTAGCCCTGTCGCCCTGTGCCACGTACGTGCTGATGGTCGGCGCCCAGCGCGCTGTCTCGCTCTCCCATACGTTCCTGCAGGCGGTACGGGGGCAAACCACAAGTATGCGCTTCGCACCCGACTGTAGCAAGACGGCCAGGCCCTGCAGGGTCTTGCCAAGGCCGGGCTGGTCTCCTAGGATCGCGTGCTGAGCCTCGAGAAGGAAGCCAGCTCCTACCGGCTGGTAGCTGCGATCCTGGATGGCGGAGTAGAGCTTCGGGCTGAGACTGGCTACCCGGCTAAGTTCCGGAGCGATATCGCCCGAGAGGATGCCCTGAATCGCACTCTCGTGAGCCACCTCTCCGCGTGCCCAGTCAGCCAGAGGCTTCATAACCAGCAGGTCTTTGCCAAGAGCCTTCCTGAGCTGCCGGCAGGTATCCATGTCTAGGCCAAAGGACCATTCCTTGCGTGCTGCCCTGTACCTAGCACCCGGTACGCTGCTGAGGATGCGCACAGCTTCTTCAGAGAACGGCATTGAGCGAGCGTATATTCGCTTGCCGTCTGTGTTGGCTTCTACTCTCATGACTACAGTATACTCCTCATACTGCATTTTGGCTAGGACTGGGAGAATTCTGCTGCAAAGTAGAGAGCCCTGGAGGAATATCCCTACCTAATTGGTAGGTTTATTCCTCCAGGGCTCCTTTCACCGTGCGTTCCACTTCTTCCGGCAGTCAGGGCCTATCCCAAGTTCTCGGCTCAGCGCGTCTGTCAGGGACGTTCCGCAGGCGTAGCAGCGACCAAGGCTGACGCCGAATAGCTTACCGGCCTCCTCGTGTCCTTCCTGGCCTATCCGCTCCAGAGCCATTCTCTGCATCTTCCTGGGAAGGGTTATCAGGTCGTGTCCGCCGAGAACGCGCTTGACGAATACCATGCCAGCCCAATTGCCTTCTTCCGGCCGCTGGACGCACCAGAAGTCAAGAGGCGGCTCTCCGTACCCCTCGGGGTCGCCATCTGCAGATTCCTTCCCATCGTCCCCTCTGGTGGCATAGTAGCCCGCCGGCACATCGGAAACTAGTTTCTGGTAGCCTTTCTCGCGCTTCTTGCTCACCATGTCGCTGATCCACTCGCTAGCCGAAGCCTTGGTGAACTCCTTCCTTGTTTCGGGGTCGGAGACTCCCGTCAGATCCTCCATGCCCCGCTCAAGGAACAGCGTAGATAGGAATCTGAGCTGGCCATCGGTTGCAGGCTCGAGCTGCAGCCTGAGGGGGTTCCCGTAGCACTCGCGTACCTGCTGCACTGTCTGATGGGTCTTCCGGCAGCTCCCGCATCTTATCATGACGAAACCTCCCGCTTCCGGCCTTCCGCAGTGCTGTTGTTCGTCAGGTCTGCGGTCTGGGCGTGTGCGTGGCCTGCCTCGTAAGCCGACCGGCTGAATGGCGGGGGCTTGTAGGCGGCAGTCTTTCGGCCGCTCTTCTTCGGCGGATCCGTGACTGGCTCTGGCTCTGCGAACAGGTCAGCGTTATCGTTCCGGAAGAGCTCGTCTATGAGATCCATCTGACCTCGCAGAACGATATCGGTCCCGGCGCCCCTGCCGCTGGAAGCCTGTCGTAGCCTGCTGCTGATGCCCGAGGTGTAACCTTGTGCAGCTGAGCTGCGGTAAGTTTGCGTAGCTCCCGCAGGGATTCTCTCCGGCTCCTCGCCCCTGGCCCGGTAACCCCGGTAGCAAGCGCGCTTGTACATGCTTCCGACCTTGTGGTTACCCCAGCGTCGGCCGTCCTTGTTCTCCCAGATCTCGCCGGTCTCCGAACCGTAAGCTACGCTCTTCCTCCAGCCATACATCCTGGCGATTTCAAGCCAGTTGTAACCGGCCTTGTGAAGCCGATAGCAGTTTGTTTCCAGCGTAAGGCCGGGGTGGATCTTGGGCCGCAATGCGTCTAGCATGTGCAGGCGAAGAGTAGTGTAGAGCATCTCGACAAAGCGAAGGTCGGCCTCGAATCCGTACACCTTCGCCATCCAGCATTTCTTGTCGTAGTCGTATCTTCCGTACGACCGCAACTTGCAGCGGTTGTGGTACGCGATGCTCTCTAGCAGATTGCAGAGGTAATGCTGCATCTCGAACCCGCCGCCTGCAAGCTCTAGCTCGATAGAGCCGGGCAGGGTGCGCATGCCAGCCGGGCGACTTGCCTGTAGCAGCGCCTCGTCTACTGCGTACTTGGTCATCAGCTCGTCAGCCTTGGCGCGATACGCCTGCGACTCCTCCGGGCTGAAAGCCGTGCTCTCTGGCTTCTCGCAGTCTTCAGCCTTGGCTATCAGGCTCCTGACTCTTCGGAGTAGGTCTGAAACTTCCACTGGTCTCTCCTCCTTGTGGGCTTATAGAGCGAGTATACGCCATCTGACTCCAGAAAGCTACAGCTTGTTGCTCAGCTTCATGGAGCGATAGCATTCCCTGGCCTGCTCGAAGTTCTCGTGCCGGCCTTCGCAAGATGGGCAGCGCACCATCTCACCCTCGTTCACCTGCCTCTTGAGCTGGCCTATCATAGCTCCTGCGTAAGAGGCAGCCAGATACTCGCTAGCGGGTACCTGCGTCAGCCCTAGCATCAGGCGCAGCACGTTAAGCAGATTTCGCTGAGCCCCCGTGGCTTCTGGGCTAGCCATTGCTGAGCTCGCTGTTGAGCTCGTCCCGGCTCTTCTCGGCTTCCAGCAGGCTGTCGAACTCACCGAAGACGGCAGCGCTCTTCCTGGCCCCGTTGACGAAAGCGAACCAGCTCTGGCTGTCAACGACCCGGTACTTGTCGCTGTTGTTGGTGTTGCTTTTAGGCTGTAGCACTACGAATATGCTCTTCATCACGCCTCCACCATCACGATCACTGCCACCCTGTGGTGGCATAGGAACGGCATCCTGTTGAGCCCCTGCCTGCAGTTGCACTGTCCGGTCGTGGTCAGATAGCCGGTAGAGCCCTTCGAGCTGACGGTACGCCATACCCGGCCGCCGTGCCCCGGCATCTTCTGCACCCCTCCGTCCAGGATCAGCTCTGCAGCCAGCTTGGCCGGCTTGCTGTCGCTGCTCTCCAGAGACCTGGCAGCGCGGTACACCCTTCTTCGGCAGCCTTCTCCGAGGCCGCAATTCAGCGCTCTTGTCGACCAGATCTTGTGGCCGCATTTGCTGCATCTCATAACTGTAGTGTACGCCAGCTGAAGCCATTCCGCTACCCGTAGATCCAGGCCCAGCCCTGCATCCTCCCTGTCTCACTTTTCTGCGGAACTGAGCGCAGCCCTACAGCCTCGCGAGCCTTGGCCAGAACTATGGGCGAAGTGCTACAGCCATCAGCCTTTATGTAGGCCAGCGCCTCACCGGCCGGAATAGGACTACCGCCATATTCCTGGATAAGCGCTAGCAGGCATTCCTCAACCATCTGCTGCTGAATTGGAGCTCTGCCGTTTCCGTTACGCCCGTCCTCGCCCCGAACCAGATCGTCAGCCGTATAGTCGCTCTGTCCCAGCCATCTGATGAGTGGCATCTCTGTGACGCCAGAGCCCGGAATCTTCACCGTCTGCTTATCTATGGTATACGCCAGGCAGCCTTCTAGTCCCTCTGCGTTACTGCTCTTAACCTGGGCTATGCCGTAGCCACTACCATCAGGAAGGGTTCCAGCTATCAGACCTGATCGGGCTATCCCGGAGAAGGCTATGGAACCGCCACCCCGGTACATGGCTTTCATGCTATTGTCCTTGTTCAGATGCCTGACCAGAAATATACAGCATTGCTGACGCTGCGCTACTTCTACCACAGGCTGCAGCGCTCGGCGTACGCTGGCGTCATTGTGGCTGCTGATATCCTCTCCTAGAAATGAGGATATAGGGTCTATGGTGCAGAATCTGGCGCCGCTAGCCGCTAGCATAGCCTCCAGCTTATTTACACCGTCTGGGAATGTAAGCAGCTCTAGTCCTCCTCCCCTCTTCCTCTTGACGGGCATCGTGACGAAACGGTCTATGTCTCCGCCATTGGCCAGGATTCTAGGGATCACCACAGAGCTTAGATCGTCTTCGGCTCCGACTATAGCGCAGTTTATTGGCTCTCCCATTCCTGGATCACCTGGGAATATCGGCTCGCCTCGGGATGCCCTGCACATCATAGCAAGAGTCAGAACAGACTTACCGATGCCGGGGTCTCCGTCTATGATCACGAGGCATCCGAATGGGAACAATGGGGCGGCTAGCCATTTCAGCTGAGTCGGCGTTATCTCTCTAAGCCAGCGCGCCGCGTCTGACGTTACGCGCTTAATGCTATCTATGCCATCAAGCTCGCCTGGGATCGCGTCTGGAATGATCGTCCCGCGCTGATGGAACAGCCCCATGAAGTCGCGCTCTCGCCAGGGGCGCCGTGGATTATAGGCAGGAAGCTTCAGGGATTTCAGCAGCCTGAGAATATCGGTCCTGGCGTATCCCTTGCGCTCCAGCTCGTGAACGTAACGTAGGAGCGCTGCTCTCTGTCCCCCGGCCTCGGCTGCGACGCAGGCCATGCGTAGCCGATCGACTTCCTCCCTGGCTGGCCTTTCTACTTCCTCTTCTCTCTGGCCACGACCTGCAAGAACGTAGTCGCACAAGGCCTGGCAGAAGTCGTCAGGATCCGGCCGAGTTAGCTCGGAGCGATACTCATAGGGGTGTATCTGCCCATCGCGCTTACTCCTGCGGATGGTAGGCGGAAGGAATACGAATCCCCTACTACTACCGTCGGGATTGCCACCCTTATAGTCCAGCCCTTTCCTGAATCCTGGATGGGTCCCTATATCCTGGTGCACCACCCAGAGGTGCGTGCCTCCGCTTGGCGTTCGGGTTTCCAGATAAACCTCAGGGCCGAAATCTCCAAGGTCCTCTGACATCTGCTTTAGCGCTAGGCCAGAAGGGTCGTTCTGTAGATCGTGATCAATGACGTCGAATACCACGCCGGTAACGGCACATAGAGCCTCGCCATCCTTGAATCCGCTAATGGATGCATGGCATCGTGCGCCAGCTACCTTCTTCTGGTACCCCTGCCATCTTCTATCCTGTCTATCCGGCGTTCCATCTGCATTCAGCCGTGCGGCGAATACGGGGACCCCCATATCCACCAGCTGATGGGCTACGACTAGCGCCGAATCCGAAGCGGGAGGTATAGTCATATCCGTTGGCCCTTAGTCACGCGGGGACCTTCCTTTCCCTTCGCCTGGGGAAGCTCTAGAGGGGCCGGATGGTCAGTCCGGCCCCTTTCCCATTTTCCCGGTAAGTTACCTCGTGCGCCTCTCGGGCCTCCCTAGGATACGCTTAGCTATCCCTCTCGAATAGGACGTCGTTATATGCTCAGGAATATACACGTCATAGGTATCGATCCTGGCGGCACAACTGGCTGGTGCAGGCTTACAGTACCGCGCGATTCTGTATTCGGGAGGGAGGAGAGCAGCATTATTGAATGGGACTATGGCGAGGTTTCCGGTCACGAGCCTCAGCAGGTAGTTCTGCTAGCCCGGCTTGCTCGTGAGACGCAGTCTCTTGACTACCTTGTTGGCCCTGCTCTTGTTGTTGAGCGCTGGGATGTCGATCCGCATTTCCAGAGCAGGGACACTTCTGCTCTTAGCCCCGCGCGCATCGGTGCAATGCTCCTGTACGCCCAGCACCGGGGTGACCTTAGCGACGCCAGGGTGACGTTCCAGTCTCGCGTCCAGGCCAAGCAGGCTCTCACTGACGAACGGCTAAGAGCGCTGGGGCTGTACGTTAAGGGTAGCGAACACGTCCGCGATGCTACCCGTCACGCTCTGTGCGCGCTACGTCGTGCACGCCAGTCCTCTGAATTGCGGAAAGAAATGTGGAGCGAAGAGCTAGCGCGGGGATAGGCTGTGGCGTATAGTCGTAGTCGTAGGGCCGGGAAGTTCACCGGAGTGCCTGGCCTCAGGGCTGACTGCCCCGTCCGACCCTGGGTCGATCGAGCCCACCAGAGATGCCCCTCCGGGATGAGACGGAGGGGAACTGGGAAGGTCTTCCCGGCCCTACGCTGGGAATTCGGTACGATATGACGCGCTGCGTCTAAGGTGCGCCCCAGAGCTGGGCCGGGTCTACCTCCCCTCGTCAGGTAGACCCGGCCCTTCCACTACTCCTCCATAAGCGGACCGGCCATACGCTTCAGGGCCGCCTCGATCGCAGCCACGCCATCCACGAATCGCTGCATCTGGGCCGGGCTCAGGGACTTTGGATTGTACCCCATGTCTGTGAGCATTTTCTCCGGGCTCTCGCAAACCCCCTGCAAGCTCGTCGCCAGGAACCAGGCAACGTACTGCTTCGCACCGCTCTTGGTTCCGAAGGCCTCCTTGGCCTCTGCCCTCTCCTCCGCCGTACCGGCCATCTGCTATTCCTCTCGCCTAGGTGTGGGTCAGAGGAGTATAGCGGCCCCGTAAGGGCCGCGTATACCCCTCTGCATGCGATCTCTGTCCCCTAAGCCACTACGACAATCGCGTCACTGCCGGCCCCGGCAGGGGCAGTCGCAGGCCAGCCGGATGCACCAGTGCCACCGCTCCCCGGCGTGGCGGGCGCACCTGTAGCAAAGCCTCATGGCTTCCTCCTGGTCCGGTGCGGGACGCACTGGCCGATCTCGCCGTAGCCAGGGCAGCACGGATCATGACAGATCCCGGTCGGCCCCGTGATCCTGCACGGAACGGTGTCGTCGTGGTAGCACAAGGGATGCCGGTGATCACGCCATGCCTTCTGGAACCCGGCGAGAACGAGCAGGATCAGGGCCAGGCCTATCACTCCGGCGTACGGGTTCGTGTACATCAGCACCCCGGGGTGGAACAGTCGGACCAGTTCTGGCCGTCGCTTCTCGCTAGGGTCGGGAGGGTTCACCGGGCCGCCTGGGGCTGGTGGGCGGCCGGGCGGCCTGTCGCCCTTGCCGGGCTTACCCGGCTTCTTGATGGGCGTCTTGGGCGGCGGCATTACTGCTCTCCCCTGATCCTCCGGAGCCAGAAGACCAGCATGTCGGCCGCCTTGCTCTCAAGGAAGGACCGGTCGTCGTCGCACCAGCGCTGCGTGCTGGCGTCGTAACCGGGCAGGTCGCACCTCATGATCCAGTTCGGGTCAGACTTTCTGTTGTGCCACATGATGCTGAACAGCCTGATCCCGTTAACCTTGCCGATCCGTACGAACTCGTGCTGCTCCCAGACGATCCTGACCCAGACGATATTCGTCACGGCTCGCTTCTCTGTAACCTCAGGCACCGGGGTGCCCTTCATTTCTGCCATCTGTCCTCCTGGTGGGCTAACTAACTACAGTATACGCTACTGGCCCCCGCCGCGCTAGTAGCAGGGGCCAGTAATTCCATGCGATTCAGGCTGGCGTACAGGTCCTGCCGAACTGCCTCGCCACCGCACATATCGCTACCAGCTGGTTCACCGTGCCGGTGAATCGCAGCGTGGGCCACTGGTCGCCCGGTAGCAGTCCAAGCACCTCGTACGTGGCCTTGCCCTTGGGGCCGACCAGCTCACGCGCGACGTCGTCTAGCGTCTCGCCGTCGTTCACCATTACCATCAGCTCTAGCGTCACAGATATCCTCCTACGTCCGGGGGTGGGCTACTGGTATCAGTATACGCCTGTAGCCCGCCCCCGGCTAGGGGTACGGGCTACAGACTTCAGCTGATTATGTTCATCCTGTAGCAGGAGGTAACGATGCGCCGCAGGGTCTCGATGTTCCGCCTCTGGGGAGCTACGCCCCGGCTGAGCAGGATGTACCCTGTTGCCAAGTCTCCGGTAGCCCGGCGTAGGACGCGGCCGTCGCTCGTCATAACGAACAGGAACTCCACCCCCGAGGTGGTCCTGGCCTTAACTCGGCCCACCTCGGTTGCGCCTCGCGCGCTGATCTTCGCCATCTCGCTACCGCCAGTCCGACCGGTCGGGGGTCGGGAAGGAGGTGGGCCACCAGCGGCCGTCGTCGTCGCCGCGCACCGGCAGGTGGTGCAGCCACTGGCTGACCGTCGATGCTGCTGCCTGGCGCTCGCCCTCGGGCAGCCCCTTCACCATCTCCTCGGCCGCCAGCAGCACCTTGCGGGCCAGCTTGCGCTTCGCCTCGCGTCGCGCTGCGGTAGCGGCGCTCTCGGGCCGGGCCGGGGTGGTCGGGGTGGTCGTCGTCGGCTGGCCCTTTGGCCTGGTCTGGCGCCGGACGGCGCGAGCGCGAGCGGCCTTCTCGGTGTCGCGCGGCGCGGGCTTCGGCTCTACGACGGTCACGATCGGCCCGGCCTCCAGGGCATTGCCGTCCTCGTCCCTGCTGACCGGCGACGGGAACGGGATCAGGTTGCAGCAGGGGCTGAAGTTCGTCTCGGTCAGGTAGCCGAGCAGCTCGGCGGCCGGGGGCTCGGGGTCCACGCCGCGCTTGACGTCGTCGTGGATCTGGTCGTCCCAGAGCTCGCGGATGGCCTCCTCCTCGGTGGCCCACTGGCCGCTGATGGCCTCGTCGTAGTCGCTGTCCTTCAGGCCGCGCCGGACGTCCCGGCACCCGGCCTTGTGGACGTGGAACATCCCGTTCGCCAGGTAGAACTGGCAGTGCGACTTCAGCTGGCCCGAGAGGCCGACCGGGGCGGCTGGCAGCTCGTCCAGGACTGCGGGCTTCTCGACGACCGGGGTAACGCGGTCGGCGCGCGGGTTTCCGGTCTTGGCCGGCGGCAGGGTGCGGCCGCGAGCGGTGCGCCGTGCGGGGGCCGCGATGGCGCCGGAAGCGATCACGGCGGAGACGCGGGCTGCGTCTCTGGCGGCTGCGGGGCGGGGGGTTCGGGTGGTGGGCACGGTGGGCTCCTTAGGTGTTCGCCTGGTTCCTGACTACAACTACAGTATACGCCAGCTGCTACCGGCGCGCTACCCCTTATGCCAGAAAACCCCGGAAACCTTTCAGGTCTCCGGGGCCTCCTGCATGCGAGCGTAGCTGTCCTAGCAGTCCGGGCACTGCCTGAGCTCGCCCTCGCTGTCGACGATGAAGCCCCGGCCCTTACACGTCTTGCAGGTCACGCCGTCCCTCGGGGGCGTCTCGCCCGGCTTGGGCTTGCGGTGGTGAATCTGCTTATCGGGCGCGACCTT
>Ga0070764_10000006_pt1 | contig 76434 bp, 71 predicted proteins | sample HubBroMetageWRM4_FD_67287 | JGI IMG/M metagenome (GOLD analysis project Ga0070764, IMG submission 67287) | Warmed soil microbial communities from the Hubbard Brook experimental Forest, New Hampshire - Hubbard Brook CCASE Soil Metagenome WRM 4 | ecosystem: Environmental > Terrestrial > Soil >... | reverse complement strand
GCGTGAATAGATCTGCCGTATCCGCATCGCCGAGCTCGTCGGTTTCGGTAATCGCCGCGCGCACCACTTTGCCGTAAACCGACAATTGCGTGGAGAGATAAAACAGATGATCCTTGCCGGGGGTGATGCTCAAGGGATAATTCTTCAGTTTGCTGCGCTTGGCCGCGACGGCGACGGTGCCTTCGGCGGTGCCTCCCAAGCTGGTGACTCGTTCGGCGATCTCGTCGATCTGTTCCAACACGACATCGGACAGCTTGTCGAACAGCTCATGCAGGGCAATGAAATTGGGACCTTTGACATTCCAGTGCGCCTGCTTGATTTGGCTTTGCAGGTCAATGGCGTAAGCCAGCCGATCATTCAAAATGCCGGCAACATTGCGGCGGACTTTCTCCGACAGATCGATCTTCGTTTTGTACATGGCGCGCCCCTTCGAAATAGCAAAAAACTAAGGGCTATTTTGCACTGCTTTGGCGGCGAATCCCAAGAAAGAAAGTAATGTCGGGAGCGGTATTCACGGCGGCGTCCTCCGCAAAGCCGAATTCGATGCGCCAGCGGTCGCCCAAGCGGCGTATCGCACCGACCGTGAGCTGCAAACTCGGCCCCAAGAATCGAAGATCACTGTCTTCGACCCGGCCCGTCTGGCCATCGAGCTGCGCGCGCAGCGACCAATCCGACGAGACAGCGCGGGTGGCCGCGAAGCGCGCAAACAGGGACGTGCGATGCGCGGCGCCGGCAAATATTTCATCGCCGAAAGGCTGTGCGACACCCACCTCGGCGCCCAACTGCCACTTGGGCCAGCGCCAGGCGCCGTGCGCCCAAACCGCGCCATCCCACGCACCGTCCCCCGTGAGACTGGCCACCGAGCCCGTCGGCGCCTCCAATCCCCCCCACAGAGAAATTGTTCGCTGGGCGTCATCGATCGGATAGAAGCCGAGCTCGCCGGAAATGTCGCCGATGCCGGTGTGCGGCTGGGTCAGATCGACACTGCCCTTGCCGGAATAGGAATAGACCAGTTGATTCTGGGGATAAAAGGGCCGGTTTCCCGGGTTGAACCCAAACCAGTGATGCCAATGATCGATGGTCGAGTCCAGAAAGCCACCGCTGTCGTTGATGAGCGGGACGGTAAATCGAAATCGCCACGACTGGTACAGGGTGTCCTCGTAGGTCAGCCGCAGTGTATGGCTCTCGCCGTCCACCAACAGGCTCTCCTGCCCGCGGTTCTCCACGTTGAGCGTATTACTGATCGACAGCGTTGCCGACAAGTCTGCGCCGTCGCTCAAGCGGCCATCGCTCGGCAACGGCAAATAAAAACCGCGGATGAGGGGATTTTCGTCGCGGACCAGAAAGAATTCATCGGCCCGCGCGGGATTGCAGGCGATGCTGAGGGCGAGGAATCCCGCCGCGGCAACGAATGCCGCGGCGTCGAGGGACAAAAAGCGCAGAGCGCGCCTGGGGTCGCGGGGCGCGGCGCCCCGCATCAGGTCAAATCTCGGAGCGGCGCATTCGCAGCTGGATGGCGGCGACGATCAAGGCGATTCCGATGGCTACTCCTATCCATGTCTCAGCGCTGGTAAAAAATCCACTGGGGTTGATCAGATGCCACACGCTGGGTGCGGGTGAGCCGGCATTATCCACAACACCGCCGTCATGCGTCCACCCGTAGTGCGAGCCCAAGCCCTTGAACGATACCAATGGCAGCCCGGCTAATCGCCGGCTGATAAGTTCACCAACTGTGTGCGTTCCAAAAAATACGCGCTCGAGGAAATACAGCAGCAGCGGCGGCAAGACCGCCCACAACATGACCGCGCGCTTCGCCAAAGCGGATACCAGCATCAACCAGCCGGCAATCGGCAGGTACCACACCACCGACGTGACGATGACATACATCCACAGCACCTGAACCTGACCCCAAACATCACCGTTCCACAGCGAGCTGCCGATCGAGGCTCGCGCCCTTATCGACAGAATGAAGGCCGCGATCAGCGCGGTGACATTGGCAGCCGCAAAGTACACCAACGGGATGATGACCATGCCGACCAACAGTTTGCACAGTACCGTCGCGACGTCCGAAACCGGCAGGGACTTCCAGAACAAAATGCTGCGGTCCTTGCGGTCCGTGTACAGGCAGTCCAGCAGATACCAGGTCGAATACACCCCCATGACCAGGTAGAACATCCCCCCAACGACCACCCAAAAAAAGGCCGCCGCTTGCTCGGATTCCTGCGGCGAGGTCAGACGCGGAATACTGACCTGGGTGAACAACGCGGCGAGCAGCAGCAGCCCGCCGAATACCGCGGGAATCATCCAGATCGCACGGTTTTCCCAGAATTCCCGGCGGATGAGCCAGTTGCTATTGTTCATGCTGCACCTCCCGAAAGCTTCGCGACGAATAGATCGGAAACGCTCGGGGTGTGGATTTCGCCAAATCCCTCGAGCTTGCCCGGGTCGGCGTTTTCGAAATACAGCACCACCTTGCCGAGAATGTGGCGTTCGTAAAACGGCTTCTCGGCGCGCGCCGCATCGAGGCGATCGGCCATGACCGCCACCGCGGTAAAGCGCGTGGCGACATCCTCGAGCGAGCTGTCCAAAACGATGCGGCCCTTGTCGATAAAGATGATGTCGGTGAGCAGATTCTCGACTTCTTCCACTTGATGAGTCGTGATCAGGATGGTTCGCGTCTCGTCCATATAGTCGTTGACCAGCGCGTCGTAAAAGGCGCGGCGCGCGAGGATGTCCAACCCCAGGGTCGGTTCGTCCAACACCAGCAGCTTGGCATCGATCGCCATGGTCAGCGCCAGATGCACCTGGGTTTTCATTCCCTTCGACAGTTCCCGCATGCGGCGTTTGCCGGTGATTTGGGTCTTGGCCAGGAAAGCGCTGGCGCGATCGCGGCGGAAACGCGGATGCACGCCGGCGACGAAGTCGATGGCCTGGTCGACGCGCAGCCACGAGGGCAGCACCGCCACATCGGCGATGAAGCAACACTCGTTCATGAGTTCGGTGCGCTGGCGAAACGGTTCACGGCCCAAAACCGTCAGATGACCTTCGTAATGGGTGAGGCCCAAAATGGCGCGCAGAGCGCTGGTTTTGCCGGCGCCGTTGGGACCAATGAGTCCGACGATGCGGCCCGCCTCGACTTTGAGGTTGGCGCGATCCAGCGCAACGTGAGCGCCGTACTTCTTCGTCAGATCTCGAGCTTCGATGAGCAGAGCCATAGTAGGTCTCATTCTTCTTTGGCATCGCTGCCGCGGGGCGGCGGTGCCGGGTGGGTAAGCGCGGGGGTTTGCGCAAATAGTTCTTCGGAGGAAAATCCCAGCCGGTTGATGACGGCGAGTATCTGCGGCCAGTCTTCGTTCAAGAAGCGCTCGCGCTCGCCTGCCAGGAGCAGCCGCCGGGCGCCCTCGCTCACGTACATGCCGCGGCCACGGCGTTTTTCGACCAGGTTTTCATCGACCAGCTGCTGATAGCCTTTCAGCACGGTCAGCGGATTGAGCCGGTAGTCGGCAGCCACGGCCCTTACGGAGGGCAAGGGGTCACCCTCCTTCAGCGCGCCCTCTAAGATCAGGGCCACCATTCGATCGCGCAGTTGGCGATAGATAGGTTGGTTGTCGTTCCAGTTCGGGTCCATTTCTCGCTCGATGTGCCGACCCCGCGTGTGGGGGACATGTAGCACGGTAATCTACCAGAGCGCCGAGCTTCTAAAGGCTCAGGCCACGTCGTTCGAAAGGTTCGCCGCGGTGCTGGCGAGAGAGGCCACCGCCGTCGGCTGCTGCAGCTGCGCGTTGAACAGGTAGGCCATGCCACCCATGATTGCGCTGTTGAAGACCAACGCGAGAGCAAGGGCTGTCAGTTTGGTTGAGATTGAGGTGTTCATGATCGTCTCCTTAGCAAAGTTTCCGGTCGTCCTTCCGTCATCGAAGGTGTTTCGGTGACTTGGTGATATAGTAATATACAACACCACTACATGCAAGCACCTTTTGAAAAATATTTATGCTTCTAAGTTATTGTTTTTCATAGAAATATCAAAATCGCCGGGAATCCACGTAAAAATAGTGGCGCGCCTTTAGGTGGGCGATTGAGGGCTTCCGCCGGCTTTGCCCCCGAGGATGGCGCCACGTATGCTGCCGACACGATGCTTCCTTCGGACAATGACGCTGACTTGATGCTGCGCTACCGGGACGGTGACGGCGCAGCCTTTGCCGCGCTGTACGCTCACTACAAAGGCCCTCTGTATCGATATCTTTTGCGCCATGTGCGCAACGCCTGTGCCGCGGCGGATTTGTTCCAGGAAGTTTGGTCGCATCTGATCGCGACGCGTGCGCGCTACGAGCCTCGCGCCAAATTCGCGACGTTCTTGTTTCACATTGCGCACAACTGCGCGATCGATTATTTCCGGCGCGATTTGAATCTGCGCCGTGTGCTGCCGGCGCACGACGCCGAGGCGTCACTGCTGGAAGCAGAGGTCCCCGAACATCAGCGTCCGGACCGAGTCGCCGAATTCGTCGAACAACAATCCGCCGTGCTCGCCGCGGTCGCTGCGCTTCCGCAGGAGCAGCGCGAGGCGTTTTTGCTGCGCGAGGAAACCGGATTGAACGTCGAGGAGATTGCGCGCATCACTGACGTGCCCGTTGAGACCGCGAAGAGCCGCTTGCGCTATGCGGTCCGAAAATTGAAGAACTCACTGCGCCCGATGCAGGAGCTCGAAGCTCTGCGGCTTCGAACTTATGCCTGACGAACCCATGGCCGATGAACTAGACGATTATCTGCACGGCGGGAGCGACATCTCGCAGCAGTACAAGCGGGACTCCTCGCCCGTACCGCCGCATGAACTCGATCGCTTGGTGCTCAACGCCGCCGGTTCGCCGCAGGCCAAGACGCCGTTCAGGCCGCAAAGTCTCGCGCCGCTTGCCTTCGCCGCGAGTGTATTTTTGTCGCTCGCGCTGGTGCTCGCGATGCTTTTTAGTCCGCAGGTTAAAAAGCCCGATGACAAACCGCAGGTGGTGCGGGTCCGCATTTTCAAAAGCGAGCCGCCGCGCGCGACGCCCGCATCTGTGCGCGAACGCAACCCGGTGCTTTGGCTCGAGGATATCAACGCGTTGCGCCGCGCCGGCCGCGGCAACGAGGCGGACCTGGAAATGCGCCGCTTCCGCAGCGCCTATCCCGACTACATCATTCCCATCAGCGAGTGATAATCCTAAAGTGATTCACCCCCGCGTTCGCTCCCCGCGCGCCCTGCCGGCGCTGACGCTATTTTTACTGCTTGCCGCCGCCGCGCGCGCACCCGCCGTTCCGGTGCTCATGATTTCAGTCGACGGACTGAAGCCGGAATACGTCCTGGATGCGGACGCGCACGGTCTCAAGATTCCTTTTTTACGCAGCCTGATGCAGGGTGGCGCGTATGCCCGCGGCGTGACCGGCGTTTGGCCGACGGTCACCTACCCCAGTCACACGACGCTGCTCACCGGTCTCTCGCCGGCCGAACATGGCATCTACAACAACCTGGAATTCGATCCCAAGAACACGTTCGCGAATGCCTGGTATTGGTATGCGCCGCAAATTCGCGCGCGGACGCTGTGGCAGGCTGCTCATGAGGCCGGGTTGTCCACCGCGAGCATCGGTTGGCCGGTGAGTGTGGGCGCCACGGCGGTGGATTTTCTCATCCCGGAGTATTGGCGCGTGGCGCGCTTGACGGATGTCGATCCGTCCGACGCCTTGCTGGTGGCGGCGATCTCGCGTCCCGAGGACCTGCTGCAAAAGATGCAGGCGCGTCTTGGCCCCTATATGCGCGGAAATGATCCGAGCCCGCCCGGCGATGAAATCAAGACCCGCTTCGCATTGGATATCCTCAAGACCGAGAAGCCCAAGTTCATGACCATTCACCTGAGCTCGCTCGACGAGCAGCAGCACGGGCACGGTCCGTTCAGCGCGGAGGCCAATGCGGACCTCGAGGTGATCGATGGTCAACTCGCACAACTGTTTGCCGCATCCCGCGCCAACGACCCCAAGGCCATCACGTTGGTGGTGTCGGATCACGGCTTCGTGCAAATCACCCACAAGGTAAATCTCATGCAACCGTTTTTGCGTGCCGGCTTGGTCCAGAGCGGCGGCTCGTGGAAGGCGCAGCCTTGGTCCGGCAGTGGAATGGCGGCCGTCATGCTGCACGATCCCACCGATGCGCAAACTCGGGCTCAGGTGCGTGATTTGCTGCATACCATACAGGCTGATCCCAACAACGGCATCGCCGAGGTGCTGGAGCGCGACGCCATTCAGCAGCGCGGCGCATTCCCAGACGCAGCGTTTCTGATCGTCATGAAACTCGGCTACTACGCGCTGGCCGACGCAACCAGCCCGCTGGTAAGCGACATTCAGGGCACTCTGGGCAGCCACGGGTTCTCGCCGGAATATCCCGAGATGCGCGCGGCTTTTTTCATCGAAGGTTCAGGCATTGCGCGTGGGCGCGACTTGGGACTGATCGACATGCGGCAAATCGCGCCCACCGTTGCACAGCTGCTCGGTGTACGCTTGCCCGCTGCGCGCCAAACGCCGCTGGCCATCCGCCCATGACGATCCAGGGCCATTTCGGATACCATTCTGGGTTTTTGCGCGGGAGCTCGTCATGAAGAAGCCACTCACCATTACCATCACGGGCGCCGCCGGCAATATCGGGTACGCGCTAGCCTTTCGTGTCGCCTCGGGCCAAATGCTTGGCGCCGACCAGCCCATCAATTTGAATCTCCTGGAAATCCCCGCCGCAGCCGCCGCGGTGCAGGGCGTGGTGATGGAATTGAATGACTGCGCCTTTGCCACCTTGAACAAGGTCACGGCAACCTCCGACGCCGGCGTGGGCTTCAAGGACTGCAATTTTGCGATGCTGGTGGGTGCCCGGCCGCGCGGCCCCGGCATGGAGCGCAAGGATCTCTTGTTGGAAAATGCCAAAATCTTCTCCGCACAAGGCAAGGCGCTGGATGCGGTGGCAAGCCGCGATGTGCGCGTACTAGTGGTGGGCAACCCGGCCAACACCAATTCGCTCATCGCGCAGCGCAATGCGCCCTCGCTGCCTCGCAACCGCTTCACGGCGATGACGCGTCTCGATCACAACCGCGGCCTCGCGCAGCTCACGGAGAAAACCGGTGCCGCCTTGACGCAAGTCAAGAAAGTCATCATCTGGGGCAACCACTCGGCGACTCAATATCCGGATTTGCACCACGCCACCGTCGATGGCAAACCGGCGCTGTCGTTGGTGGATCAGAGCTGGTTCAAGGACAGTTTCATTCCCACCGTGCAGCAGCGCGGCGCGGCCATTATCAAGGCGCGCGGTACCTCGTCCGCCGCGTCCGCCGCCGCGGCGGCGATCGATCATGTGCATGACTGGATGCTCGGCACGCCGGCGGGCAATTGGGTGAGCATGGGAGTCCCGTCGGATGGCAGCTATGGAATTCCCGAGGGGATCGTCTATTCCTATCCCGTTACCTGCAAGGGCGGCGAGTACAGCATTGTCCAGGGATTGGATATCAACGATTTCAGCCGCGAAAAAATGCAGGCGACGCAGCGCGAGTTGCTGGAAGAGCGCGACGGCGTCAAAGATCTGATTTAAAAAAAAGGGGCGTCCAATGCCTGACCTGCTGATCGAGGCCGCCATCATCGTTGGCTGGCTGGTGTTGTTCGTGGGCGCCATTTGCATTCTCGCCTACCGGCGCGCCAGTCTCGCGGCGACCACCGGCGTGCTGCTGGCGTTGCTTGCGGTGTATTGGCTGCTCGGGGCGGCGCCGAATGGGTGGAAGGTGGCGCTCTCCGTGCCTTTCGCGCTCCTCTTTCTCTTCAATATCCGGCCGCTGCGCATTCGCCTGCTGACGCGGCCCTTCATGAAGAAATACCTCAAACTGCTTCCCGCCATGTCCTCAACGGAACGCGAGGCGCTCGACGCGGGCACCGTGTGGTGGGACGGCGAATTGTTCACCGGCGGCCCGAACTGGCAAAAGCTCATGTCGGCGAAGGCGCCGGTGCTGACGAGCGCCGAGCAGGCATTTCTCGACGGACCGTGCGAAGAGTTATGCGCAATGCTCGATGATTGGGATATCACACATCGGCGCGCAGACTTGCCCGCGCCGGTGTGGGACTTCATCAAGTCGCGCGGCTTCTTTGCGATGATCATCCCACGGCGCTATGGCGGCTTGGAATTCTCGGCCTATGCGCATTCCTGCGTGCTGATCAAAATTGCTTCGCGCTCGGCCACGGCTTCCTCGACCATCGCCGTGCCGAACTCGTTGGGACCTGCGGAACTGCTGCTGCACTACGGTACCGAAGAGCAGAAGAATCACTACCTGCCGCGGCTCGCGCGCGGCGATGACGTGCCCTGCTTTGCGCTCACCGGCCCGCGCGCCGGTTCTGATGCGGCCTCCATTCCCGATATCGGCATCATTTGCAAGGGACAGTGGCAGGGCCGGGAGGCGATCGGCATCCGCCTGAATTTTTCGAAGCGTTACATCACGCTGGCGCCGATTGCCACGGTGATCGGTCTGGCGTTCCGGCTCTACGATCCAGAACATCTCATGGGTGACAAGGCGGACTTGGGAATTACCTGCGCGCTGATTCCGCGTGACACGTCCGGCGTCACGATCGGCCGGCGGCATTTTCCCTTGAACATTCCATTCCAGAATGGCCCCATCCAGGGACACGACGTTTTCGTGCCCTTGGACGCCATCATCGGCGGCTTTGCCACGGCGGGGCAGGGCTGGCGCATGCTCGTGGAGCAATTGTCCGTGGGCCGTTGCATTTCACTGCCCTCGAACGCCACGGGCGGCGCGCAGGCCGCCGTCTATGCATCGGGCGCCTATGCCCGTATCCGCCGCCAATTCAACACGCCGATTGGCAGCTTCGAGGGCATCGAACAAGTTCTGGCGCGCATGGCGGCGCGTACCTACATCATCGACGCGGCGCGCTCCGTGACCGCCGGTGCCATCGACGGCGGCGAGAAGCCCTCGGTGCCCTCCGCCATGCTTAAATTTCACGCCACCGAGATCGGCCGCATGATCGCCAATGATGCAATGGACATCCACGGCGGCAAGGGCATTATGCTGGGGCCGAATAATTATCTCGGGCGCGGCTACCAGGTCGTGCCGGTCGCCATTACCGTCGAGGGCGCCAACATCCTGACGCGCAACTTGATCATCTTTGGTCAAGGGGCGGTGCGCTGTCACCCCTTCGTGCTCAAGGAAATGAACGCCGCGAAGAATCCGAACCGTGAGGCCGGCGTGCGCGAGTTCGATGCCGCGACGGTGGGGCACGTCGGTTTCGCGATCTCGAATGCGGTGCGCTCGTTGGTTCTGGGCCTGACCTCGGCGCGCTTTACGCGCGTGCCGGACACGGGCGCGACACGGCGTTACTTTCAGCACGTCAATCGCTACAGCGCATCGTTTGCTCTGGCGACGGATGTCGCCATGCTGGCGCTCGGCGGATATCTCAAGAAAAAGGAGACCCTCTCAGCGCGGCTCGGCGACGTGCTGTCATCCATGTACCTCGCCTCCATGGTGCTCAAGCATCATGAAAATCAAGGTAGACAGGCAGAGGATCTTCCCCTGGTCGAATGGGCCTGCCGCAGCCTCTTGTATCAGGCGCAGGAGCAGTTGCACCTGTTCCTGCGCAATTTTCCCAATCGCCCCTTGGCGCTGTTTATGCGGCTGTGCATTTTTCCGCGTGGACTCGCCTACTCGCCGCCGAGCGACCAACTGGGCCACGCCATCGGCGATCTGGTCATGAACCCGAGCGCCACCCGCGAGCGCTTGAGCGCGCAGATTTATAAAACGGCGGGAGCTCACAATCCCTTGGGGAAACTGCAGGCGGCGTTGGTGCTGTCCGCGGCGGCGGAGCCGCTCGAAAAGCGCATCCGGGTCGATGGCGTCAAGACCGGCCGCGTCACGGCGCTGGACCTGCCGGGGCAGATCACCCAGGCCGCAGCGCTCGGCATCATCAACCAGACCGAAGCGCAGTTATTGCGGGATTACGACGCCAAGGTTTTGGACATCATCAACGTTGACGACTTCGCGCCGCATGAGCTGGGCGTGGGCGCCGGCGCTTAATATGAGCGCCGACGAGCCCGCAGCCCCTCGGGATGTCGTGGTTCCTGAAGCCGCAATCGTTGGCGCTGAGTCCTCAGCCGTCGTTGCTGAATCCTCAGCCATTGTTGCTGACGCCTCAGCCGTGATACCGGCGCGCTGCAAGAACTGCGATGCGGTGCTGCTCGGCCGCTTCTGCGCCAACTGCAGCCAGGCCGCCGATGTGCATGTCCCAACCACCAAAGAGCTCGTGCACGAGTTTCTCGAAGGAATTACCCACTCGGATTCTCGTCTGTGGCGCACCCTGACGACCCTGTGGTTCAAGCCGGGAAAACTCACCCAGGAGTTTGTCGCGGGCCGACGCGTCGCCTATCTGCCGCCGTTTCGGCTCTACCTGATTGTGAGCATCATTTTCTTCCTCCTCACCTCATTCGTGCATGTGGAACTCGAAGTCGTATCATTTGACGAAGCCCTCAAGCCTTCTCATCCGGCCGCGGGTACGTCGGCGCCCGCCGCGAAATCCATCGAGAGTTGCGCGGACGCCAAATTCCCTTGGCATCCTGCGTGGAACCCGCGCATCCGGCGCACTTGCGAGGCCCTGCGGGGCGACAAGAGCGGCAACTGGGTGCACCTGGTCAACGCCACGCTGCCGAAAGCGATGTTTTTCTTTCTGCCGCTGATCGCCTTTTTGAACATGTTGCTGTATTGGCGCCCGCGCTACCGATACGCGGAACAACTGCTGTTCTTTGTGCATCTGCACGCCTTTTATTTTTCGGTGGCGATCCTGCTGCTGTTGACCAGCGAGGCCGCCGACTCCTGGCCGAAGCTCGCGGGGATTGCAGGTCTTTTGAGTACCGTCCTGGGTTGGACCTTGGTGGTCTACAGCCTCTTGGCCTTGCGCCGGGTGTTCCCCCGCAGCTGGCCCGGCACCCTGTTCAAGGGGGTCGTGCTTTTCTTCGTCTATTCCATCGTTCTCGGCCTCACCGTGGCCGGCGTATTCGTGTACGCGGCCCTGCAGTTGTAAACTGGAGGCTTTGCACAAGGAGATTCCCATGAGTCGTCTATTGCTGGCGTTAGGGGTCTGTTTGATGGCGGCGACAGCCTTAGCCGCGGATCGCATGGCGGCACCGGCCGGTGCCGAGGTGTATTTCATCGCGCCGCAAAACGGGGCCAAGCTGCACAGTCCGGTCACGATCAAATTTGGGCTCAAAGGCATGGGCATTGCGCCGGCGGGGATCAAGTTCGACAACACCGGGCACCATCATCTTCTGGTCGACACGGATGTGAGCGAGGTGAAACTGGATGCGCCGATGCCGGCGACCGACAAAATCGTGCATTTCGGCAAGGGTCAAACCGAAACGACCCTGACCTTGACACCCGGCAAGCACACCCTGCAGCTGGTGTTCGCCGATTACCTGCACCAGTCGTTCGATCCGCCGCTGACCTCGAAGAAAATCACGATCACCGTGGATTGATGGGTGCGCGCGATACTGCACATCGACATGGACGCCTTTTATGCGTCCGTGGAGGAGCAGGATCGCCCGGAGCTCAAAGGTAAGCCGCTTATTGTCGGCGGCACGGGCGGCCGCGGCGTCGTCGCCGCGGCCAGCTACGCAGTGCGCCGTTTCGGGGTGCGATCCGCCATGCCCATGCGAGAAGCGCTGCGGCGTTGTCCCGAGGCGGTCGTCGTGCATCCGCGCATGGCGCGCTACAAGGAAATCTCCGATCAGGTCTTCGCGATTTTTCGCGAATTCACGCCGGTGGTGGAAGGCCTCTCCCTGGACGAAGCCTTTCTCGACGTCACGGCCAGCCAACAATTGCTGGGAAGTCCTGAGAAAATCGGTGCGGACATTCGCCGCCGCATCGCCGCGCAAACCGGTCTTACCGCGTCGGTCGGAATTGCGCCCAATAAGCTCTTGGCCAAAATCGCCTCGGATTTGAACAAGCCCGATGGCATGTGCCGCATCGATGCCGGCAATATGCGCGAGATTTTGGACCCTCTGCCGATCCACAAATTATTCGGTGTGGGCCAGAAGACCTTGCCCACGGTGCTGGCGGCCGGCATCAGTACTTTCGGCGACGCGCGCACCGCCGGTGAGGCGGTCTTGTGGCGCGCCTTCGGCAAGCATGGCAAGGCGATGCGCGATCGCGCCGCGGGGCTGGATGATCGGCCGGTGGAAGCTTCGCGCGAGGAGAAGTCCATCAGCGCGGAGGAGACCTTCGATACGGATATCCGCGCGCCGGCGCAGTTGAGTGCGCAGCTCAGGGCCTTGGCGGATCGCACCGCATCGCGGCTGCGGGCGCACAGGCTGCTGGCCGGCCGGGTGAGCGTGAAGATTCGGCGCAGCGATTTTACGACCTATACCCGCCAGCGTGGGCTCGAGCCGCCAACTCAGGAGACCGCCATCATTTCGGCCGCCGCCGAAGCGCTGCTCGACGACTGGTTGGCAACCCAGCCCCACGCCGCCATCCGGCTGCTTGGCGTAGGCGCAAGTGATTTGCAGGAAATGCTGCAACCGGACCTGTTCCTAGGGGAGCAACCGAACATGGGCTCGCGCCTGGATTCCGCCGTTGACGGCATACGGGACCGTTTCGGGCAGGGATTGCTCACCCGCGCCAGCCTTCTGCCGAAAGGTCCGGGAAACGGAAACTAACCGCCTGTTGGTATTATCCTACTAGCCATGTACACCAGCTTCTTTGGGCTTGCGGAAAAGCCCTTCGCCATTACCCCGGACCCTCGCTATCTCTACTTGAGTGAGCGTCATGCCGAGGCCCTGGCACATCTGCTGTACGGCATCAATGAATCCGGCGGCTTCATCCAGCTGACTGGAGAAGTGGGCACGGGCAAAACCACCGTTGTGCGCACCTTGCTGTCGCGCGTCCCGCATCACGCCGATGTCGCGGTGATTTTGAATCCGCGCGTCACACCGGTCGAATTCCTGCTCACCATCTGCGAAGAGCTCGGATTGGAGATAGCCGAGGCAGATCGGGACAGCGTCAAGCACATGGTGGACGCGCTGAATCGGCGGCTGCTGAGCGCCCACGCAGAAGGCAGGCGCATCATCGTGTTGGTGGATGAAGCGCAAAACCTCTCCATCGATGTCTTGGAACAGGTCCGTCTCTTGACCAATCTGGAGACTCCGACCCAGAAACTGTTGCAGATCATTTTGATCGGACAACCTGAACTGCGCGAATTGCTAGACCGCACCGACCTGCGCCAGCTTGCGCAGCGGATCACCGGCCGATACCACTTGATGCCCCTGTCACGGGAGGAGACCAAGGGTTACGTGCGTCACCGCTTGCGCGTTGCGGGCGCAACCGAGGACATTTTCACCCCCGGCGCCCTGTTGGAATTGCACCGCCTGTCGCTCGGTATTCCGCGAGTGATCAATGTTGCTTGTGACCGTGCCTTGCTCGGCGGCTATACGCAGGAAACCAAGAAAATCACGGCTTCGCTGGTGCGCCAGGCCGCGGGCGAAGTCTACGGGCGCCGCTTTTTCCCGACCTGGCTGGGGTGGCTGGTCGCATCGCTGGGAATCGCCGCCCTCTGCGGCACCGTGTTCCTCGGCTGGCAATTCTGGCGCCATCAGAGTCCGGTGCTCTCGGCGTCGCGCGCAATCAAGAGTGCTGCCGCGAGCCATACCGCTGCACCCAAGCCTGCCTCTGTTCCGCCGCCCGCGGCGCCGGCGCTCGCCGCTTCGCCTGCGCCCAAACTGGCATCGGTCAATGCGCTGCTTCAAGCCAACGAAGCCAACACCACCGATGCAGCGGCGTTTCGCCGCCTGCTGGCACTCTGGGGGACGGCCTTGTCGGACGACCGCGATCCCTGCGGCCAGGCCGCCAAAGCCGGGCTCGCCTGTCTGGATCAACGCGGTTCCTGGGCTCAGGTGAAGACCTTGAACCGGCCCGCCATCCTGACCTTGACGGATGATCGCGGCCAGCGGCATCGGGTCGTGTTGTCGAACCTCGATGACAAAACCGCCACGTTGGATTTGGGCGAGCATAACGAAAAGGTGTCGATCGATGATCTTTCGCGCGATTGGTTCGGTGAATTCACCGTCGTGTGGAAGCCCAAAACCTCGCGCACGCGATTGCTGTCCTTGGGGATGCAGGGAGACGAGGTTCGCTGGCTGCGTCGCAGTTTAAATGCCCTGGCGGGCGGGGCATCGGATCCCGAGCACGCGGACGTCTACGATCAAGAATTGGCAATCGCAGTGCAGAACTTCCAACGTGAGCATCGGCTCAATGTCGATGGCATCGCGGGCGTGCAGACCCAAGTCGTTCTCGACACGGCATTGGCCGACCCCAATTCGCCCCTCTTGTTGTCCAACGCCCTGCGCGGGGGTTAGGAAATTTCATGTCCTTCATTCTCGATGCACTGAAGAAATCCGAGCTCGAGCGTCAGCGGCAATCGATGCCCGGTTTGATGGACGCGCCGAGCGCATTGCGGCGTGGCCGTCTGCCCCTGTGGGCCATAATCCTAGGCTGCTTGCTCGCCATCAATATTGTGGTGCTGATCGTGGTCCTGATGAGAAATGGCGCGCCGTCGGTCGCATCGGCGGCACGGCACGAGACCTCGCCCGGGGACCAGAAGCCCCCGGCGGTCGATGAGCATTTCAGTCCTTTGGGATCCGCGCCGGTGTTCGCGCCTGAAATTCCCGTGCCGCCGGCTGAGACTTCTTCCAATGATTCAGCGGGCGCGCTGGTCGCGCCGCACGCCATTGCGCAACGCGCGGCGCCGCATGCTCTGCGCCGTCCCGATCCGGTTCTCGACGAGGAGCCCACCGACAATGACGAAGTGCTGCCCTCGATCAACGAGATCAATCTAACGGGAGCTCAGGCGCTGCCTGAAATGCACCTGGACGTGCATGTCTATGCAACCAAGCCGTCGGACCGTTTCGTGTTCATCAATATGCGCAAGTACAAGGAGGGCAACACACTGGCAGAAGGGCCCGTCTTGGAGCGGATTCGGCGCGACGGTGTGGTGCTCAATTATCAGGGAGTTCGTTTCATACTGCCGCGGCAATCATGATCTGCCGCTTTCCGCGAGGCGCCGCAGCGCATCGCCCGTCATCCGGTAGTTGACCCACGCCGCATCCGACTGGGCTCCCAAGCGTTCATAGAAATCACGCGAGGGCTTGTTCCAATCGAGAACTTGCCACTGGAAGCGCCCGCAGTCGCGCTCCAATGCCAGCGCCGCCAAATGACTCAAGAGCGACTTGCCGATCGCCCGCCCGCGATAGGCCGGGCGCACAAAGAGATCTTCCAGGTACAGGCCGGGTTTCCCGAGAAACGTAGAAAAATTGTGGAAAAAGAGCGCGAACCCGGCCGGTTCGCCGTCGAAACGAGCAATGACGGCTTCGGCGCGCGGCTTGGGCCCGAAAAGCGCCTTGTGAATCGACGCCTCCGTTGCGACGCTCTCGTGCCGCAGCTTTTCGTACTCCGCCAATTCATTGATCAGCGACAGAATGAGCGGCACGTCGGCTGCATCGGCGGACGAAATCTGAAGACCGGATGCTTGCGTCATTGAAGTCTCGACCCTGTGGGCGGCTTAGGCCCGATCATGCGATGATAATCCCATGCGCAAGATTTTAACCCTGACCATGAGCGGTTTGGTGACCGTGCTGCCGCTGGCTCTCACGGTGTATGTGATTTGGTGGCTGGTCCACACGGTCGAGAGTTGGCTGCGCCGCGCGCTGATTGCCCTGGGCGTCGTCAGTCCCGAACATTACTGGCCGGGCCTGGGGCTGATCGCCGGTTTCTTTTTGCTGTTGTTCGTCGGCAGTGTGGTGAACGCCTATGCCGGCAAGATTCTGCTCAAATACTGGGACGACTTTTTAGGCCGCATCCCATTCGTGAAAACGCTTTACGGCGGATTTCGCGACGTCTTGAGCCTGCTGCCCTCCGGCAGCGGCGAGAAGCGCGATTTGCAGCGGGTGGTGCTGGCCCGATTCGCGGACGTGCATGCCATTGGCTTCGTGACCCGCGAGGATGTGCCGACCGTTCTGTTGGCGCACGGGGGCGAGGACTGGGTGACGGTATATTTCCCGATGAGTTATGCATTCGGCGGCTACACCATTTATCTGCCGCGGGACCGGGTCCAGCCGCTCGACATTTCGGTCGAGGATGCCATGCGTTTGGCGATCACCGCAGGGCTGACGGCTGCCGGCAAGCGCAACGATCTGTAGGAGCCTCGGGAAGGCTTTGACGATGGTCAAACACGGATTGAAGTTTTTGACGCTATGCCTGGCGATGTCGCAACCCGTCGCCGCGTTGGCAACCACTGCGCCCGGCGCTAAATCGGCGTCGCCGGCCGATAAATACCACCTTTGGCGCGAGGAAGCCGTGCGCGCGCTGGCCGCGCGCTCCGATGCGAATTCCGTGGCAACCGCCGCGGCCCTGAGCTTTACGAACAGCTTTGCTGCGCCCGCGGCCGCGCCCGCCGCGCTGCAATTGATCGCCCGTGCGAGCGATTTGGCGCCGGAAAACGCGGCAATCGGCTGGCTGCATCTGCAGCTCTGCGCAAGCACCCCGGCGTGCGATAGCCGCGATCCTGCATTCGTGCTGCGATGGGTGGACCCCGACAACGCGGCCGCATGGCTCGCACAGCTGTCAACCGCCTATAAGGACAAGGATACGATCGAGGTAGATCGTGTGCTTGGAGACATGGCGCGGGCCACGCGATTCGATCTCTATTACAACCAGATCATGGTGATGATGTTCGACGCGCTGAACGGTGTGCGCCGCGAGCTGCCGGGCGGCGTCGTGGCTTCCGATACGGCCAAACTGACGGCGCTCGCCGGGGTCGCAAACGCGGAGATCATCCCGGCGTTTTCGCCGTTGATTGATGCGTGCCGGGAAGCCGCCGGCAGCGAGCGCCGCGAGGACTGTCGCAAGCTCGCGAAAACCATGCAAAGGGGCGATACCGTCATTGTGCAAATGGTGGGATTCGGCATTGAGCGGCGTCTGATTCCGGCCGACAGCAAGGAGGCGAAGAACCTCGCCGAACGCAAGCACTTGCTGGAATGGCGCTTGTCGGCCGCGAGCAAGTTGGATTCGGCCATTTTGCCCTGGACGCAGAGCTCGCGGACGCACACCCGGCTCGCGGAAATGCGCTTGCGACCGCGCGAGGAAGATGTTTGCATTGCCCTTTTGCGCGAGCACAAAATGCCGCTCGAACCGGCGGAGAGTCACCGATGATCGATTTGTACTATTGGCCCACCCCCAACGGTCACAAGATCACGATGTTTCTGGAAGAGACGGAGATACCGTACGCAATCGTGCCGGTGAATATCGGCAAGGGCGAACAGTTCAAGCCGGATTTTCTGGCAATCTCGCCGAACAATCGCATGCCGGCGATTGTCGATCATTCGCCGCTGGAGCGCGGGGCGCCGATCTCCGTGTTCGAATCGGGCGCAATTTTGCTGTACCTGGCGGAGAAGAGCGAACAATTCATTCCGAACGAATCGCGCGGGCGCGTGGATGTTTTGCAATGGCTGTTCTGGCAGGTCGGCGGCTTGGGACCGATGCTGGGCCAGAATCATCACTTCGTCCGCTATGCGCCCGAGCAAATTCCCTACGCCATCGATCGGTACGTGAAGGAAACCAATCGCCTGTACGGCGTACTGAACCAGCGGCTCGCCGATCGCGAGTTTGTGGCGGGAATGTATTCCATCGCCGACATGGCTTGCTATCCCTGGATTGTTCCTTACCAAGCGCAGGGGCAAAAGCTCGAAGACTTTCCGCACCTCAAGCGCTGGTTTGAAGCCATCAAGGCGCGGCCCGCGACACTGCGCGCCTATGAGAAAGGCGCTGCCATCAGCACCAACACCACCATGACCGAAGAGGCAAAGAAGATCCTCTTCGGACAGACAGCGCGACGCACTTCAGCGCAGTGACGGTGACGGGCGCGACCGGTGAGTGTTGGGCGACGCCTGTTTTTACTGCTTACGAGCGCACGTGCGGCCATCCACACGATCGTAACAATTCGAATCTCGTCCTTCAGCACCGTGAGGTGCCGAGCCTGATTTGACTTAATCTGTCGTACTTGACAGCATTAACCGTTAGTGCTGTAATTTCTGTCATGACAGAAATAGAAGAAAGACTTTCCACCCCCTTGCCGGAGTCGGTGCGGCGTTTTGTGGCTCACTGGGGCAGCATGGGAGATCACTGGGGCGTCAACCGTTCGGTCAGCCAGGTGCATGCCCTGCTGTACCTGTCGGAACGACCGCTCAGCGCCGAGGAGATTGCCGCGGCCCTTGGAATGGCGCGTTCCAACGTCTCGACTTCCCTGCGCGAATTGCAATCATGGGAGTTGATACGGCGCGCGCCGCTGTTGGGAGACCGCAGAGATTTTTTCGAGGCCGAGACCGACATTTGGGCCGTGGTGACCCGCATCGCCGCCGGACGCAAGGCACGCGAACTTGATCCCGCGGCGGCCGCACTCCGCGATTGCCTGGCGGCGGCGGCGGCGGATCGCGATGTGAGCGCAGTGGCCGTGGGGCGGCTCAAGGAGATGCTCGATTTCGTCGATCGCAGCAGCCGCTGGTACGAGCAGATGCTTGCATTGCCGCGCTCGCAGGTTGCGGCGCTGATGAAAATGGGCGGCGGCGTCGCCAAATTATTGGGACGCGGGGCCGGCATGATGAAACGCCGGGCGTCGGGCTAGGAACGATGTCATGCGTGCGCAGCGCAGGCGTGATCCCATCGCCGTCAGCCCGACTGGCAGGGACAGCACTGCCACGGACAGCACGACATGGGCTGCGCCGCGCGCGACAGCCCGCGCCGTTGAAACTCGATTCGCCCGCCTCACGGGCGAGTCCTGGATGCAGCTGCCGGCGCCGATACGTCGGCGATTCTCACGCCATCTTGCCGATGGCGAGCGCACGGTTTACTTGGGAGAAGTTGCAGCGACGCGGATGACGCGGGTGGGCCGCCTGATTGCGCAGCTGGCGCGCGTGGTTGGCGCGCCGCTGCCGCTGGAAGCGGGCGGTCGTGTGCCGGTCACAGTCATTGTCACCGGATCCGAACGGCTGCGCGGGCAAGTTTGGACGCGAGTTTACGACCGTGCATCCGGCTTTCCGCAAGTGATTCAATCGCTGAAGCGTTTTGGCGGCGCGACGGGACTCGAGGAAATCGTCGCGCGCGGCGTCGGAATGCGGCTGCGGCTGAAGGTTCGCGACGGCGCGCTGGTGTTTCGCAGCGCCGGATATTTCATTCGCTGCCTCGGTGTGCAGCTTTCACTGCCGAATTGGCTGACGCCGGGGGTGATCGAAGTCATTCACCGCGAAGAGTCGTGCGGCCAATTCAGCTTCTCGTTGAGCGTCAGGCACTTATGGGCCGGGAACGTCATCGATCAGATCGCGTTCTTCCGGGAGGAACAATCATCATGAGTAAATTCGCGGATATCACGGCCGATGGCGAGCGTATGGATTTGCCCCTCAGCCAGCTCCTGCTGTCGGCCCAGTGGCACTTGTTGGCGGCGCCGATTCGCGCCGTGCATGAACGTCGGCCGGTGACGCTGGTTGGCAGAGCGACCGTGGTACGCGGCTGGGGCTGGCTGCCGCGGCTGTTTGGATGGGTCAGCGGGCTGCCGCAGGAGCAGCACAATGGACCGCTGAAGGTGGTGCTCCAGACACGCGCCGGGAAAGAACGCTGGACACGCCACTTCGGCCCTACCCGACCGATGCACTCGACCTTACGTCGAGCCGGCGATTGCGTGGACGAAACTATTGGCGTCACGACTTTGAGATTCAAGCTCTCGGTGGAAGGCGGTTCGATTCGTTGGACCGCGGTCGCAGGCCGCACGTTAGGTTTGCCGTGGCCGCGCTCTTGGCTCAAGGGTATCGATGGCTACGAGTCGCATCGCGGCAATCGTTACTATTTCAATGTGCGTGCGGCACTGCCTGGCGTGGGTCTCATCGTGCACTACGTCGGCGAACTGGACCTGGTGCGGGCGTGAGCGCCGGATGACCGTGTCTCGTCAACCCGCACTCATTCTGGGTGCGTTCGGCACGTTTGGCCGTCTCATCACCGACAACCTGGCTCGCACCACCGATTTGCCATTAATCGCCGCCGGTCGTCGTTTGCCTGAACGGCACGACGTATGCCGACCGGGTATCCGCACGCTTGCCGTCGACAGTCATGCCCTGAGCACGGCCGAACTGAAGAAACTCGACCCGGCTGTCCTGATCGATACGGTGGGCCCGTTTCAGGCGCGTGATCGGAAATTGGCGCAGATCTGCATCGCGCTTGGGATTCATTATCTGGATATCGCGGACGGCCGTGATTTTGTTCAGAACGTCGGCGCGCTCAACGCCGCGGCTGTGGCGAGAAACGTTCTCGTCGTCAGCGGGGCGTCGACGCTTCCGGCGCTCTCCTCCGCGGTTATCGAGAGTCTCGCCGGCGAATTCTCCGAGATCGAAGCCATCGACATCGGAATTGCGCCGGGGTTTTCAGGGCCTCGAGGCCTGGCCACCATACGCTCGGTCTTAGGATACGTAGGCCGTCCCATTCCGGTCTGGCGCCAGGCAAAGATGCGGTGGGCGTCGGGATGGGGTGATACCGAGCGCTACCGCTATCCGCCACCCGTGGGCCGGCGCAATCTGTCATCGATAGACGTACCGGACACAATCTTGATTCCGCTGTGTTATCCGAACCTAAGGCAACTCGCGGTTCGCGCCGGTCACGACGTCCCGCTCGTGCATCACGCGCTGCGGCTGTTTGGGGTATTGGTACGCATCGGTCTGATTCGCGATCTCGCCGCGCACGCGCGAATGATGCAACGCATGGCGGGTTGGTTCGACGGCTTTGGCAGCAATAACGGCGCGATGCACGTTCGGCTGCGCGGCCGTGGCAATGACGGCTGTGCGCAATCCCGTACCTGGACACTCATCGCCGAGAACGGTGACGGACCCCGGATACCGACGACGGCAGCCGTCGTGCTGACCAAGAAACTGCTCAATGTTCCGGGATATGCGCCGATCGCGAAGCGCGGCGCCATGCCGGCCTCGAATCTGCTGACCCTGGGAGAATTCGAACGCGAATGGCGCACGCTAGCCATCCGCACCATGGTGACCGGCGAGCCGTGCGCGGAACCGATCGCCCACCCCACCGGACGGCACCTACACCAATCTAGATCTCCAGCATCACGAGTTTGACCCTCGAGCCCGGTCAAACTCATGGTCCCGATCACTTCACATCGTGCGACTTGAACCACGCTAACACGTACGCCGCCTTGTCGATGAGCAAGCTCGGGCGCGCGGAGATGTCATGCGACGCGTTCGGCACCCTGACCAGCGCCGTGTCGATCTTGCGAAGTTTCAGTGCCTGGTAGAACTGTTCCGCCTCGCTGGAGGGCGTTCTGTAGTCGACCTCGCCGGTCATGAGCATCGTGGGCGTCTTGACATTGCCGACATAGGCGAGCGGCGAGCGCTTCCAGTAGGCCTGCATATCGTCCCAGGGAAACTCGCCGAACCAGTAACGGTAGAAATAGTTGTTCATGTCGCCGGTAAGCACGAAGCTGGTCCAGTTGATGACGGGCTTGACGACCACCGCAGCGCGAAAGCGATCCGTATGTCCGACGATCCAGGCGGTCAAGACGCCGCCGCCGCTGCCGCCGGTCACAAACAGCCGCTGCGTGTCGACATAACCGCGTCCAATCACAGTGTCGACGCCCGACATGAGGTCGTCGTAGTCCTTGTTGGGATAATCGTGGTGAATCAGATTGGCAAACTCTTCACCATAGCCGGTGCTGCCGCGCGGATTCATATAGAGAACGACGTAACCGGCGGAGGCGTACAGCTGTATTTCCGCCGCAAAGCTCGGCGCGTACATGGCGAAGGGGCCGCCGTGAATTTCCAGCACAAAGGGATACTTTTTCGCGGGATCGAATCCAGGCGGCTTCACGATCCAACCTTGCATGCGGCGATGATCGGCCGAGGAATCGAAAGTAACTTCCTCCAGCGCGCCGATCGTGCGTGAGTTCAGCAAATTGTCGCTGAAGGCGCCGAGTGTCGTGATGTCGCGCAACGATGTGCCCGTGGCCAACGCCGCGGGCGCCGTCGCGCTGGCTTTGGTAAACGCGAAGCGGCCGTTCGGCGAGATGGAAAACGAGCCCCCCGAATAGGGCCGGGTGACATCGGCGCCGCCCACACCCTCCGCCAGGGTGCGCATCTTGCCCGAAAGATCGACGGCCGCGATCTTGGTCGAGCCGTGATCGTCATACTGGAATACCAGCGACTTGGCATCGCTGAGCCACCGCGGAGACGCGGCATCGCGATCGAGGGAGGCGGTCAGCGAGTGCGCATGGCTGCCGTCACTGTCCATGACGTAGAGTTGCGTGGCTTGATAGCCTAATTGCTTGTCGTCGAATCCGAGATAGGCGATGTGCTTGCCGTCCGGTGAGGGCACCGGATGGCGGTCGGGCCCGCGCCGATCGGTCAATGCGTGGAGCGATCCGTCGACTAAGTCGACGCGGTAGATCTCGCTGTCCAGCGGATCATAGTCGGCGTCCGCGCGCCGATTGGCGCTGATCAAAATCCCGGTTCCATCGGTCGTAAAGGCCGGGGGTCCTTGGTGGTCGAAGTCACCGTGCGTCAACTGACGCGCAGCGCCGCCATCGGCGGAAACGATGAATAGCTGATTAAAGGTGCTGGGCAAGTAGCCCTCGCCGTCAGCCCGGAAAACCATGCGATCGATCAGCTTCGGCGGATCGGCCCACTTGGCGTTTTTCGGCGTCTCCGGCAACTCCACTTTCAACGGCTTGCGCTCTTGCGGCACCGACATCATGAAAGCGAGCCAGCGGCCGTCCGGCGACCAGGCCAAGGCGCCGGGTGATTCGGTGAAGTTGCTGATCGGCGCGCTGACGCCGCTCGAGGTCCAGTACATGAAGAGCTGTGCGGAACCGTCGGCGGCGCGTGCGATGTACGCGATCCGTGTGCCGTCGGGCGACCAGCGCGGTGAGCCGCTGGTGGGCGCCTCCGAAAGCGGTCGTTCATTTTTGCCATCGACGCCGACCAACCAGACGGTGCCGCGGGCGCGGTCGGTCTTGACGTCGTACCCCATCCGTACATAGGCGATGTTCCGGCCATCGGGCGACACTTCCGGATCCGCCACCCATTGCAGATCGAACACATCCATCGGCTTGAACGCCGGCTTCGCCATCTCTGCATAGCCTGGTGCAGCGACGCACACCGCGAGCAGGGCGGCGGCGGAAAATTTCACACCCATCGAAACCCAATTACCCATTGATGATCTCTTTGCCGGCCACCCAGCAGTAACGTTGATGTTCATTCACGATTCCCACGGCCTGCATGAAGGCGTAGCAAATGGTGCTCCCGACGAATTTAAATCCTTTTTGCTTGAGGTCCTTGCTCATCGCATCGCTGTGGGCCGTCGATTGCGGAATCCCACCGAGATAGAGAGGCCGGCGGCGTTGCACCCGGCCATTGGTAAACTGCCAGATATAGTCGCTGAAGGAGCCCAATGAGGCGCGAACCTCGAGGTAAGCGCGGGCGTTCGCGATGAAAGCGTCCACTTTCAGGCGATTCCTGATGATGCCGGGGTCTTGCAGCAGGCGCCGGCGCTTCACGGCGGTGTAGCGCGACATCTTTTCGGCATCGAAGTCATCGAACGCCCGCCGATAAGTTTCGCGCTTGCGCAGGACCGTGATCCAGCTCAGGCCGGCCTGCGCGCCTTCCAGGCAGAGCATCTCGAACAGCGCGCTGTCGGCGCGCACCGGCACGCCCCACTCGGTGTCGTGATAGGCGACATACAAAGGATCGGCAGGACACCAGGCGCAGCGCAATTTCCCGTCGGCATGACGCTGCGCTTTCAGTTTCCGACGATCGACCGCCACGATTCAACGATCAATGCGCTTTGGCGGCAATGACCTCGATCTCGACCAGTGCTCCGGGAGCCGCCAGAGCCGCCACCTGCACGGCGCTTCGCGACGGTTTGTTGGGCTGTTCGGCGGTGCCAAAGAATTGCTTGTATCCCACCATCATGCCGGCGAAGTCCATCTTATTGTCTTTGGCCGGATCGCCCACCAAAAAAATGGTCATTTTCACCACGTCGCTCATGGTCAACCCGAGGCGCGCGAGCGTCCCTTTGATGGCGTTGAGCGCGCCCACGGTTTGAGTTTCCGTATCGCCATAGGCGGCAACGCTGCCCTTCGGCGCATCCTTGTTGACCACCGGCGGCAGTGCACCGCTCAAGAAATAGGTGTCGACGCCGGCCTTGACCGTGACCGCCGAAGAAATCGGAAAGTCGTTGCCGTCCGGCAGCGGCAAACGCTCGACTTTCTGAGTGTCAGCGCCTTTCTTGGTGTCGGCGGCCAACACGGCGGGCGCCGCTGAAATCATTGCCAAAACACTCGCGGCGAGAATGAGCTTGCGCCCACAGTTCATGCTAGACATCGCATCCCCTAGTGAATTTAGCCGTGCAACCGCACGGCGTGACGAACCTTGTAGACCAATTCAATGCAATCGACTCCCCGCGTGCGCCGCGCGGTACTGCGAATTTCGTGCATGAGCTTGAGCAGCACGCGCGTGCTTTGATCCGCGGTCAAACTCAAGCGAGGATCGACCCCAAGATGCAAAACCGCAAAGCGCTCATGCGCCGAGCGCACGAAAACAGCCACGCCCACCGGCCTTCCCGCGTCGGAAATCGCGAACAGCGTTTGGACTCCGGCGATGTCGCCGACGCGCACGCGCAGGCCGCCGTCCTCCTCGTAGATTTCGGGCACCCCGTAGGTGTCGATGGACTGCTGAATGCCGACGCGTACGCGATGCTGGTTGACGTTGAAAAACAGCAATTGCTCCAGGGCTGGACGCTGCTCCGCAGCTAGCTTCGACGTTATGCCGATTGACGCGCCCAATGATCCCCCGAGCAGCAACCGCTTCTAAGTGAGCGGCCAGTCACAGAACTTAATTGACGCAATGCAACAGACATTGTCTGCGGCTTGAGACTCCGTATCGTATAGCGTCGCTCGTTGAATGACACTAGCCTAAGCGGTCGTCAGCACATTGCTGCATTGCGGTATCGCGGCAGCCCCAAGTCATACCAGGACCCGCATGAAAGGAAACAGTAGGTGCTAGCTTCTGACGAGGACGGCGGCACTTTGGACGCGCTGAAGTTCAGCCTCGCGAGCGATATCATCGAGCTCGTCGTTTTGACTGCGGACGACGCCTTTTTGCAAACCCTGCGCGAGGCGGTGGGCGGGGCCAGGCGCCTCTGGCACGTTCCGTCCGCTGACAAAGTCAGCGATCTTCTGGTCGCTGGCGAAGTCGGCATTGTGGTCATCGATGTGCAGACGCTGCATGACAGCGCGCGGGTTTTCGTCGAACAAATCAAGCGTCAGTTCCCCGATCTCGTGCTCGTCGCCGCGGGCCATCGTGATGACGAGACATCGCTCGCCGGATTGATCAGCAGCGGTTTGGTATATCGCTTCATCCACAAGCCGATGTCTCCCGCACGGGCGAAATTATTTGCCGAAGCGGCGATCAAGAAATATGAAACTCAACGGCAGCGCGCGGCCGAGGCGCCCCGGCGCCAGCCGGCATCGTCCGCGACCCACTTGTGGCTCATAGGCGGTGCCGTTGCCGCGCTGCTCGTGGTCGGCACCATTGCGTGGATCGCACACCGCAGCAGCGGCGAGGAGGCCGCACCGCCTCCCTCGAGCGACGCCGCGAAACCCGCCGCGGCCGAATCTACCGTTCTGGCGCGCGCTGCGGCGGCGTTGGCTGCGAATCGCCTGACGGAACCCGCGGGCGACAACGCCTTGGAACTCTATCTCCAATTACAGGCGCGCAACCCCGCCGATGCCGATGCCCGCACAGGGTTGGCCGAGGTTCACGAACGGCTGCTGGCGCGCGCCGAGAATGCGCTCCTGGAAGAGCGCTTGGACGAAGCGGCGGCGGCCATCGAAACTGCACGCAAGTCCGGCGTCGAAAGCGGCCGAATCGCCTTCCTGAGCGCGCAACTCGCAAAATCGCGCGATCAAATCAAGACGGCTCAGGCGCAAGTTCAGCAGCAGAGCCGGGTGCGCACGGATGTGCGAGCCGAGCCGAAGCCCGAAGAGGACCATGTCGCCCCCCTCGTTGCTCTCGCGACGCAGCGCATCGCCGACGGCCACGTGCTCGAGCCGGACCGCGACAGTGCCGTCTACTACGTGCAGGAAGCCTTGCGCACGGATCCGCAAAACGCGGCGGCGCTGGATGCGAAGCGCGCCTTGGCCGCGAAATTGATGGAAGACGCGCGCAGCGCGATCGACCGGCGGGATTTTGCGCGCGCCCTGTTTGTGATCGAAGGCGCCAACGGTATCGCCGTCCCCGCGAATGTCGAAGCGCTGCAAAATTTGCTCGCGGTCGCGCGCAAGCAGGCTGACGCCGACGCCAGGGGTCAGCTGCTGAAGAATGCCAACGAGCGCCTGCTGCAGGATCGGCTGATCGAACCTGCGAACGATAACGCCAAGTATTTTTATTTGACGCTCAAGCAACTCGAGCCCGGCAATCCCGCGCTCACCTCAGTGCTGCAAGATCTTGGAACGCGCTTGACCACCAAGGCGCGGCGCGCGCTCATTCTGGGACAGCTCGAAGCCGCCAAGAGTTGGTTGGACGAGGTTGGCTCGATCGGTTTCACTTCCGCGGAAGCGAGTTCTGTGCAGCACGATCTCGATGCGGCTGTCGCCCAGCACAACTTCATGACGACGCTGATTCCCGCGAGCCAGCTCACGCTGCTGAAGACCGTGCAGCCCACCTATCCCATGAGAGCGGTGAACGGCAAGATCGAGGGCTGGGTGGATGTCGAGTTCACGGTCGCGGAAACCGGCAAGGTCAAGGACGTGAGCGTTCGCGCGACCAGCAATCCCGGTGTTTTCGAAGATGCTGCGATCAAGGCGGTATCGCAATGGCGCTACAAGCCGCTGTTGCGCGACGCCCAGCCCGTCTCCGTGCGCAGCCAAATCCGCGTCCGCTTTACGCTTCCGTAAAAGCCTGACGCGGAGATTTTACGCGGCGGAACTGCGCGCAACCGCGGCGGCGGCCGCCGCCTCTTGGGTTAGCGCTCCGATCTCCGCGCCGATTCGCAGATCATCGACGGCACCGAACGCATGCTTACGCACCATGCCGTGACGGTCGATCAGAACCAGGCTCGGTGTGCCGCGCATTTGATAGCGCTCCATCGTATGCGGAATCGGGCCGGCAGGATTCGGCTGATCCAGAGCGATCGGAAACTTCAAGCGGTATTCCTGGATGAACGCCTTCAACACCGCGCTGTTGAACGCATCGTGATGCTCGAACGTCGTGTGCATACCGATCACCGCGACATCGCTTGGCGCGAAGGTCTCGTAGATCCTGCGCGCTTGCGGCACACCGGAGGCGATCGAGTTCGGACACAACACCTGAAATGCGGCGAGTACAACCACCCGTCCTCGCAGACCCGCAAGCGTCAGGGGATGATCGGTGTTGAACCACCTATCGACGAGCAACTCCGGCGCCGTGCTTTGGGTTGTCATAAGTAAAGAACGCCGTACCCGGTCCGCTCCGGGGCGTTCGCGAGATCCCTTCATCGGTTTTTTTAAAGATAACCTTAAATCGCGCCGCTGGGAAGTAAGGCGCGGGCTCTCTTAACGAATGACGGCTCCGACTAACGAATGACGGATCCGACGTGATGCTCTTTTTCGCGGCGCTTGCGTTCGGCGACTTCTTCGCGGTCGACGCTCACGTTGATCGGCGCTTTGATGCCGATGCGAACCTGCGAGCCGTTGACGGCCATCACGGTGACTTCGACATCGTCACCAATTCGTAACGATTCCCCGGCGCGGCGAGTGAGTATCAGCATGGGGTCATTTAGACACGGGCAAAAATGTTTGCCTGTGGGCGATAGTTTTAAATCACTGTAGGACTGCGCCGACTCTCGGGCCGGTGCCGGGACGCCTAGCGCTCGCTGATCACGCGCTCCGGGTTCTCCGGCGTTCCCCAATTGCTCACGGTGGCCTCGTAGAAAGCGAGCTCTTGCAGCAGGTCCTCCAGACGCTGTGCCTTGCCCATGGCGAAGCCTTGCCCGTAATCCACGCCGAGGTCGGCCATGCGAACCCGCAGCACGTCGGTCTCCACGTATTCCGCAATGGTCTCCATGCACATGACTTTCGCCAGCTGCGCGATGGCCTTGATCATGGATTCGGAGCGCGCATTGGTGACCGCGTCGCGAACGAAACTGCCGTCGATCTTGATGTAGTTGACCGACAGATCCTTCAGATACGCCAACGAGCTGACGCCCGTGCCAAAGTCGTCCAGCGCGAACTGGCAGCCCAATTCCTGCAGCGTGCGCATGAAGACTTGAGCCTTCTCGAGATTGCCGATCGTGGCCGTTTCAGTCAGCTCAAAGCACAGCACGCCGGCCGGCACGCCGCTCGTCTTGAGCTCGTCGACCACGAACCCCAGGAAGGATTCATCCTGCAGCGATTGGCCCGAAAGATTGATGGCGAAGCGCGCAAATTCTTCGCCCACCGATGCGCTGTGTTCACCGAGCAATTCACACGCTCGGTGCACCACCCACCGATCGATGGTCGGCATGAGCTGGTAGCGTTCCGCCGAGGACAGGAATTTGCCGGGCGGAATCATTTCACCGCGTTCGCCGAGCATGCGGATCAACAGCTCGAAGCGCGGCCGCCCATAGTTGCCGCGCAGCGGCAGGATGGGTTGCGCATCGAGACGGAAACCATCGCTGTCCAGAGCTTCGCGCAGCTTGCCGATCACCAAAATATCGGTGTGGCGCCGGATGATGCTCTGGTCCGAATCCTGAAAGATCTCGACGCGGTTGCGGCCGCGGTCTTTCGCGGCCTTACAGGCGATTTCCGCGGTGGCCAGGGCATGCGCGAGCGGATTGTCGGAGCGGCCGACGGGCGCGACCCCGAGACACACCGAAACTTCGAATGCGCCTTGTCCCGCGCGCGGCACGATGCCTTCGGCGGCGGCACGGATTTGCTCGGCAATCGCCGCGGCCGCTTCCATGCTTGAATTGGGAATGAGCGCGGCGAGCCGGTCGCCTGAAATGCGCGCCGACAGAGCCTCTGCCGGAAGAGTTTTCGCCATGCGGTCCGCCACGCTGACGATGACATCGTCGCCGACGTGCATGCCGAATGTTTCATTGATGACATGCAGCCGATCGATATCGAGATACAAAATGATGTGCGAGCCGGCAGGCGCCGTCGCGCCGAGCACGCCGCTCGAATGCCGTTCGAATGCCTGGCGCGTCATGAGGCCCGTGCTGGTGTCGTACTGCGCTTGGATGATATTGGTCGATCGCTTCGCCAACATTTCGGCGACCCGCGTCTGCTGCAAATCGAAGTCTTGCGCGCTCGGCGGGTTGAACAGCGCCAGGACGCCCATGACGCGCTCGGAGGTGTGCCGAATGGGACATGCCAAGATCTTGTACGGCGCCGCCACGTCGGTTGCGACTTTGGAAATATGATTGATGACGATGGTGCGCTGTTGCATCTGCATCCACGCCGTCAAATGATGTTGAGCCCGCCGCAGCGCTTCCGGCGCCATCGGCGCTCCGCTGCGGGTCATGGACACCGAGATGTTCTTGTCCGGCACCCACAGCGCGGCCAGCGCGCAGCCCATGCGATCGAGGCCGGTTTTCAAGATCTGCGAAAATTCGTCCGCTTCGCTCGCTGCAGCCTGATTGGAGGAGATCTCCATCATCAGCTCCAGATCGCGTTCTTTGACATTCAGATCGCGTTCGCTCGACCCGAGCTTGGCGCGCAACGTCATCTCGCGGCGCAGGCACTCGAGGGCCGGTTGCACCAATTGCCGGATCGTCTGCAGGGGGCGCGGCTCTATCTGGGTTCCTGACAGTCGAACGACCAGACTGACGATGCCCAGCAATTCAATGTGCTCGCCGCGCACGGCGAAGGAATAAACCACCCGGTCCGCGTCGATGGTACGCGCGATGCCCGCAAACTCGGCGGTATCGGACAGGGCGTTGGCGATGGCGTCGTTGATGAGCTCCGGCTCGTCGCTCAAGTCCCACTCGTCGGAAGCCCACACCAGGTTGGAATAGCCGTCGTGGACCACCACGCCCCGCAGACTCGGCATGAGCATGCGCAGCAGGCGGCCATACGGGTCGAAAGATGCTTCGGCCTGCGTTTCGACGGCGTTAGGTTTGATATCCAGCACTTAAGGCCACTTAGGGAACGGTTGGGGTTAAAGCCACGAATCAATGTGCTGGAATCCCTGCCCAGCAGCTTTGACGAGCGTCGCAAATAACCATAAGAAATAGGGGGCCTGAGCGTGGGACGACGGCAGCAACCCTGAAAAATTGACAATATCCGCCGGTTCTTGTGATGGACGTCCCGGTTAGGGTCCTTCAGCGGTTATTGCCTCCTCGAGCGCGCGAGCAGCTTGAGCAGGTAGCGGCCCCCGGGGATGCGCACCAAACGGAAGACCCGGCGCCAAAAGCGCCGGGCATCGGCATCAATGCTGATCAGCGGCAGGCGTTCGTACAAGTGCTCCAAAGGCTCATGGACAATCGCGTTCGCAGCCTCGACGCTGGCGACTTTCTCCCCCGCGATGAAAGTCAACAACACTTTGTCGGTGTGCCATTCGATACCGAGGTCGATCAAGGGGCCCGTTCCGAAAGACCGTTCCGCGCCGCGCTCCGCGTCCCGCAGAAACACATTGATTTCGTGGGGCGCCGGCCGCGAGAGTTGCCACGCGCCATCGCCTCGATGTTGCGGCAGAAATGTACCGGAAAAATTGCGTCGCAACCTGGCTGGCATGACCGCATCCTACTCGGGATTTGCCCGCTCGCCAGTGCGGTAGGATGCGCGGGTGGATGAACCGATAAAATTGCTTCCCGGGCAAGCCTTGAGCAGGAGCGGCAGAGCGCGGCTCGATTATTTTGCCGTTGCCAGCCTCGCTTTTCCGTTCATGGTCAACAGCGCCGTGCAGGCCGTGCTGAACGCCACCGATACCTGGTTCATTGGACGCGTATCGCCTGCCGCGACCGCAGCCATCGGCGCTGTCTACTGGCCTGTGCTGGTCTTCGGACTTTTGTTCGGCGGCGTAGGTCTCGCGGTACAAACCCTGGTGGCGCAGGCCTACGGCGGACATCGTTATGCGCGAGCATCCCAGGCTACCTGGACGGCATTGTGGGCCTCGTTGTTCACGGTGCCTGCATTCGCGTTGTTGGCGGTTACAGGCGCCAAAATTTTCGCTCCCTTTGGGCTTCCGCCGGAGATCGGCCGGCTCGCTTTGACCTACTGGTTTCCGCGCATGCTCGGCGGCTCACTGGGCGTGGCGCTGTGGGCGGTATTGGGCTTCTTCAACGGCATTGGCCGCCCGACCGTTACCCTGCGCATCGCCGCCGGCGTGGCCCTGATCAACGCGCTGCTCAATCAGCTGTTCATGTTCAATCTAGGCATGGGAGTGGCCGGCTCTGCGTGGGCGACCAATTGCGCACAGGTCATCGGGGTCGGCGTCGCGCTCGTCTGGTTCCTCTCGCCGGGCATCCGCAGGCGTTTTCGCTCGCACCTGACCACGCGGCTTCACGGCCGGGCGCTGTGGCGTCAGCTGCAGCTGGGTTTTCCGATGGGGCTGCTGATCGCGGCCGATATCTTGGGCTTCGCGCTGTTCCAACTGATGCAGGTGCGTCTTGGCACCATCGACGGCGCTTCGACGCAGATCGTCATGATGCTGACTTCGTTTTGCTACATGCCGGCGGTGGGCATCGCCATGGCGGGCACGACGTTGGTCGGTCAAGCGATCGGCGCCCATCGTAAGGATTGGGCGCTGAAAGTCGGCAACGGGATTATTTTGATCACCGTGCTCTACATGGGCGCGATCGGCGTACTGCTCGCCGGCTTGGGACCGTGGGTGTTGCCGTTTTTTACCAATGGCGCTGATCCACAGGCGGCCCAAGTGGTGGCACGAGGCGCGACCTTGCTGTGGATCGCGGCGGGTTATCAATTGTTCGATGGGTTGAACATCAGCAGCAGCGCCAATTTACGCGGCGCCGGTGATGTGCGGCTTCCGGCGGTCATGGTTCTTGCGCTATCGTGGTTCATCTTCGTACCGCTGGCGCACAGCCTGTCGTTCGCGCCGGGTCAAGGGTGGGTTGATTGGTTGCCGCAATATGGCCTGGGTGCGGTCGGTGGGTGGTTCGCGGCGTTGATTTACATTTTTTTTCTGGGATTGATGCTATTTTTGCGCTGGCGGTCGCGCGCCTGGCAGCGCATCGCGCTGCCACTCAATTGATGAAGCCAATCATGCGTGTGCTCAATCGTGTTGCCCTGGCCTGCGGCTGCGCTGTGCTGTGCGGCGGTGCGATGGCGGCCGGGCCGAACGCCGTTCCCGCAACCCTCACGCAATTGATGACGGCGCAAAGCCTGCCCTCCAGCGCCTTGAGCTTTGTCATCCTCGATGCGGACAGCGGCCGCGTCGTGATGAGCCACAATCCGGACACGCCGCGCAGCCCCGCCTCCACCATCAAGACCGTCACGACCTATGCCGCCCTGGACATATTGGGTCCCGCCTTCGTCTGGCAAACCCGTGCATGGCTTCACGATGGCGACCTGTATCTACAAGGCGGCGGCGATCCTTACATCACGCTGGAACGCTGGTGGAGCTTCGTACAGGCTTTGCGGGCGCAGGGCTTGAATTCGATCCCGGGCGACATTGTGATCGACAACAGCGCATTTTCCCTGCCGAAGGAGGATCCCGGCGCCTTCGACGGTCGCCCGAATCGCACCTATAACGTGGTGCCCGACGCGTTGATGGTTAACTTCCAATCGATCGAATTCAGCGTCGCCGCCAATACCGAAACGCATCGTGTGGACATTGTCGCGAGCCCCGCACCCGTCAACCTCGAGGTGGACAACCACATTCGGTACGACGCCGGCCGCTGCGGCGGTCCGTCCGCCAGAGTGGATTTTGAAGTTGCCTCGGCTCAATGGGACCGGGTGGTTTTCTCCGGAACCTTGTCGCCGCACTGCGCGCAGCGGTCCTTCGCGCGCGTTCTGCTGCAGCCGACGACTTACGCATTCGGCACCTTTGTCGAGTTGTGGCGGCAATCGGGAGGGGTGTTCGAAGGTAAGCTGCGCCTCGAATCGACCCCGGCGGATGCCAAACCGCTCTATGCCTTCGACTCCTTGAGTTTGGCGGAAATCGTGCGGCTGACCAATAAACACAGCAACAATCTGATGGCGCGGCACTTGCTCCTGACGCTGGGCAAGGAACGCTACGGCAATCCGGGGACGCTGGAAAAAGGCGCGGCGGCAATCGCGGATTGGGGCCGCGAAAAAGGCTTCGACTTGAGCGGCGTGGACATCGACAATGGATCCGGTCTGTCTCGCAGCACTCATATCACGGTACTGCAAATGGCAAAGATCTTGAGCGCCGCCTACCACAGCCCGTTCGCGCCGGAATACTTGGCGTCATTTCCGCTCGCCGGCATGGACGGCACGCTGCGTTCGCGCATGAAAAATAGCCCGGCGGGGGCGGTTCGCTTGAAGACGGGCCACCTTGACAGCGTCAGCGGCGTCGCCGGCTTCGTCACTTCCTCCACCGGCAAAACCTTTGTGCTCGTGTCGCTGGTCAACAATGTACGCGCGGATTTCGGCGCCGCGGAGCCGGTGCACGCCGCACTGGCGGCGTGGATCTTGAACAATCTCTAGCGCCGGCGGCCCGTCAACCCGGGCGCTCCATCTCCCAAAGTATCGCGGTGACGTTTTTGCGCACCCATATTCCGAAGCCGGCATAACGGAACCTTTTTTTCAGCCGGCGTCGGTACCAGGCGCCGGGGCGCAGATGCACCGCGCGATCCGTGCGGCTGCGGTCGCAATTCTCGCGCCAATCCTCCGTGGTCAATGCCGACACATAGAGTGCGGCGCGGCTCAAGCGGCTCAAGTTCACGATGGCCTGTGCGGCCTCTGCATCGGATAGGTACTGCAGCACGTCATAGCAAATGACCAGGTCATACGGCTCGCGCGTGGCGAAGTCGACGATTGAGCCCAAGGTCCAGCCGAATCGGCCGCACAAGTACTCGCTCGCCTCGAGCCCCGCATAACGTGCCTTCGGCAAAAACTCCTTGAAAGGCTTACGCAGCAAGCCGATGCCGCAACCGGCATCCAGGATTCGCCGCACCGGAATTTGGCATTGCCTCAAGGCGCTGTCGATGAGCGCCGCACGGCTGCGCATCTCTGCGGCCGTGACCACCCGCGTCGCCGCGCTCAGATAGAATTTTCGGAAATAGGCAGCACTAAAATTGTTCACCGGCGCTTGAGCGTGTACCTTACGTGCTCTTTTTTGTGGCCGATGTCCCGAGGTTTTGCCCATGCTTGAAAAGGTCCCGCGCGCGCTGCTGTTGCGCGCCATGATAGTGGTCTCGTTGATTGTCTGCTCGCCCCCATTGCGCGCCGCGGTGGCATCAAGCTCTGCGGGCGGCATGCCTTCCATCGAGATGAAGACCTCCGGGATGGTTCACCTGCCCGGCTTTCTGCCGCTCCACTGGGATGCGAAAACCGGCAGGTTGTACCTGGAAATCGCCCGGCTCGATGCGGACATGCTGTATTTCGATTCGCTCCCCTATGGCACCGGATCGAATGATCTGGGGCTCGATCGCGGTCAGGTTTCGCCGGCCAAGCTGGTGCGATTCGAGCGCTTTGGCCCGAAGATTTTATTGGTGCGGCCCAATCAATATTTTCGCAGTTCCGCAAAAGATCCCGCCGAACAGCTGGCAGTACGCCAATCTTTTCCGGAATCGATTCTCGGCAGCTTTACCGTGGCCGCGGAAAATTCGGCCGCCGCGGCCGCAGCTGTGCTGGTGGATGCCACCGACTTCTTTTTGCGCGACGTGCATGGCGTCTCCGACGCGCTGGGCAAGCAGGGCTCGTACAAGCTCGACGCCGCGCGTTCCGCCATCGCCATCGATGCGACCAAGGCCTTTCCGGCGAACACCGAAGTCGAAGCGATTCTGACATTCACCTCGGATGCGCCCGTGCGCCGATCGTTTGTCGGTGACGTGACGCCGGACGCTCACGCGCTCACCCTGCGCGAGCATCAGTCGTTTCTCGAGCTGCCCGCGCCCGGCTATACGCCGCGGCGCTTTGACTCCCGCGCAGGGTACTTTCAATTTTCATACCGGGATTATGCCGCTCCGCTGGGCGCGCCTTTGGACCAGCGCTTCATCGTGCGGCACCGATTGATCAAGCAGGACCCGAACTGTGCGCAGGCGTGTGTGCCGGTCAAGCCGATTCAGTATTACGTCGATCGAGGTGCACCCGAACCGATCCGCTCGGCGTTGGTCGAGGGCGCACGCTGGTGGGATCAGGCTTTCCAGGCCGCCGGCTGGGCGCCCGGCACCTTTCGGGTCGACGTTCTACCCGAAGGCGCCGACCCGATGGATGCACGATATAACATCATTCAGTGGGTACATCGTTTCACGCGCGGCTGGTCCTATGGCCATCCGGTGGCCGATCCGCGCACCGGCGAAATCATCAAGGGCAATGTGACCTTGGGCTCGTTGCGTGGGCGGCAAGATTATCTGATCGCGGAGGCGCTGCTCTCCCCGTATGTCACCGGCAAGAAAATAACGCCCGGGAATGACCCGATGCTGGCGATGGCGTTGGCGCGCACCCGGCAACTGGCCGCTCATGAAACCGGCCACACCTTGGGGCTGGCGCATAACTTTGCCGCCAGCGCATTTCCGCACGCACCCTCCGAGTCGGTCTCGGTGATGGACTACCCGCATCCGCTGGTGACGCTCGACCCGAATGGCGTGCCGGACCTGTCCGCGGCGTACGCCGTGAACATCGGACTCTGGGATAAGGTCGCCATCAACTATGGCTACCGCCAATTTTCCGATTCTTCCCTGGAGCGTGCGGGGCTCGACGCGATATTGAGCGATGCGACCAAGTCGGGACTCGTCTATATCACCGACGAAGATGCCCGGCCGCCGGGCGGCGCGCACCCGTTTGCGCACCTCTGGGACAACGGCACCGATGCTGCCGACGAGCTCGTGCGAATCATGAAAATTCGCGCCGCCGCGCTGGCCCGGTTTGGCGCAAACGCCATTCCCGAAGGCGCACCGCTGGCCACTCTGGAAGACACGCTGGTGCCGTTGTATCTCATGCACCGTTACCAGACTGAAGCCGCGACCAAGATCATCGGAGGACTGAACTATCGGTATCAGTTGCGCGGCGACGGGCAGATGAACGCCGAGATTGTTTCGCCCGACGAACAGCGCAAGGCGCTGCGGGCGGTCGTGAAGACCTTGTCGGTGGACACATTGGCTCTGCCTGAGCCGCTATTGAAGTTGTTTCCACCCCGGCCGCCGGACTTCGAGCGTACCCGCGAGTCCCTGCCGGCGGAGACCGGCTTGACGTTCGATCCGATCGCCGCGGCGGAATCCGCGGCGGATCTGACCTTGGCCGTTTTGTTCGATCGAGAGCGCGCCGCCCGCCTGGTCGAATATCACGCCCGCGCCAATACGCCATCGCTTGCTGAAGTAATCGATGCGGCCCTCGACGTCAGCCGCCCTAGGTCCGCCGCGCCGAACGGCCAATCGGCCATCGGCGTCGTGGTGCAGTCTGCCGTTTACGCACGCACCGTGGAGGCGCTGCTCACCCTGGCAGCCGATCCGATGACTGCGGTCGAGGCGCGCGCCATCACCTACGCGAAGCTCGACGACTTGAGACGCCGCAGCGACACCAATTCGCCGCTCGAGGCCTATCTCAGCCACCGCATCAAGCAGTTCCAAGACGATCCTGAAAAATTCGTGGCCGCGAAGCCGATTGAAGCGCCGCCCGGCATGCCCATCGGCGACGACGAGGAATAGCGTTGAGCCGGTCAATTACACTACGCCGTCTCGTCGCTCCAGCACTGTGAGTTCGACCGTCGCGCTTGCAAGTGGGCACGGTCAATCTCACCGTGCCGAATTACCGTAACTGCATGTGAAACGTCGCCGGGTCCGCATCTCCGACACGATCTCCAGCCAGTGGAAAGTCGGGCGAATCCATTTGCATGGCAGTCGCGCGATCGTTCTGGATGACAAATGTGACCCGGGCATTGGGGGATGAACGGAAGGAAAATCTGCCGTCTTCTTGTTTGAGCAGGCGCTCCGGGCCCTCCCCCAGCGGCTGGATCATGAGGCGCCCATTCTCATCGAACACGCGGTAGGTCCTTTTGTACTGCGCGAAAGAGTCGTGCAAATTTCCGGAGACTTTGCCGAGCTTCAGCACATACGTTCCCGCAAGCCGCCCCGCCTCGGCGTGGGATATGGTCTTGTCGGCCAGCATCTGTTCCGTTGCGGGTGCGGAAGAGGGCAGTGCGGGCAGCCCGAGGATGGCGCGCGCCAGCGCGCGCGTGATGGCGTAGGCGTTCTGGCCCTCAGTGTTGGTGAGTACGACGATCGTGAGCTCATCCTCCGGAAAATCGTACAGACTGCCGCTATAGCCGATCAGCGAACCATGCTGCCCAATGCGTCGGTGATCGTCTTCGTGGTTTAAAATCATCGCGAAGCCGTACTGCGCCTTTGGATCTTGCGCACTCATCTGCGCCGCCGCCCCTTCGGCGGTTGACATGAGCCGAAAGGTTTCCGGGCGGACCAAGTTCTTGTCCTTGATGGATCGCCATAACTGCAGCAGATCGCCGACGCTGCTGCAGAAGCGCAGATCGGAGTTGTACGCCATGTCGTTTTCGTTGGCTGCGACGAAACCCCCGGCAAAGCGCCGGTACGAATGGGAAAGGCCGTGCACCAGGGTGAAATCGTCGCAGTACGTGGTGGAATGAATGCCCGCGGGCTGGAAGATATTTTGCCGAACGTAGTCCGGGAAACTTTGGCCGCTGACCCGTTCGACAATCGTGACCAACAGTTGGAAGCCGGAGATGGACCAGTCCCATTTGGTCCCCGGGTTGTTCACCCAGTTTTTCCCCGCGTAGAGGGCCATCACTTCATCCAGCGCCTTGGGCTGCCGGCTGGTGGCGTCGATGGGATCGCCGAGATAGTGATAATCGACGATGCCGGAAGTGTGATTGAGCAACTGGCGCACCGTCACGCGATGACCCTGCAGCGGAAACTCCGGAATGAATTTCGAGATCTCATCGTCCAGCGACAATTTGCCCCGTTCGACCTGTTGCATCACGGCGATTCCGGTGAAGGGCAGCATGGGGCCGACGACGTGATAAACGGTTTCGCCTTTGGCCGGCGCCTCGAGGCCTAAGTCCGCAAGGCCATAGCCTTGATGGAGCAGAATCCGGCCATGGTGCGCCACCAGCACCGAGGCGCCGACGACATGTTCTTGCTCCATGACTTGTCTCACGATGGTATCCAGGTCGGCGCCGGAATGGCTGGCCGGCGCGCCATGTGCAGCGGCGCAACCGAGAAAAAGCAGGGCAAAACAAAATGTCTTCAGTGTTCGCATGATGACTCGACCGATGTGGTTACTTTCTACTGGGATCGCGATAAGACGAATGGAGCATTAGAAGCACTTGCTGAGAAACGACGCTGCTGCAGCGGAGATGCCGACGATTTTGTTGGTTGCTTGCCGATAGAATTTGAAATTGAGCTCAGTCCCAGGGCGGCCGTCATCCCAATCGGTGAGAGGCTTCAGCTCGCGACGCCCCATGGGGCGCTTCGCCAGCGCAGTTCGTTTGATGGTAACGCTCACGCGCGGCGTTTGACGAGCGATGCCGCGCTTCTTCCGTATGGCGTCCGCGCGAGTGACCATACCGCGCGCAATGAGGCCTTGGCCGCCCTCGTTCTCGCTCGCGAATACGAAAGCCGTATCGCCTGCGGCGATCTTCTTGCCGCCATACATCGTCTTCTGGGCGATGAATGTGAAAGTCCTTGCCCGCGGATCCACAACTTCTGCTTTGATCGCATACGCCATCATTGTCAATCTCGCGATAAGGACCGGCTTCGCATTCAACCACAGGTTAGTCATCATAGCCTTCCTGAAGCGGCGACACGGCAAATACGGTCAGAATGCCGGCTACAATGAACTCCCGTGACGTGAGAGGCGCGAATGCATGTTCAGCGAAGCGATCCAGGCTCGGGTCGCATTCTGTACCTCGATGGCTGGAGAGCGCTGGCCATCGGCGGCGTGATCATCGATCATTTCGGCACATCGCGGGGCATCAATCTCGGGCGCCTCGGTGTGGAATTATTCTTTGTGCTCAGCGGGCGCCTCATGGCTCAAATACTGTTCGTCGAGCGCTCAGCGCTGAGACCATTTTACTATCGGCGCTTCTCCCGAGTCTGGCCCACGATGGCGACGCTGATCGTGGTCCTGATACTCCTATCATGGCTGGTGCATAAGCCGCTGATCGATCGTTTCGAAGTCATCAGCGCTCTGACGTACACCTACAACTACGCTTCATTTGCACATCGGACCGGAATGATAGATCACCTCTGGTCGCTCTGCGTCGAAGAACATACCTATCTTTTCTTAGGCATGCTGGCTCTGGTCGCGCGCCGATTTCCCCGCTGTCTGTGGCCTGTGCTGCTCACCGTGCTCTTTGCAAACGTCATTGACGGGGCGTTCAGCACGTTCCGGCTGAACCAAGACTACTATGCGGCCTTTTGGCGAACCGACGTGCGCATGGGCTCGATTTTGATGGGCACTGCGGCGTTCATGCTCAAACGGCAGGGTGTCTTTCGGGTGTCGGGGAATTGGCCGCTGGCAATCGGCTTGTTTGGGCTAATCTTGAACGTAAACTTCGTTCCCGATCCCGTGAAATATAGTATCGGGTCGGCGTGTCTGGCGCTCGCGGTCGCCAACGTCGACAACGCAACCTTGGCGGTCAAGAAGCTGCTTTCTGGCCGTGCCGTCGTCTGGGTCGGACTCCTCTCGTTTTCCTTGTACATTTGGCAGCAACCCTTCGCGGAGCTATGGCCGCATTCGCTCGTGCTGAGGATTCCGCGGTTGGCGGGAGCATTCGCGTGTGCAATCGCGAGCTACTATTTCATCGAGCGGCCGGCGCGGCGCTGGCTCAATGCACACCCGCCTCGATGGGCGCGCAACAAGCCGCTCGAAATGCCGGCACGGTCTGCAGTGGCACACGCCGATCCTAAAACTTCGTGATCGGCGCAATCGTGTTTCAACGCACAGTTGTTCGCCCTCTCGGCATCGCGGTACTCATTCCACGGTCAGACTTTTCGCCAAATTGCGCGGCTGATCGACATCGGTGCCTTTGAGTACCGCCACGTGATAAGCCAGCAGCTGCATTGGCACGGCGAACACGGTCGGCGCCTGCAGCGCCGTCGCATGCGCCGGCATCTGGATCACGGTGATGCCTTCCTCGCTCTCCATGCCCGCCAACGGATCGGCGAACACATACAATTTGCCGCCGCGTGCGCGCACTTCATGCAAGTTGGACTTGAGCTTTTCCAGAAGCTCGTTGCCCGGCGCGATGGCGACCACCGGCATGTCTTCATCGACCAGCGCCAGAGGGCCATGCTTGAGCTCTGCCGCGGGATAGCCTTCGGCGTGGATATAGGAAATCTCCTTGAGTTTCAGCGCCCCCTCCATGGCAATCGCCTGCAGGGGTCCGCGGCCGAGAAACAGCGCGTGATGTTTCTCCACGAAAATCTCGGCCAGCGCCTGGATGGTGTGGTCGAGTTTGAGTGTTTTTTCCACCAAGCCGGGCAGCTGCAGCAGCTCTGAAACCAGAGCGCCCTCCTGGACCGCACCAGGACCGTTTTTCGCCAAGGCAATCGTCAACATGTTGAGGGCCGTGAGCTGGGTGGTAAACGCCTTGGTGGAGGCGACTCCGATTTCAGGTCCCGCCCGTGTGAGCAGCACCATGTTCGATTCCCTGACCATGGAGCTTTCCGCGACATTGCAAATGCTCAAGGTCGAGACGTATTTTTCCTGTTTGGCGTTGCGCAGTGCCGCCAGCGTATCCGCAGTCTCGCCGGACTGGGAAATGGTCACGAACAGCGTGTCGGGCGTGATCACCGGATCGCGATAGCGGTATTCGCTGGCAATTTCGACCCGCGCCGGAATCCGGCAGACCTGCTCAATGAGATAACTGGCGGTGAGACCGGCGTGAAAACTCGTGCCGCAGGCGGCGATGTGCACTGCTTTGACGCGCCGGAAAATCTGTGCCGCGCCCGGACCAAAGGCGGCGTCCAATAGTTTGCCGCCGGCGATTCGCTCCTCCAGCGTTTGGGCGATCGCGCGCGGCTGCTCGTGAATTTCCTTCAGCATGAAGTGCCGATACTGACCCCGCTCCACGGCGTCCGCCGGCAGATCGCTTTCCCGGACCGCGCGCACCGCGACCTGGCCTGCGGCATCGAGGATTCGAACGGACCTGCGCCGAACCTCCGCCACATCACCTTCCTCCAAGAACATGAAGCGGCGCGTGACCGGCAGCAGCGCGGCGACATCCGAGGCCGCGAAATTCTCATCGATCCCCAGGCCGATGACCGCCGGACAGCCCTGGCGCGCCATGACGATGCATTCAGGGTCCGCCTCGCTCAAAACAGCAAGCGCGTAGGCGCCCTGCAATTCGGCGACGGTCTTGCGTACGGCAGCCAGTAGATCGGGGGACGAGGCGAGGTGATGGTGAATGCGATGCGCGATGACCTCGGTATCCGTTTCCGAGGTGAAGCTGTAGCCCAAACTCTTGAGGTCTGAGCGCAAGCTCTCGTGATTTTCGATGATACCGTTGTGAACAATCGCGACGCTGCCGCGCGAAATGTGCGGGTGGGCATTTTCCGTGGTGGGCACGCCATGCGTTGCCCAACGGGTATGCGCGATGCCAATGGCTCCGCCGATGGGGTCCGCGTCCAAGGCATCCTGCAGGACTTTCACCTTGCCGACGGTGCGTAACCGGGCGAGTTGCCCGTGGTCGAGGACCGCGATGCCGGCGGAGTCGTACCCGCGGTACTCGAGGCGCCGCAATCCCTCCATCAGGATTGGAACCGCGCTTCGCTCCGCAACCACACCCACGATGCCACACATATCGCCTCTGGCCGGGTAATAAAAGGGTGCCTAGTGTGCCCGAGAGGACCAGGAAATCCAGGGCCCGCCAGGCGCGGTCCTATTGATTGAACAATACTATTTGCCAAATAGTATTAGTAACTATATAGTATTGGCCTATGGACGATAGCAACGAACGCAAATTCCAGAAAGAGCTAAACGGCGGCCTGGTGGGCCTGGTTCTACTGGCGGTACTCGCCGAGTCGGACGAAGACCTGTACGGCTATGAAATCGCCAAGCGTTTGGCGAATGCCAACGACGGAACCTCCATTTTCAAGGAGGGCACCATCTACCCCGTTTTGCGTGCCCTGTCCGCCGGGAATTTGTTGACCAGCCGCATCGTGCCCTCCTACTCCGGTCCACCGCGTCGCTACTACCGAATCACCGAGCAAGGCCGCAGCGTCCTCGCTGAATGGAAGTTGATTTGGCGGGGGACCCGCGACTTCGTGGATCGATTTACCGAAACAGAAAATTCGAACATAGGACAGCCGTCATGAACCGCACCGCGCCACGCTCCATCGATCAATACCTACGGCAACTGCGCGAAGAGCTCGCGGGCGCGGATGCCGCGCTCATCCAGGACGCTTTGTACGACGCGGAAGAATACCTGCGCGCCGAGGTCGCGGCGCATCCGGACAAATCCGAATCCGATGTGCTCGAGCTGATCGCCTCCACCTACGGTGCGCCCGATGAGGTGGCCGGCGCGTACCGCGACACCGAGGTCAAGGTCAAAGCCGCCCTGGCGACACCGCGCAAGGAGGCCAAGTCCGCACCGGGTAGATTCTTCGGTGTTTTTATGGACCCGCGCGCATATACGTCCTTGTTCTTTATGTTGCTCGCGTTGCCCACGGGCATTATTTATTTTGTGCTCGCGGTAACGGGGCTGTCCTTGTCTGCCGGCCTCTTTGTTCTCATCATCGGCGTGCCTTTCTTTCTCATGTTCATGGCGGTTTGCCGCGTTGTCTCTCTGGCCGAAGGCGGTTTGATCGAAGCGATGACCGGCGTGCGCATGCCGCGCCGGCCGGTCTACCAAGGCAAGGCATTGAGTTTCTGGGCGCGGATCATCGAGATGTTGAAAGACCCCCGCACCTGGACCACCATCGCCTACTTCATCCTGAGGCTGCCGATCGGCATCTTCTATTTTGTGATTGCCGTCGCGGGACTCGCGGTGAGCCTGACGCTGATTGCGCTGCCCATCACCGTGGTACTCGCCCAGGCGGGCTGGTTCGGCATGGGAGGCGTCGAGGTGTTCTCGAACGCTCAGCCTGAGTGGATATTCAATACGGGATTCGCCATCCCTGTGTTGGGATTGGCGGGGGTGCTGTTGCTCACCTCGCTAATGCATCTGGCCCGCGGCATCGGCCGGTTGCATGCGATGTTCGCCAAATCCATGCTGGTCGCCCGCGCCGCCTTGAGCCCGCCGGAGGCGGCCGAACCGAAGGCCGCGCTCGCGGCTCACTGACGCAGCGGGGCTCACGGCTCACTGACGCAGCGGGGCTCGCCGCTCACTCACGCGAAAAGAACTTCGCGATTCGCTTGGCGGCGTCCGGCGCCAGCCCTTCGTTCTTGAACAATTCCAGGGCGTGAGAGTCGTGCAAGCTCAAGCCGTCGGTTTCGATGAGCGCGCGTTTGTTGACCTGATTCGCGTACCAGGAGTTGCTCAAGATGTCGGCGGACAAGGAAGTCAATTCGGCATCGAACCCAGCGTCCGGGAAACAGAAATTAGCCAGATGCATGTGCTCCGCTTCGGTACCCGAATAAGTACGGCAGGTGTACATCATTTCCGCCGCCTTGGCCGTGCCGATGCGGTGCGGCAGCCGCATGCTCAATCCCCACACCGGCGTCAGGCCCCATTTCGCGTACACGTCGGAGAATTGCGCTGATTCGGCGGCGACGATGAGATCAGCCGCCAAGGCGAGTTCCAGCGACCCGGTAGAACAGTGACCTTGCACCGCCGATATCACCGGTTGCGGCAGGTTCGCAATCTTCTGTATGACCTCCGAGTGAAAGTGCGGCTTGGCGTGCGCTTTCACGTGCTCCAGCACTTCGCGCATGTCATAGCCGGCCGAGAAATTGCCGCCCGCGCCCCTTAAGATCACCAGGCCGATGGTCTTGGTTTCGCGCGCCAAGGCGTCGACATGAACCTCGAGTGCCTCGAACATATCCTTGGAAAGCGCATTGCATTTTTCGGGGCGATTGAGCGTCAGCGTCGCCGCGCCGCCGCTATTCTCCCTTCGGACCAGATCGCTCATAGCGAGGCTCCTCCCTACGATTCCACCAACCGCCGCCGAGCGCCTGATACAACGCGGCCGTGTCGGCATACCGATTCGCCCGGGCCTGGATCAAGCTCAAGGCCGCCGTGTTGTAGGCTTGCTCCGCGTTGAGCACGGCAACGAGGCTGATCGTTCCCAAGCTCAACTGCCGTTGCACGAGATCAAAGGTTTTTTTCGCGGCCCGCTCCGCGTCGGCGCTGGCCTTGAGCGCATCGGCGTCCGACTCGAGCGCGCGCAGCGAGTCCGCCACATTTTGGCATGCCAAGATGACCGCGGCGCGATATTGTGCGCCCGCCTGGTCGAGAGCGGCATCCGCCGCGCGTTTCTTGTGGATCAAAGCCCCGGCATCGAACAGCGTCTGAGTCAACGATGCGCCCGCACCCCAAAAACCCGTGGACGGCTTGAAGAGCGTGCCCAAGGTCAGCGCACTCGACCCGAGGTTTCCCGTGATCGCGAATTGCGGCAGAAGATCTGCGATCGCGACGCCGACCTCGGCCGAGGCCATGTGCATATTTTCCTCGGCCTGGCGAACATCGGGCCTCTGTTCAACAATTTTGGACGGCAGGCTTACCGGCAGATCGGTAGGCAGCGTCATATCGTCCAACTGAAATGTTTCTGGAGGCTCCTCCGAGGGCAGTCTACCGATCAATGCCGTCAGGGCGTCGCGCGTCTGACCCAATTGCTTTTGCAAAGGCGGCAGGGTCTGTGCGGTTTGCGCCTCCAAGGACTGCTGCGCCAGCACGTCCAGATCGCTGGCGGTGCCCAGCAGCCGCTGACGCTGCACCTTGTCGGTCAACTGATGCTGCAGTTCGAGAAGCCGCATCGTTGCGGTAATCTGGCCGCGCAGCGATCCCTCTTGGACCGCTGTGACGACGACGTTGCTGCTCAAGGTCAGGTAGACCGCCTCGAGCTGAAATCGGTTGACCTCGGCCTGAGCCTTGGCGGCTTCTACGGCGCGGCGCGTCGCTCCAAATACGTCGGGTAGGTAGCTCACGGTGAGCTGGGCGGTAAAAAGATTGTAGTAGGGATTCGATTGCGGCAGGTTGGTTGGGTTGGCGATGGTCCCCACCGCGTTCTTGGCCCGAGTGCCCGCGAAGTTTCCGTCCACAACGGGAAAGAAGCTGGTCCACTGCGCCAAGTACAATTCGTGCGCTTGACGCAGCGCTGCCTGCGCCGCCCCCACGTCCGGATTTGCCTTGAGGGCCTGCTCGACCATGTGGTCAAGCTGCGGCGACTTGAACAGAGTCCACCACTGGTTTGGTATATCCAATCCGGCCACAAAGCGCTGCGCGTCGCCGCCTGCGCTCTCGGTTGCGCTGGTCTGCGCTTGCGAGGCGCTCCCGTACCCCGTTGCATCGGGCGGCGTGGGCCGCTTGAAATTCGGGCCCACCGCGCAGGCCGACACGGCAACGCTGAGCGCAGCGGCGATGAGGCGCTGAAACTTCACCGGCCCCACCGCGCTTCGCCGTGGCGCCGCTCGGCCCAATGCTCGATGACGTGATACATCGAGGGCAGTACAAATAAGGTGAGAACGGTGGATATCGCCAGGCCTCCGACCACCACGGTCGCGATCCCGCGCTGCACGTCGCTGCCGACACCGGTATGAATGGCGGCCGGCAACATTCCCAGAGTCGCGACGGTGGCGGTCATCAGCACCGGTCGGAGACGCTCCGTGGCACCCTGCATGATCGCCTCGTGCAATTCCAATCCGGACTTTCGCATGCGATTGAGATTCGACACCATGATGATGCCGTTTTGTACCGCGACGCCAAATAGAGCAATGAAGCCGACGCCGCTCGCCACATTGAGATTCTGTCCCGTCAGGTGCAGCGAAATCAACCCGCCGAGCGTCGCCAAGGGTACAACCCCCAGGATGAGCAAGGCCTGGCGGAAGGATTTGATGCCGATGGTCAGGAAAATCAGCATCATGCCCATCACCAGCGCCAGGATGACCAGCAGCCTCGCTTCCGCGCGCCGTTGATTCTCGAACTGGCCGCCCCATTCCAAGCGAATTTTGTTCCGGTCAAAATGAACCTGCGAAGCGATTTTGGACTGCGCCTCCTCCAGATAAGAAGTCAGATCGCGGTCGCGGTTGTCGATCCGGATGGTGAGATTGCGCTGGCCATTCTCGCGGGTGACGGTGCTCTCTCCGGAGCGCACGCGAATGTCCGCCAGCTCGGATAGCGGCACTTGCGCACCGCTCGTGGTATTGACCAACAGGTTGCCCAATGCCTGCGGCGAATTGCGTGCGTCCTGCGTATAGCGCACGGTCAACGGAAAAGTTCTTTCACCGACATACACGGTGGACACCGGCGCCTGGCCGACGCCGGTCTGAATGACATTCTGCACGTCGGTCATGTTGATCCCGAAGCGGGCGGCCTTTTCATGATCCAGTTTGATCTCGATCTGCGGGATCGGCGGCTCCTGAAAGATGGAGGCACTCGACGTGCCTTGGATGCCATACAGAACATCGACGATCTTCGCGCCCACGCTGCGCAACTCGTTCAGATCGTCGCCATAGAGCTTGGCCACCAAGGGACTGTGTGCACCGCCGATCAGATCATTGACGCCGTCAATGATGGGTTGGCTGATGCCGATGGAATATCCGGGCAGATCCTTGTTGAGCTCCGTGGCCAGGCGGTCGACGAATTGTCGCTTGGATTCGCCCGCGGGCCAGGTGTCATAAGGCTTGAGTCCCACGGGCGCCTCGATGTGCGACATGGTCCAGGAGTCCGTGCCGTCATCATTGCGTCCGGTTTGCGTGACCACGTAAGACACTTCCGGATATTTGAGGACCGCCCGGCGCAAGTCGCTCGCCATGTCGCTGGCCTTGTTCAATGCCAGTCCCGTCGGCATTTGCACCTGCAGCCACAGCGCACCCTCATCCAAGTCCGGCAGGAACTCCCGGCCCACCGTGGCACCCAAACCAACGACGGCAAACAACGCGAAAATCACCACGCCATAAATGATGCGCGGCTGACTCAGGCAAGAGCCGAGCACCCGGTCGTACTGAATCGTGAGGCGCTCGAGCCAGCGGTTGTGATACACGCGCCCCGGCTTGCGAAATGCCAGGTACGCGAGGCCCGGCACCAGGGCCAGCGCCGTCAGCAGGGCGCCGAATAGCGCGTAACCCATGGTATAGGCCATGGGCGTGAACAATTTCGCCTCGGCCCGCTCGAACGAAAACAACGGCAGGTACGCCGTGATGATGATCAGGCTCGCGAAGAATATGGGGCGCGTGACCTGCAGCGTCGCAGCCTTGGCCTCGCTTTCGCTGAGTTCCTCGTTCGGCATGGCCTCGCGCCGGCGCAGCACGGCCTCGGTCACGACGATGGCGCCGTCCACCAGAATGCCGAAATCGATCGCGCCGAGGGACAGCAGGTTGGCCGACACGTGCGTCAGATTCAGCAGCGTGAATACCGACACCAGCGCGAAAGGAATGCTCACGGCGACTACGAAGGCGCTGCGCGGGCTGCCTAAGAACAGAATCAAAATGAGGAAGACCAGGCCGATGCCTTCGAGAATGGTTTGTCCCACTTTGTGAATGGTGTTTTTCACCAGATCGTCGCGGTCGATGTAAGGAACGATCCGCACGCCCTGTTCGGCCAATTTGGCGTTGAGCTCCGCCACCTTGGCGTGCACGCCGCGCAGTGTCTGCGACGGGTTTTGATACTTCAGCATCAGCACGATGCCTTCGATCGTGTCCGGATTCTTGTCCTTGCCGAGAATGCCCTCGCGTTCCTGATGACTCAACACGACGCTGCCGAGGTCGCGCACCAGCACCGGTGTTCCGCCGACCTGCGTGACGACGATGGAGCCGATCTCGGCGAGGCTATGAATCAGTCCCACGCCGCGGATGACGTAGCTCTGATCGCCTCGCGAGACGCGGCCGCCGCCCGCATTGTTATTATTGTTGTTGATGGCATCGATGACATCGGTGATGCCGAGACCATAGTGCTGCAGCTGTTTGGGATCGAGGTCAAGCTGGTACTCAGTGGTAAAGCCGCCGAAATTCGTGTCATCGACGACGCCCTGAACCGACTTCATCGCCGGAATCACGACCCAGCGCTGGATTTCGGACAGCTCTTGGAGATTCTTCGTGTCGCTCTCCAGGGTGTAACGATAGATCTCGCCGCCGGGGCCCGCCACCGGATCGAGCGAGGGCGTCGCGCCCGCCGGCAGTACCGCCTGCCCAATGCGTTCAATCAGACGCTGTCTGGCCCAGTAATCCTCATAGCCGTCGCGAAATAGCACCGTGATCAAGGACAAGCCGAAGGTGCTCGAGGAGCGCATCAACAACAAGCCGGGCGTGCCGTTGATCTGGCGCTCGAGGGGCACGGTGATCAGTTGTTCGACCTCCTCGGCCGCAAGCCCGGGAATCTGTGTGGTGACCTGCGCTGCCACATCGCCGAGTTCCGGATACGCCTCGACCGAGAGTGTTTCCCAGGCATAAACGCCGTAGGCAGCGAACAACGCGGCCAGGATGAACACCGCGATGCGTCGATGCAGGCAAAACGCGACGAATTGGTCAATCATGGCAATCAGTCATTCAAGAGGATGGCGCCTTTGACGAGCACTTGCTCGCCGGCGCTCACCCCGGAGCGGATGGCGACGGACGAACCCTCCTCGAGCTGCGCATCGACGTTGCGCCGCTCGAAAGTCCAGGGTGCAGTGGCCACAAACACGCTGGTCCTATCGTTGTTCATGAGCAGGGCGGAGCTCGGCAGGACCACCAAGGAGCGCGTGCCGCCCGCCAGCACGACGCTCGCAAACATATTGGGCTTCAATGCGTAGTCGTTGTTCGCAAAGGCGATGCGAATTTTGGCGCGGCGTGAATCGGAATCGATGACGTCCGAAAGAAACAGAACTTTCCCATGCAGCACCCGCTCGGGATAGGCCGACAAGGTGACCTGCGCATCTTGATTTTTGGAGACCTCGGCAATGTCTTTCTCGGGAACCATCGCCGTGACCCACACGGTGCTCAAATCCGCGATGGTCATCAGCGGTTGCGTCGGGTCATTGATCATGTTGCCCGGCGCCACGCTTAAAGTAGTGACGCTGCCGCCCACGGGCGCCGTCACCGACAGTTCGCGCGATGCGGGTTTCGCTTCGGCGGATGCGCCCAGTGTTTTCAGGTGCGCCTGAGTGCGCGTGTATTCGGCCGCCGCCTGCGCGTAGTCGCTCTTTGCCTGATCCAGATCCCGATCCGACGCCACGCCCAGCTTGTTCTGCGCCTCCTGGCGCTCGAGAGTCTTTTGGTTCAATTTGAAGGCATCGCCGGCCTTTTCGTTGTCGGTATAGGCCTGCGCGAGATCCGGCGAATCAATGATCGCCAGAACTTGTCCGCGGGTCACGCGATCGCCCAGCGCGACCTTGAGCGCGATCAGCCGGCCGCTCAACGGCGTCAGTACGGCGGCGGTGCGCGCGGGATCGGATTCGACCACGGCAGGCAGCAACAATTTGGGACTGACTGCTTGCGCCGCTGCCGCCGTCACATCCAAGCGGCTGCGCAGCGCCGAGCCTTCGGGGACCACGATCTTGTCCCCTTGCCGCACCATCAATTGGGGTTCCGACGATCCTTTATTGCCGCGGCCCAGCAGTCCAAAACCATGGGTCAATAATGCGGCGAGCAGCAGAACACCGAGTCCGATGCCGCCCCACAAGAAGGCGCCGCCGCGAAAATTTGGCTCATGATCATGTATAGGCATGGCTCACCCGAAAAACGTGTCCGCCGACGGTAAGACAGTTCGATGACGAATCAGTGTCTGAAAGCGCGCCCACGGGTCTTCGAGCCGCGCGCTAGCCTGTTGCGCGGATCGTATGCCTCTTCCCTTATCCTGTCTAGGGGGATAGGATACGGCCCTTGAATTGGAAGCATGAGGCTCGATGCACACATTTCCCGAAATCGCGGCCCGACTGAAACGCGCCCAAGGCCACCTGATCGCGGTCATCGACATGATGGAGTCCGGCCGGTCCTGCATGGACCTGGCGCAGCAGCTGCATGCGGTCGAGAAGGCGATCGGCAACGCCAAAAAAGAGCTGATCAAGGATCACATTCATCACTGCATGGAGGAGACGTCCGAGGCCCTGCCGCGCGAGTTCCGCGAGCTGATCAAGGAATTCCAGGGCGTCACCAAGTATCTCTGAGCGGCTGTGACTGTTTCCGTCGCTGACTGCTGTCCCCACCGGTGCACGTTCACGCTACCGCACGCTTGCGCTTTGAGCGGTGTCCGGGGCCACCGAGCCGCCCAGCGCTTGGAATAGCGCCGCCGTATCGGCAAAGCGATTCGTGCGCGACTGAATGACGTTGATCAGCGCCTGCTGATAGGCCTGTTCGGCATTGACCAGGGCGAGATAGCTCACCGCTCCGATCTTGAGCTGCTGCCGCGCCACGCCGAGACTTTTTTCCGCCGCACTCATCGCGCGGCCGGCGGCATCCAGCGCCTGCGCATCGGCAGCCAGTGCGTGCAAGGCATCCGCGACGTTTTGAAATGCGGTCAACACCGCGGACTTGTATGCCGCTCCAGCCTGATCCAGCGCGGCATCGGCAGCGCGTTTACGGTGCAGCAGCGTGCCACCGGCAAAGAGGGTCTGTGTGGCATTCGCACCGATGCTCCAAAACCCCGTGCCGGGCTTGAACAAATCGCTCATGGCCGTAGCCGTACTGCCAACATTGCCGGTGATCGTGAATTGCGGCAGTAGATTGGCGGTCGCGACGCCGACCTGAGCGGTCGCCGAGTGCAGTTGCGCCTCGGCCGCGCGCACGTCGGGCCGCCGCTCGACCAGGGCCGAGGGCACCCCGAGCGGCAAATCCACCGGCAGCACCAATTGACCGAGCTGCAAAGGGGCAGGCGTGAAATCCGCGGGCAGCTGTCCGGTCAAAACCGCCAATTGATCTTCCATCTGGGACTGTTGCCGCTGCAGCGGAGGCAGCGTTGCTTCCAATTGTGCGAGAGCCGCTTCCTGCGCATAGACGTCGACTTCTGCAATCGCACCTAAAGTGAGTGAATGCCGCAGCACGCCCAACGATTCGCGCTCCAACGCAATCACCCGCATCGTGGCGGCAATCTGTTCCCGAAACCCGGCTTCTTGTATTGCGGACGTGACGACATTCGCCGTGAGCGTGAGGTAGGTGGCATCGAGCTGGAAGCGCGCGGCCTCCGCTTGCGCGGCCAGCGACTCCACTTGCCGGCGATTGGCGCCAAATATGTCGGGAACGAAGCTCACCGTGACTTGCGGCGTGAACAAATTGAAGAGGGGCGTTCCAGAGGCCAGGTCCGGCGCCAGAACGCCGGTGGCGTTGCGATTGCGGCTGGCATCGAATTCGCCTTGCACGGCCGGAAAATAGCTACCGCGCTGCGCGGCGGTATTCTCCAACGCCTGGCGCAATGCCGCCTGAGCGGAGTGCACGTCGGGATTGGCGCGCAGCGCCGTGGCGACCAGCGCGTCGAGTTGCGCGGAGCCGAATAATGTCCACCAATTCTTCGGCACATCGGCGCCCGCCAAAAAAGTTTGCGCTCCCCCGCCAGGCCCGGAAGCCGAGGCCGTATCGGGCGCCAGAGGCTCGACCGTAAAACGCGTGAGGCTGGGCGGCGCCGGTCGATGGAAATTGGGTCCCACGCAGGCGCACACCGTCAAGGTGGCACAGCACGCGAGTGCGGTGCCCTGCTTCATGCGCCGCTCTCGCGCGGTAATTCCTGCGGCATTTCTTGGGCCCGCGAGAATTTCAAAATCAGCACCGGCAGCACCAGCAATATCAACAGCGGCGCGAACAGCATGCCGCCGACCACGACACGGGCCAGCGGACGCTGCACCTGCGATCCGATGTTGGACGAAAACGCCGCCGGCAACAGGCCCACGCACGCCACGATGCAGGTCATCATGACCGGCCGGAGCTGCGTGCGGCAGGTTTGCAGCATGGCGCTGGCGCGGTCGAGTCCGGATTCGAGGCTCAAATGGTAGTAAGACAGGACCAAGATCCCGTCCATGGCCGCAATGCCGAACAAAGCCACGAAGCCGATTGCGGAAGAGACGCTGAAAGGCGTCCCCGTGACCCACAAGGCGAAGACGCCGCCCACCAGCGCCATCGGAATGACGCTCGCCGCCAGCAGCGCATCGCGCAGGCTGCTGAAATTCAAGTACAGCAGCAGCACGATGAGCGCGATCGACAGCGGAACGACCACGCCCAGCCGCGCAATGGCCTCCTGTAAGTTCCCGAATTCCCCCACCCACTCCAAACGGTAGCCGCCCGGCAATAGCACGGAAGACTCGACCTCGCGCTGCGCCTCGAGCACGGCGCTGCCAAGATCGCGGCCCCGCACGCTGAACTTGATGGGCACGTAGCGCTGCTGCTGCTCGCGATAGATGAACGCCGCGCCCGAAACCAGGCCCACGCTCGCCACATCCTCGAGTGGAATTTGGATGACGCCTCCGGAAGCGGACGGGGCGGCAATCGGAATGCGCCGAATGGAATCGAGATTCTGCCGAAACGGCGCGGCGAGCCGCACCATCATCGGAAAATGGCGGTCGCTGCCGCTTTCATACAGATCGCCGGCGCTTTGGCCGCCGATGGCTGCCTGTACCACCGCATTGACATCGCCGGGTGCCAGCCCATATCGGGCGGCGCGCACTCGATCCACGTCGATGCGGATGGTGGGTTGACCGAGTGAATGCAACACGGCGAGGTCCGTGATTCCCGGCACCTTGGCCAGCACCGCGGCGATGCGGTCCGCGGTCTTTTCCAGCGTCTCCAAGTCGTTGCCGTACACCTTGACGGAATTTTCACCCTTGACCCCTGAGGCAGCTTCCTCAACGTTGTCCTGTATGTATTGAGAGAAATTGAAATCCACGCCGGGGAAATGTTGTTCCAGCGCAGAGGTCATTTCTTGGGTGAGCTTTTCCTTGTCGACGCCGGCGGGCCAGGTATCGAAGGGCTTTAACGGCACGAAGAATTCGGCGTTGAAATAGCCGGTCGCATCCGTGCCGTCGTCCGGCCGGCCATGCTGCGAGACCACCGATTCCACTTCCGGGTAGGCGGCCATGAGCTGCCGCATGCGATTCACATAGGTGTCGCTGTCTTCCAGAGAAATGGACTGCGGAAAGGTCGCTCGAACCCACAGATTCCCCTCCTCGAGCTTGGGCAGGAATTCCAATCCCAGAGAGCGGACGGCGACAAACGCCAGCAGCACGAGGCTGCCGAGCGCCGCGAAGGTGACGATGCGGTTTGCCAGCACGAATTCCAGCGCCGGTTCGTAGACCCGGCGCAGCCAGCGTACGACCGGAGTTTCGCGCTCTTCGGCTTTCACATCGAACAAGAGCAGGCTCAAGGCGGGCGCGATCGTGAATGTGGCGATCAAGCCTCCGGCGATCGCGTACGCATAGGTTTTCGCCATCGGACCGAAGATGTGCCCTTCGATGCCCGACAAGGTAAAAAGCGGCACGAATCCTGCGATGATAATGGCGGCGGCGAAGAATATTGATTGACTGACTTCCGCGGCGGCGACCGAGATGATTCCGGTCTTACCGCGAAATCCGCTGCGCACACGCATGCGGTGTAAGGCGCTCGGGCCTTGGCCTAGGTGCGCCGAGGCCTCGGCCAGATGCCGATAGATGTTCTCGACCATAATGACCGTGGCGTCCACGACCAAGCCGAAATCGATGGCGCCGACCGAGAGCAGGTTGGCGGACTCGCCGCGCAGCACCATGAGCCCAATCGCGAAGGACAGTGCAAACGGGATGGTCATCGCCACGATGACGGCGCTGCGTATATTGCCGAGAAAGGCCCATTGCAGCAGAAAGATCAGCACAATGCCGGCAATCATGTTGTGCAGCACGGTGTGCGTGGTGACATGGATCAGGTCGCTGCGATCGTAAATGCGCTGAATGCTGACGCCGGGCGGCAGAATGCCGCTGCTGTTGACTTTGTCCACCTCCGCTTCGACCCGCTTGATCGTGGGAATGCTTTCCGCGCCGCGCCGCATCAGCACGATGCCCTGAACGATGTCGTCGACGTCGTCGAAGCCCGCGATCCCGAGGCGCGGCATATTGCCGATGGTTACCTCGGCGATATCGCCGAGCACCACCGGTGCTCCTTGATTGTTGGCGATCATCGTGTGGCGAATCTCGTCGGCCGAATGAATGAGGCCCACGCCGCGCACCACGGCGGACTGCGCGCCGAAGTTGACCGTTTGTCCGCCGACGTTGATGTTCGCGTTGCCGAGAGCCTGCAGAACCTGCGGCACGGAAAGGCCATAGCCGACGAGCCTGCGCGGGTCGATGGCGATGTCATAGGTCTTGGTTTTACCGCCCCAACCGGTCACATCGATCACACCCGGTACGGCTTTGAAGCGGCGTTCGAGCACCCAGTCCTGCAGCGTCTTCAAATCCGTCACCGAATAGTTCGGCGGGCCCGTCACTCGATAACGATAAATCTCGCCGATGGGGCTGGTCGGCGATATTTGCGGCTGCGCGCCGTTTGGCAGGCTGCCGAGCTGCGAGAGGCGATTGGTGACCCACTGCTCGGCTTGCGTGTAGGTAAAGTCATAGGTGAATTGCACCTTGACATCCGAAAGGCCGAACAGAGAAATCGTGCGGATGGCCTGGACGTTGGGGATGCCCGCCATTTGGATCTCGAGCGGGATGGTGATGTAGCGTTCGATTTCCTCGGCCGATTGCCCGGAGTTTTGCGTCACGATGTCGACCAGCGGCGGCACCGGATCGGGATACGCCTCGATGTTGAGCTTCAGGAAACTCGCGGCGCCCGCCGCGAGCACCATGCACAAGATGACAATGATGAGCACGCGCTGACGAAGCGCGAAGCTGACGATGGCGCTCATGAAGAGGCGGGGGCCGCCGCTTGATCGATGAACAGACCGCCCTTGGTGACGACGTTCTCGCCGGGCTTCAGGCCCTCGAGGACTTCGATCAACCCGTCATTGCTGCGTCCGGTGCGAATGTTCCGCAAGCTCAACAACCCGTCGCCCGCGACCACCCATACGTGTGCTGCCGCACCTTCATAAACCACCGCACTCTGCGGCACGGCCGGTGACTCGGATGCCTCGCTGGTAAGAATGCGGAAATTCGCAAACATCTCGGGCTTCAGGGCGCCGTCACGGTTGGCAATCTCGGCGCGCACGGGCAATCGGTGTGTGACCGCATCGACCACTGCGCTGACATAGGTGAGGCGTGCCCTGAATATCCGGCCTGGATAAGCGGGCACGTGAACCTCGACGGCCTGTCCCAGTTTGACGAGGGCAGCGTCGGTTTCGCGCACATTCGCGAGCAGCCAGACGCTCGAAATGTCGGCGATGGTAAATTGCGGTGTGGCGCCGCCGGCCTGCACGTATTGGCCGGGCCCCACCTGCCGATCCACCACCACGCCGGCAATCGGCGCGGACAGCGTTGCCATGGGGCTGATGGTGTGATTGCTTTCCAGCGCCGCGATGTCCGCGGGCGACTTGCCCAAAATAGTCAGGCGGTTGCGAACCGCGCTGAGCGCGGTCTCTGCCGCCGTCAGGTCGGCCTGCGCGGCTTGCCAATCCTGCAGGCTGCCGCCTTTGGCATCGTACAACGCGTGTTTGCGGCTTTCCGTGATGCGCGCGAGCTTCAGCTGGGACGCGGCGGTTGCCAGATCGTTTTGCGCCTGCACGAATTCCGATGCGTCCAGGGCTGCGAGCGGGGCGCCGGCTTTCACGCTGTCGCCGAGGCCCGCAATGACGCGCGTGATCCGGCCAGAGTAGGGCGAATACACCGGCGTCGAGCGATCGGCATTGGCGGCAATTTTCCCTTCGGTCAGCTCTTCGCTGACGAATCCATGCAGCCCGACTGGTTCAACCGTGAGGGTCTTCATCTGCATCGCCGAGGCGCGGAAGGTCCCGGCCGGCAAGGTGGGCGCCGCGGCTGGACTCGCGCCGCCCTTGCCGAGCAGGGAATCGGCCGCCCAAAAACCCAATACGACCACCAACACCAGCGCAACGGCGATGCCGACCGCGAACAGTTGCCGCTCGCGCGGCCACGCGCGCCGGCTAATGGCCTGCTGGCCGCTCGAAGGCAGCTCGGGTTCGCCTGATGCGTTGCTCATTCCTGGACCTCGTTCGGAAACGGTGCGCTGTCCGGCCTTCAGGCGGCGCCGCGATTCAGCTGCGCGGCGTTCGCTGCGGTGTTTGCGGCGGCCTCCGCAGCGGCGTCGGTGACGGCGGCGGGAGCAGGAGCGGGCAGGTGCACTGCAAAGGTGGAGCCGACGCCTTCGCTGCTCTCGACCTCGATCGTGCCCCGATGCAGCTCGAGCACCATGGCGACCAGGTGAAGTCCAACGCCGCTGCCGGCGACGCCGACGGCATTCGCGCCGCGAAAATAGCGTTCGAACAAGTGGGCACGATCCCGTTCGGGAATTCCGATGCCGCGATCGCGTATGCGAACCGTGATGTTCTCCCCGGATTCGCGGTATGCCGTCACCTCGACCGGGTCGCCCGGTGCGGAATACTTCAGAGCGTTGGACAAGAGGTTGCTGAACAGGGCGAACAGCAATTTTCGATCTCCATGCATGGCGCTCGGCAGCTCGGCGAAATCCTCGCGGATATCCGCGCTTCGTGTGGTTTCCCGGTGCAGTTGACACACCTCGTGCAGCAGTACCGCGGGCGCAAAATCGCTGGGGCGATACACTGCCTGTCCATCCAGCAGCAGTGATGCCCCCAGCAGGCTGTCCATGATGCCCGTGAGACGCGTCACGGCACTGCGAATCCGCAGTGCGCGCTCCAGCAGATCATTCGGCGCGAGCCGGTCCTTGAGCTTGATCAGCCGCTGCGCCTGAGCGTCGATGACAGTGAGCGGGGTGCGGAACTCATGCGAGGTCATGGTCACGAAGTTGCGCTGTTGCGCCGTCGCGCGCCGCTCATTCTCCAGGGTCGTCTCGAGCGCGGCGGCCTGTTCGATCAGGCGTTGCTGACTCTGAACCAGCGCGATCGCATTGTCGCGAAAGACCGCGACCGAACGCGCCATCTCGCCGATCTCATCGTCGCGCCGCGTCCCGGGAATGCTGATGTTGGTGTCGTGAGAGGCCAGTGCCTGCATGCGCCGCGCCAAATTGAGCAACGGGCGCGATACCGACCGGGTGATGTAAACGATCATCGCCAAAACCAGGCAAGTCGCCACGATCATCGCGGTCACGATGAGGCGGCTGTCGTGCAGATAGGTGCCGGCGGCGCGTTCGCTTGCCTGCCGCGCCTTCGAGACGGTCTGGTCGGTGAGCCTTCCCAAGGTATCGCTGGCCCGATCGAACGCTTGCCGGGACGTTGTCATGTACATGACGATGGCGTCAGGCTTGACGCCGGAATGAGACAGTGCGAGCACGCGAGCCGCGATCACTTTGTATGCCGCCCATTCACTCGCGAACTCATCGTAGAGCCGTTGCTCGGCATTCTCGTGCGGCAGCGCCTCGTATGCGCGTTGCGCACGCGTGACCTGCGAGTCAAGTTCCGCGATCTCCGCTTCGCTCGCGCTGAGTTCGGCCGCCGTATTGGAGAGCAGGTGCGTGCCCTCGCCCGTCCGGTAGTCGGACATGTAATTATTCAAATCGCCGATCAGACGGATGTCCTGCAGCCACTGATTGCGAATCTCATCGGACACGCGATTGACGTCGCTGAGACGCTGCATGCTGAAAACACCGAGTCCGATCATCAGCAGGAGAAACAGCAGCGACGCGGCGGACAGCAGGATTCGAATCGCGCGCGGTGCGCGGCCGGGGGAGGTGCTGCTCACGGGTCTATCAACCGGCCGGAGACGGCCTTGACCGCGGCTTGCACGCGTGTGGCAACGTTCAACTTGCGGCATGCGGTTTCGATGTGGAAATCGACGTTGCGCTTGCTCGTGCCGATGATTTGCGCGATTTCAGTGGAGGTCTTGCCGCGCGCCGCCCAGGTCAGGCATTCAACCTCGCGGTCGTTCAGATCGACCTGCCGGGCCCAAGATTCGGCTCGGGCCACTTTGGCGAGGCGTGCGCGAATGATGGTATCGAGGATCTCGAAGTCGATCGGTTTGACGATGTAATCATCGGCGCCCAGACGGCGTCCTTTGAGCTGATTGTCCCGGTCCCCGAGTGCGGTGAGAAAGATGAACGGCATGGCCGCAAAGCGCGGCGTCAGGTCCACCAGCCGATCGAGCAATTCAAAACCGCTCATGACCGGCATGCTGACGTCGCAGAGCACAATATCGGGTTTGAGCTTGAGTACGGCGGCGAAGCCGGCTTGACCGTCATGCGCTAGAGCCATTTCATAACCGCGCTCCTCGAATTCCTCAGCGATGAGCGTTGCGGTTTCGAGGTCGTCCTCCACACAGAGGATTTTCTTACGCGGCGGCACCATATCCTAATGATCCGCGCCGGCGAAAAGGGCGTCTACTGTGATCTATCACAGCGACTTAGGCCTCCGTCGGCAGCCCAGTCGGCGCCTCAATCGCCGAGACTGATGTCCAGGTCGTCAACGACCCTTTTCACTCCCGGCATTCTCCTGACCAGGCGCTTCATGGCGATGACGTCCCAGTAATCCACCGCTATTCCGCGCAAGGTGACGACGCCGTTCTTGGCGGTGATCGTGACATGCTCTGAAAAGATATACCGATCCGAGTGCAACGCCGTCTCCACTTGCGCCGCCACTTCTGCGTCGGTCGGGGAGACCTTGCGGGCCGTGACCGTGATCTCCTGCAGAGCATCGCGCCCCGATGCCGGCACGTGCTGCGCGGCAACGGGCGATGCCCAGAAACCAATCAGGGGTGCGCAGGCAACGCCGAGCAAAATCTTCGCGAATTCAAGTCGCGCCGCCGATCGCCGCATTGATTGCCCCTCGCGCGTTGTGAATGGGCACTATAGGCGGCAGCGCTCGAAACTTCTGTTAAGAAGTGCCTAGTGTTTCTCCGTGCCGAGCCGAGTTCGATGCGATCACACCTTCGGTTTCGGCATCGTCTTGGAGATGATGACTTCGGCCTTTGCCTTTTCGTCGAGCTTGGCGGGGCGTGCCCAAGCGTCGATCGTGATCTGCTTTGATCTTTCGAGCGTCAGCTTGTTATCGGGCGTGCTCGAGCTGATCGTCGATCCCGCGCCTGTCGTGGCGCCCGCGCCGATCCGCACCGGCGCCACCATCATGGTGCCGGAGCCGATGGACGCGCCGTCGTCGATGAACGTGGGCCACTTGTTGGCGCCGTCGTAGTTGCAGGTGATGCTGCCGGCGCCCACATTCACATCCTTGCCGACGTGCGAATCGCCGAGGTAAGTCAAATGATTGGCCTTGCTGCCCGCGCCGATCTCGGTGTTTTTGACTTCGACAAAATTGCCGATGTGCACCTCGCGATGCATGACGGTACCGGGCCTAAGCCTCGCGAAGGGTCCGATTCGGCAATCCTGCGCGACGATGGCATGATCGACGACACTGTTGGCAAGGATTTCGGTCCCTTCGCCGATGCGCGAATTGGCGATCAAGCAGTTGGGTCCGACCTTCACGCCGGCCGCGAGATGAACCTTGCCGATGAGTACGGCATTGATATCGATGAAAACATCGCGGCCGACTTGGATGTCGCCGCGGATATCGATGCGGGCGGGATCTGCGAGCGTCGCGCCGGCGAGCATCAGTTCCTCCGCGCGCTGGCGCCGCAGACCCGCCTCGACTTCGCTGAGCTGAATCTTGTCGTTGACGCCTGCGACTTCCAAGGCATTTGCGGCCGGTATCGCTTCGATGCGGGTGCCCGCTTGCGCGGCGCCAGCGACCACATCGGTCAGAAAGTATTCGCGCTGAGTGTTGTTTCTTCCTAACCCCAACAGCCACTCGCGCAGGCGTCCCGCCGGAGCCGCCATGAGGCCCGAATTGACCTCGCTGATCTGCAGCTGTTCCGCGCTCGCGTCGCGGTGTTCGACGATCGCGGCGACCTGGCCGTCGGCATTGCGCACGATGCGTCCATAGCCGTGCGCCTCGTCGAGATTGACCGATAGGATGGCGAGCGCGCCCGTGTCCGCGGCGGCGATCAATTTCGTGAGGGAGGCGGCGCTGATGAGCGGCACATCGCCGTACAGCACCAGTACCGTATGCTCATCGGGAATGACGCACATGGCCTGCATCACCGCATGGCCGGTACCGAGCTGATCCGCCTGCAAAACCCACTCGACCGGCTCCTCGTGCAGCGCCGCTTGCACCTGCGCGCCACCGTGCCCGTACACCACGTAGATATTGTCGGGATTTAAGCTGCGCGCGGTGCTGATTACGTGCTGCAGCAGCGGTTCGCCGGCCAACGGCTGCAGAACCTTCGGCAGGTCGGAGTTCATCCGTTTGCCTTGACCGGCTGCCAAAATCACGACCGACAGCTGCATGCAGACTCCGCGGGCGACAGATTCCTAGCGTTTCTTGCGCAGACGCTCGATGGCGCGCAGTTGGGCCAACACGCGCACCAGTTCCGCTTGCGCCTCGGCGATATCCATTTTGTCGGAGCGGTTGCGAACGGCATCTTCCGCACGCTGTTTCGCTGCGAGCGCGGCCGCCTCATCCAGATCCTTGGCGCGCACCGCAGTGTCCGCCAGCACCGTCACGAGGTGCGGCTGGATCTCCATTGCACCGCCGCCGACAAAGAAGGACTGCTCCTCCTGTCCCTCGGTCTCCACGCGCACTTCGCCCGCGGTCAAGGTCGTCAGCAAGGGCGCGTGACGCGGGTAGATGCCGAGCTCGCCTTGCGATCCCGGCGCGAACAGCCGCGTAGCCTCGCCGGAAAAGATCTGGCCCTCGGCGCTGACGATGTCGACGTGAATGGTATTAGCCATGATTTACTGCAACGTTTTGGCTTTCTCGACGGCCTCTTCGATGGCGCCGATCATGTAGAAGGCCTGCTCCGGCAGGTGATCGTATTCGCCGGCAATGATGGCCTTGAAGCCGCGGATGGTGTCCTTGAGCGAGACGATTTTCCCGTCTTGACCGGTAAACACTTTCGCCACGTTGAAGGGCTGCGACAAGAAGCGCTGGATCTTGCGCGCACGGTAGACGCTCAGCTTGTCTTCTTCCGATAATTCGTCCATCCCCAAGATTGCAATAATATCCTGCAATTCCTTATAGCGTTGCAGGACGGCCTGCACGGCGCGCGCGGTGTCGTAGTGTTCCTGGCCGACCACCAAAGGATCCAGCTGGCGGCTGGTGGAATCGAGCGGGTCTACGGCCGGGTAAATACCCAGCGAGGCAATTTGCCGCGACAGCACCACAGTGGCGTCCAAGTGCGCAAAGGTCGTCGCCGGAGAAGGATCGGTCAAGTCGTCAGCCGGAACGTATACGGCCTGAATTGAAGTAATGGAGCCGGTCTTGGTGGAGGTGATGCGTTCTTGCAGGACCCCCATTTCCTCCGCCAGTGTCGGCTGGTATCCCACCGCCGAGGGCATGCGCCCGAGCAGCGCGGACACTTCGGTCCCGGCCAGCGTGTAGCGATAGATGTTATCGACGAAAAACAGCACGTCCCGGCCCTTGCCGGAAGCTTGCTTTTCATCGCGGAAGTATTCGGCCATCGTCAAGCCGGTGAGCGCGACGCGCAGGCGATTGCCCGGCGGTTCATTCATCTGGCCGTACACCATGGCCACTTTGGATTTCGACAGATCGTCTTTATCGATGACGCCGGACTCGATCATCTCATGATAGAAGTCGTTGCCTTCACGGGTGCGCTCACCGACACCGGCAAACACGGACAAGCCGCTGTACTGTTTGGCGATATTGTTGATGAGCTCCAGCATGTTCACGGTTTTGCCCACGCCGGCGCCGCCGAACAATCCGACCTTGCCGCCCTTGGCGAAGGGCACCAGCAGGTCGATGACTTTGATGCCGGTGACCAGAAGATCCTGACCGCCCGCCTGTTCGTCATAGGCCGGCGCCGGCCGGTGAATCGGCAGGTACTCCGTCGCCTGCACGGGACCGCGTTCATCCTGCGGCTTGCCCAAAACATCCATGATGCGGCCGAGCGTGCCCGTGCCCACCGGCACCGAGATGCCCTTGCCGGTACCTTTCACGGTGAGGCCGCGGCGCAAACCTTCGGAGGGGCCCATCGCGATGGCGCGAACCACGCCGTCGCCGAGCTGTTGCTGTACCTCGAGGGTCAGGTCCACGTCATCGAGCTTGAGCGCGTCATACACCTTGGGAATCTGATCGCGCGGGAATTCGACGTCGATGACCGCGCCGATGATTTGGACGATTTTGCCGCTGGACATGATTTAACCTCTTGCCTATACCGCTGCCGCGCCGCCGACGATTTCCGAAAGTTCTTTCGTGATCGCGGCCTGGCGGGCCTTGTTGTAAATGAGTTGCAGCTCATCGATGAGCTCGCCCGCGTTATCGGTCGCCGCCTTCATGGCCACCATGCGCGCGGCCATTTCGCAGGCGACGTTTTCGACTGCGCCCTGGAAAATCTGTGCCTCGATATAGCGCATGAGAATGCCGTCGAGGATGGTCACCGAGTCGGGTTCGTAAATGTAGTCCCAACGTTCCTGCAGCTCTTCCTTGTCGATAGTCTGAAGCGGCAGCAGCTGCGACACGATGCCCTTCTGGCTCATGGTGTTGACGAACACGTTGTGCGCCAGCAGCAGCTGATCGACCTTGGTTTCGCGATAAAAATCCAGCATCACCTTGGTGGTGCCGATCAGATCCTTGATGTGCGGCCGATCGCCCAAGTGCGTGACGGACGCCGCGATCTCGACGCCCGAGAGGCGCCGGAAGAACTGCAACGCTTTCGAGCCGATGACGCACAGGTACACTTTGGAGCCGCGCGCCTGCGCCTCGCGGATGGCGACCAGCGTGGCCTTGAACAGATTCAAATTCAGCGAACCGCACAAGCCGCGATCGGTGCTGATCACCACGATGCCGACCGAGGTCACCGGGCGCTCGAGCGTGAAGGGATGTTTGTAGTCCAGGTTTACCTGACGCAGGTGGCCGATCATCTTGCGGACCTTTTCCGCATAGGGGCGCGCGGCACGCATGCGGTCCTGCGCCTTGCGCATTTTGCTGGCCGCCACCATCTCCAGCGCCTTGGTGATCTTGCGGGTATTTTTGATACTCGCGATCTTGCCCCGGATTTCTTTTGCGCCTGCCATTACGTCCTCTTTGCCTTAAGCTCTACAGCGTCGCGAAAAATTCGTCGCAGCACTTCTTCAAGGACCCTTCGACTTCCTTGGTCAGGTCCGGCTTGCCGTTGATGGTCTTGAGCAGCTCGCCGTAGCTGGAGCGGGCGAAGGACTGCAATCCCGCCTCGGTCTCCACCACCTTGAGGCGCGCGACCTTGTCGAAATAGCCGTTGTTCGCGGCGTACAGCGTCAGCGACATTTCCGCCACCGACATGGGCGCGTACTGCTTCTGTTTCATGAGCTCCGTGACGCGCTGGCCGCGCTCGAGCTGCTTGCGCGTGGCCTCGTCCAAATCCGAGGCGAACTGCGAGAAGGCGGCCAGTTCGCGATATTGCGCCAGCGCCAGGCGCACGCCGCCGCCGAGCTTTTTGATGATGTTGGTCTGCGCGGCGCCGCCGACGCGCGACACGGAAATGCCGGCGTTGATGGCCGGGCGCATGCCGGCGTTGAACAGGTCGGTCTCCAGAAAAATCTGGCCATCGGTAATGGAGATCACGTTGGTCGGCACGAAGGCCGTAACGTCGCCCGCTTGAGTCTCGATGATGGGCAACCCGGTCAATGAGCCGGTCTTGCCTTTTACACGGCCGTTGCTGACTTTCTCGACGTATTCCGCGTTGACGCGCGCCGAGCGCTCGAGCAGGCGCGAGTGCAGATAGAACACGTCGCCGGGATACGCTTCGCGGCCGGGGGGACGGCGCAGCAGCAAGGAAATCTGGCGGTACGCCACAGCCTGCTTGGACAGATCGTCATACACGATCAACGCGTCTTCACCGTTGTCCATGAAGTATTCGCCCATCGCGCAGCCGCCGTAGGGCGCCAGATACTGCATGGCCGCAGGGGTCGATGCGGAAGCCGCGACGATGATGGTGTGACCCATGGCGCCGTGCTCTTCGAGCTTGCGCACCACATTCGCGATGGAGCTCTGCTTCTGACCGATGGCGACGTAGACGCACTTAACGCCCGTGCCTTTCTGGTTGATGATCGTATCGATCGCGACCGCAGTCTTGCCGGTCTGGCGGTCGCCGATGATGAGTTCGCGCTGGCCGCGGCCGATCGGCACCATGGCATCGATCGCCTTGAGACCGGTCTGAACGGGTTGCGATACGCTCTGGCGGAAAATGACGCCCGGCGCCACGCGCTCCAATGGCGACTTCAATTTGGCGTTTACCGGACCCTTGCCGTCGATGGGTGTTCCCAAGGCATCGACCACGCGGCCCAAGAGTTCCGGACCCACGGGCACTTCGAGAATGCGGCCGGTGGTTTTGACCTCGGCGCCTTCGGATATGCCCTTGTAGTCTCCGAGCACCACGGAGCCCACGGAATCCTGCTCGAGATTCAGCGCCAGCCCGAAGATGTTGCCGGAGAATTCCAACATTTCGCCGTAACGCGCGTCGGCGAGCCCGTGAATGCGCACGATGCCATCGGTGACGCTGACCACCGTGCCGACATTGCGTGCTTCGGTGGCCGACTTGAACTTGTCGATGCGCGCCTTGATGAGGTCGCTGATTTCCGATGCCTTGATGGACATAACCTTGAATCCTCTAGCAAATACTGTTCGTTTACGCCGTCAGCTCGAACGCGATGCGTTTGAGCCGGCTGAGCAGGGAACCGTCGATTACCGTGTCGCCGGCGCGCAGTACGGCGCCGCCGATCAATGTGGAGTCCGTGGCGTAGTGCAGCCGCACCGAGCGCTTGAGCTTGCGCTCGAGAGCCTTCCCGAGAGCCTGCTGTTGGGCGCCGTCGATCGGCGCCGCGGAAGTGACCGTCACGTCGATGACGCTTTCCGCCTCGTCTTTGTACTCATCGAACAGCGCGGAGATTTCCGGCAGGTACCCCAAGCGATGATTTTCCGCCAGCATGCGGAAAAAGTTTTGGCCGTGCTCATCGAGCGGGGCGCCGGTGACGCCCATCACGAACTGGGCCAGGTCCTCGCCGCTGACGCTCGGACTGCCGAGCAATTCGTGCACCCGCGGATCGTTTACCGCGGTGGCGCCGGCGCGCAGCGTCTCGGACCAGCGCGCCAAGTCCTTGTCGCCCGTGGCTTCTTGGAATGCCGCTTTGGCGTAGGGCCGCGCGATGGTGGTCTTTTCAGCCATGCAAAAGCGTCCTAGATCTGCGCCGCGAGCTTGTCGATGAGATCGCTATGTGCGCGCGGATCGATTTCGCGCTCCAGGATCTTCGATGCCGCACTGACGGCAATTTGCGCAACATCCCGGCGCAGTGCCTCGCGGGCATGCGCAGCCTCGAGATCGATCTGCTCCTTGGCCGATGCCAAGAGGCGCGCGCCCTCCGCAGTGGCGGCACCCTTCGCCTCTTCCACTATGTCATTGGCACGATGCTGCGCCTGGTCGATGATCTGACCGGCGCGTTCGCGCGCTTCGCGCATGATGACTTCGGCGCGCTCATTGGCGGAAGCCAATTCTTGCGTGCCCTTCTCCGCGGCGGCGAGCCCTGCTGCGATCTTGCGTGTCCGCTCGTCCATCGGTCCCAAGATCATCGGCCACACGAATTTCATCGTGAACCAGATGAGGACGATGAACACGAGCATCTGCACGATCAGCGTGAGATTGATATTCACAATCGTCTCCTGACCAGTGTCGGCAACACTTTTACGGTGTCAACCCGGAAGTGAACGGATTCGCGAAGGTAAAGAACAGCGCGAAGCCGATGCCGATCATGGCAACCGCGTCCACCAGTGCCGCCACGATGAACATCTTCACCTGCAGCATCGGGGTGAGTTCGGGCTGACGGGCGGCGCCTTCCAGAAAGCGGCCCCCGAGAATGCCGAAGCCGATCGCGGTGCCGAGCGCGCCCATGCCGAAGATGATTCCGACGGCCAGCACGGTCATGCCTTGGACGTGTGCAAAGTTTTCCATTCAATTCTCCTGAAACGAAACAGCTAGCAAAATTGTTGTTACCGAACTCAAAGACATCAATGATGTTCCTGCGCCATCGACAAATAGACGATCGTCAACACCATGAATATGAAGGCTTGCAGCGTGATCACCAGCAGGTGGAACACCGCCCATAGGAATGCCAGCGCGAATTGCGCCACCAGGAGCGCCCAGCCGCCGGCGCTCGACAGTTGTGAAGCGCCGTGCAGCGTCAGCGCTGCCAGCAGCAGAAAAATCATTTCGCCGGCGAACAGGTTGCCGTACAAGCGCAGCGAGAGCGAAATCGGCCGCGCCAAAAACGGCACGATTTCCAGCAGCAGGTTCACGGGAACCAACAAGATTTTCACGACGATATTTTTGGCGACAAAGGGCTGCAAAGTCAGCTCGGCCAAAAAGCCGCCGAGGCCCTTTACCTTGATGCTGTAGTAGATGATGAGCACGAATACCGTCAGCGACATCGCGAACGTGACATTGAGATCGGTGCTCGGCACGACTTTCAGATGTTCGACGCCCGCGTGATGCGCTGCCCACGGCAGAAGATCGACCGGCAGGATATCCATGGCATTGAACAGGAAAACCCAGCAGAAAATGGTCAATGCCAGGGGCGCGAGCAATCTATTCGTACCGTGAAAGCTGTCCTTGACTTGCGCGTCGACGAATTCGACCACGAATTCGACGAAGGCCTGAAACTTGCCCGGCACGCCGGCATTGGCTTTGCGCGCCGCCAAATAAAACGCACCGCCGAACAACAGCGCCAGCGCCACGGAGAAAAATACGGTGTCCAAGTGGATGACGGAAAAATCCACTATTCCCTTAGGTTCCTTGTTGGAGAGGAACGTCAGGTGATGAAGAATGTATTCGTTTGCGGTAGTAGGTTGCTCTGCTGCCATTTCAAGTCTTATCTGTGTCTCGTTCGCCTCAAATCAACTGTTTTTCGCGCGTCCGCGCGCAACATTTTTCCCGCCGAGCGGTGGCAGCAAATTCGCCAGCGCAATCCAAAATACGCAGAAGGTTGCGACATACGTGCCGAGCATTGCGAGCGGCACCACCTTCATCGACTTCAGCACCACCACGAATAGCACGATGACCAGCGCGATCTTGGCGCTTTCGCCTATCAAGAACGCGCGCATCGCCCGCTGCCCATCTGCAGCCGATTTGCCGCCAAAACCTAGCAATGCCATGACAAGACTCGCAGCGGTGCTGATGCCGCCGCCCATCGCAGCGGATAACGCCGCATGGGGACCCGCAATCAGCCAGCTCGCGAGAGCGCAGACTACGGTCACGGCCGCCTGGCCCAGTACGACGCTGAGAGCCAGCCGCCGCGCTAGGGCTACATCGATCGCGACCAAGTTAAATCCCGTGGAGCGAAGCTCAACAGTTCGCTTGTACTGTGCCAAAAATGGCCGGCGCATTATAGAGACGCGGCCCTGGTGCATCAAGGCGTTTCTAAGGCTTTTTTCGCCTATTGAATGTGGGCCAGGATGCCTTCCAGCTCGTCCAAACTGTTGTAACTGACGATGAGCTTGCCCTTGCCCGAGGCGGCGTGTTGAAAGGCGACTTTGGCGCCCAGCTTCTCGGCGATTTCGGTCTCCAAGCGGTGGATGTCCGGATCAACCGTCGGCGCGGGATCGGCGGATTCGGCTGCTTTGGGATTTATGATGCGACGCACCAAAGCCTCGGTATCGCGCACCGACAAGGACTTCTTGGCGACCAGCGTCGCGACTTCGATCTGCTGGCGGCGGGTGGCGAGCCCCAACAGGGCGCGCGCGTGACCCATCTCGATCTGGCGGTGCTCCAGCATCTCCTTGACCTCGTCGGTCAATTCCATCAGCCGCACCAAATTGCTGACGGCGGCGCGCGAGCGCCCGACCGCCTCGGCTGCGGCCTGATGCGTCAATCCAAACTCCTCGATGAGACGCAGCAGGGCGCGCGCCTCTTCCAGCGGGTTGAGATTCTCGCGCTGGATGTTTTCGATGAGCGCCATGGCCACCGCGTCCTCATCAGGGACGTCGCGAATGACGGCAGGTATCTCGGCCAGTCCCGCCATCTGCGCGGCACGCCAGCGGCGTTCGCCCGCGATGATTTCATAGCGCTGCGATTCGGTCGGGTTCGGCCGCGGCAGCGGACGCACCAGGATGGGCTGCACCAGCCCGCGCGACCTGATGGAATCGGCCAGTTCGCCCAGGGATTCCGGGCGCATGTCCGCGCGGGGCTGATACTTGCCCCGCTGCAATAGATCGACGGGCAGGGACGCCAAACGATCGCCGACGAGAATCTGCGGCTTTTCGGCCTCAGGGCTGGCGGCGCGCCGCGCCAGCAGGGGACTCAGCTCAGCCAGGCCTCGACCCAAAGACGGCTTTTTGCCGGACATAGCAATTTCCAGTGAACCGATTGGGCGATTATACGGGCGCGCCCGGCACATCGTCGCGGCCAATCGTTTCGCCGTCCGGCAGCTCGTCGCGGCGAATCATTTCGCCCGCCAGCGCCAGGTAGGCCAGCGCGCCGCGCGATTCCTTGTCGTGAAACAGCGCGGGCTTGCCGAAGCTCGGCGCCTCCGCCAGGCGCACATTGCGCGGGATGACCGTGCGAAACACTTTCTCGCCAAAATGCTGGGTGAGTTGCGCGGACACTTCGTTGGCCAGATTATTGCGCGGATCGAACATGGTGCGCAGCAATCCTTCGATTTCCAAGACCGGATTGATGCTGTCCTTGATTTGTTCAATCGTCTGCATCAATGCGGTCAAGCCCTCGAGCGCGTAGTACTCGCACTGCATGGGCACCATGACCGAATCTGCGGCCACCAATGCATTCAAGGTCAGCATGTTCAACGACGGCGGGCAATCGACCAGGATCACGTCAAAGTCGCCGCGCACCGGCGCCAGCGCATTGCGCAATTTGAACTCGCGCCCCACGGCCATGGTGAGCAGACGCACCTCAGCAGCCGTCAGGTCCTGATTGCCCGGCATCAGCATGAAACCGCCGTACTCGACGCTGACCAAGGCTTCGACGGCGCCGCAATCGCCCAATAAGACATCGCAGCTGGTGCGCGATTGCGCATTCTTGTCGATGCCGCATCCCATGGTGGCGTTGCCCTGCGGGTCCAGATCAATGAGCAGCACGCGGCGCTTGGTCGCCGTCAAGGAGGCGGCGAGATTGACCGCGGTCGTGGTCTTGCCCACGCCGCCTTTTTGATTGGCCACCGCGATGACGCGTTTCATATCAGGAGCCTGTCTGAGTAGTGCTCGACTTTCGTTGTGCAGGAATCAATTCCACGAGATGCCGTTCGTCGGGGAGGCCCGGCACGCTCAAGCGATGCACCGCCAGCGCGCGAAACGCCCGCGGCAGTGCGGATATCTCATCATCAGGCCGTTTCCCCTTCATCGCCAGCAAGCGGCCGCCGGGCGCGCACAAGTGGCCGGCATAGGCTACAAAATCCGCCAGCGAAGACAGCGCCCGAGCGACCACTGTATCGAAAAGTTCGAACGGTCTATAGTTTTCCGCTCGGGAATTGACCACCAGCACATTTCCGCAGCCAATCCGCTGCGCCGTCTGCTCGACGAATCGGGCTTTCTTGCCGGTCGCCTCGATGAGCGTAAAACGGCGTTCCGGATTGACTACCGCTAAAACCAGTCCCGGAAAGCCCGCACCGGTGCCGACATCGGCCAGCCGTTCGCCGCGCAGGTATGGCTGCAAACTCAGGCTGTCGAGCACATGTTTGCGCAGCATCCCGGGCCGATCGCGGATCGCGGTCAAATTGAATTGCGCGTTGCCCCGTTCGAGTTCATCCACCAGATTGAGCAGCGTTTCGGCGCGCTTCGGGTCTAGTTCGATTCCGAGTTCTCTCGCACCTGAGACGAGCATCTCGCGTTCACCGTCGCGCATTGCCTAGGAGCCTTTCTACGTATTCAACCCGAGCCTAGCGGTCCGGCGCGGGGTTGGCGGCATTGGCGGCGTCGAGCTGGATGGTCAATTGCGCGGATTCATCCGGCTCTTTTTCAAAATGACCCGCGAAGGCGATGCCGCCCTCGGAACCCGCGCATTCCTCGCTCGCTTCGAAGGGCTTCTTCAGCCACAGCCCGCAGGCATCGGCGAAAATTTTGGTGGCTTCCTCCGCGGGCAGCCGCACCGTGGCCTCGATGCGCGCAAGGCGCTCGTGCTTGAAGCAAAGCAGGTACGGCGAGGGTGAGCGAGCGACAAAGCGCGGACGGGTCCCATCGACCGCGTAGCACTCCAACTCATCGGCCGGCGCCGCGCGGCCCGCCTCATCGCGAAACAAGAACACCTCGTGCAGGGTCAAAGGTACGTCTTTCAATACGCTGCCGAAAGGCGCGACCAGCAGGACATGCCAATCATAAGACGCATCCAACGGTGGCGGTGCCGGCGGCGGCGGCGCTGCCGGCTTCGGCGCGGACGCGGCGCAAGCCGCGAGCACCAGCACGGTCGCCAGCGCGGCGGCCGTCCTGAATGTTTGCTGCGCGCCGGCGGCCAGGCTCAATCAACCCCCCGCCAATCGGCCGACGAGAGTTTCGAGCTCGGCCGCCGCTTCCGGATCCGCCGGTCGATCGTGCTCGAGCGCGCGGTGTAAGGCTTGCAACGCCGTGTCTTTCATTTTCATGCAGACCCTCGCATAGTGAACGCGCCAATCGGCTATCAGCTCGCGCTCCAAAAACTCATAGTCGCGGTCATTGACGATGGCATCAAGAACCATTGCACACACCGCCAGTTGCTGTACGCGAGTCCAGCTCAAAACGGGCGCGGACGAGCCTTCCGCGAAACAGCGGCGCAGATAGGCGGGCGGTTCCGCGCTCGCGATCTCGTCCAGAAGATCGCCGACATCGTAAGATTGGATCAAATGCTCGAAGCCCGCCATCGGCCGCATTATCCTCGACCTGTGAGAACATTAGAAACATGAACCGGATTTATTTGTTCCTGCTGCTCGCAGCGCCGCTTTTGAGCCACTCCCTGGCCCTGCCCGTCACGCGTGTGGAGCGCGGCAATTTGACCTTCGAAAACATCCCGCAGGTGCCCGCGGAGCTCGCCGAAAAATTGGATGGCTATTTGAACGCGCGCCAGGCAACGCCGCTCGGCTGGTCGCCGAAGGGACAATTACTGATTGCAACCCGCTTCGCCGACGTCGACCAGCTGCATTTGGTGGAGCAGCCCGGCGGCGCGCTCCGCCAACTGACTTTTCTGCATGAGCCGATTACGGAAGCCGCGTTTTCTCCGGATCCCGCACGCAGCGCCTACGTGTTTCTCAAGGACTCGGGCGGCAATGAAAATGCACAGCTCTATTACCAACGCCTGGGCGAACCGGCCGCGAAATTATTGACCGACGGCAAATCCTTGAACGGCACGCCCGTGTGGTCCAACAGCGGACGCGAGGTCGCCTTCTTCAGCACCGCTCGCGACGGCCGCAGCTATGACATCGACATCGTGGATCCGGAGTCGGGCGCTTTGCCGCGCCTGGTCCTGTCCGGGGACGACACCGCCGCGTGGTCCGTGCTTGATTGGTCGCCCGATGATTCGAAACTGCTGGTGCTCAAGGAAGTATCGATTTCCGAGGGGTATCTGTACGTCGTGGACTTGAGCAGCGGGCAAAAACGCGAGGTCGAGCCGGCGCCGACCAAGGTCGGGATCGTGGGCGCCAAATTCACGCGCGATGGTCAGGGAGTTTATTTGATCTCGGACCGCGAAAGTGAATTTGCCCGCCTGCGCTACATCAATCTATTCACCAACGACAAGACCGTGATTTCCGCGCATATACCCTGGGATATCGAAGCGTTGGCGATTTCGCGCGACGGGCACTATCTGGCGTATGTCAGCAATGAAGCGGGCGCCGGCAAACTCAATCTGCTCGATCTGCGCACGCACCAGGATCTGACGCCGCCGCGGCTGCAGCAGTTGGGCGTGATCAGCTCATTGAGCTTCGATGCGGAAGGCAAGCGTCTCGCGTTCGGATTCGCGGCCGCGATTCAACCGCGGGACGTTTACGTATTGGATATCGCCGGAAACCGGCTCGAGCCCTGGACGCGCAGCGAACCGGGCGCGGTGGACCCCGCGAGATTCGTGCTGCCGCGGCTTACGCTGTTTCCCACGTTCGATCGGGTGGATGGCAGCTCCCGACAGATGCCGGCGTATGTTTATGAGCCCGTCTCGACCGGCCCACATCCCGTGCTGATCTCGCTGCACGGTGGACCCGAGTCGCAGTTCCGCCCGGGTTTCGATCCCTGGATTCAATACATGGTCAATGAATTAGGCTTCGCCGTGATCGCCCCCAACGTGCGCGGCTCATCCGGATACGGCAAGACCTATATGGCGCTCGACAACGGGGTGCTGCGCGAAGACGCCGTGAAGGATGTCGGCGCCCTGTTGGTGTGGATCGCACTGCAGAAGAATTTCGACGCCAAGCACGTGGTGGTGGCGGGCGGCTCCTACGGCGGATATCTCGCCCTGGCGACCCTGGTCAATTACAGCGATCGTTTGCGCGGCGGGATCGATGTCAGCGGCATCGCGGACTTCGTGAGCTTCCTGACCAATACCGCACCCTACCGGCAGAATCAGCGGCGCGCGGAATACGGCGACGAGCGCGACCTGGACATGCGGAGTTTCTTGAGGCGCATCTCGCCTCTGACCAATGCCGATCGAATCACCCGGCCGCTGCTCGTGGTCCACGGCAAAAACGATCCGCGTGTGCCCCTCTCCGAGGCGGAACAGATCGTGAACAAAGTGCGCGCGAAGGGCGGAGAGGTTTGGTACCTGCTCGCGGCCGATGAAGGCCACGGTTACCGCAAGAAGCAGAACCGCGACGCTTACTATGAGACGTTCGCGCAATTCCTCATGATGTTGCGCAACTGACGCCGCGACCTCTTGAAGCTTCCTATCCCCTCAGGCCATCCAGCTCAAACTCACAGTGCCGGTACGAGTCCCTATTTGCTTTCGGTGGTCGCTGTCGCCAGGGGCGACTTCTGGTTCGCGAAATAGGCAGCCGCGATTTTGACGTCTTCATCGCTGGTCAGGAGTTGCGCCATGCTGTCCATCACGGCGTTCTTGCGGCGGCCGTTGCGATAGGAGGTCAGCGCCTGCTCCAGGTAATCCACGTGCTGTCCGGCGAGCACCGGCGGTTTCGGCGTCAGCGGGCCTTCGACACCCAGACCATTCTCACCGTGGCACGCGATGCAGGCAGTGACTTGCTTGGGAGGCGCTTTGCCCGGCGCAGGCGTTCCGGGCTTTACTGGCTCGGCACCTTGCAAATAGGCGGCAATGTCCTCGATATCCTGATCCGAGAGCGATGCGGCCTGCGCATGCATGGTGGGGTGAGGCCGCGTGCCGTCGCGATACTCATGCAGCGCAGCGACTAAGTATTCCGCATTCTGGTGGCGTAATTCCGGCACGCTGTAGTCGGGGTATGCGTTGCGGTAATTGGCGATCCCGTGGCATCCGTAGCAGGTGTAGAACTTCATCTCGCCTTTGGCTGGATCGCCCGCTGCATGCGCGCCCAACGACAAACAAGTCAACGCCGTGCCGGCGAGCCACCCAGTCAATCGAGAAAGCATCTAGTACTCCGAGCGTTCTTAGGTTCAATAAGGTGCGGTGATGTTAAAGAGTGGGCGGGCAAATTGCCACTAAGGCGCCTGTCTGAGTATTCCGCGTGAGCCGGCCTCAATCCAAGACATCCGCCAGATCCTGCAACAGCGTCGGATCCGTCGGCTTGGTTCCGGCTGGATAGCGGCACACCACCTGGCCGCCGCGGTCAATGAGAAACTTCTCGAAATTCCAGCCGATATCGCCCGGAAAGTCGTTTTCCGGCGCCGTCAGCCATGCATACAGCGGATGGCGCTGCGGGCCGTTCACGTCGATCTTGGCCGATAGTGGAAAAGTCACGCCGAAGTTCACTGAACAAAATGTTTGAATCTCCGCAGCCGTGCCCGGCTCCTGCGCGCCGAACTGATTGCAGGGGAACCCGACAACCGTGAAATCCTTGTCCTTCAGCTCTTGGTAGAGATTCTGAAGATCGGCGTATTGGGGCGTGTAGCCGCAACGGCTTGCGACGTTCACCGCCATCGTCACCTTGCCGCGCAACGGCGCCAAAATATTCGGGCTGCCGTCCAGGCCCGGCACCGTGAAATCGTAAAAAACACTCATGCAAGATCCTTCCAGTGACGGCCCTCAGGCCGCGCGTTCGCGCTTCTTCAAATGCACCAACAGCAAGGATACCGCGGCCGGCGTCAGGCCCGGAATCCGCGCCGCTTGTCCCAAAGTCTCCGGACGCACGTCGCCAAGCCGCTGGCGCGCCTCGTTCGACAATCCGCCCACCTGGCCGTAATCGATGTCGGCCGGCAAGCGCAATTCCTCGTTACGCGAAGCGCGCTCGATCTCGTCGCTCTGGCGCTTCAAATACCCGGAATATTTGGCCTGCACTTCGACCTGCAGCTTCACCTGTTCGAGCAGGCGCTCATCGGCGCGCCAATCGGCACAGCCCTCCGGTGCGATGTTGGCCAGATCGTCGAAGGAAATTTCTGGCCGGCGCAGCAGATCAAAGGCGTGCGTCTCGCGCGACAGCGCAGCACCCAGCTTGGCGAGCAACGCAGCATCGACGTTGCCGGGCTGCACAACGGCGCGCTCCAGTCGATCGACTTCGCCGGCCACGGCAGCACGCTTGCGCTCAAACAACTCCCAGCGCTCATCGTCGATGAGGCCGAGCTCCCGCCCCGCCGCGGTGAGCCGCAGGTCCGCATTATCTTCTCGCAGCGACAGCCGGTATTCAGCGCGGCTGGTGAACATGCGGTACGGTTCAGTCGCGCCGCGCGTGGTCAGATCGTCAACCAGCACGCCCAGGTAAGCCTCGCTGCGCCTAGGTGTCCAGACCTCCCGCCCTTGCACGGCGCGCGCGGCGTTGAGGCCCGCCAGCAACCCTTGCGCCGCGGCCTCTTCATAGCCGGTGGTGCCGTTGATCTGACCGGCGCAGTACAGGCCCGACAGGTGTTTGCTCTCCAGGCTGTGCTTCAAATCGCGCGGATCGAAGAAATCGTACTCGATGGCATATCCGGGGCGCGTAATGTGGGCGTTTTCGAAGCCCGCGATCGTGCGTACAAATTCCTGCTGCACATCGAAGGGCAGGCTGGTGGAAATGCCGTTGGGATAAATCTCCTGCGTATCCAAGCCTTCGGGCTCGACGAAGATCTGGTGCGATTGCTTATCGGCGAAGCGCACCACTTTGTCTTCCACCGAGGGGCAGTAGCGCGGCCCGATGCCTTCGATCAAACCGGTAAACAGGGGCGAGCGCGCGGTCGCCGCGCGAATGATCTCGTGAGTTCGCTCGTTGGTCGCAGTGATGTGGCAGGGTAGCTGGCGCGGATGCTGCGCGCGAGTGCCGAGATACGAAAAAACCGGTCGCGGGTCATCGCTGTGCTGCTCGCGCAGCGCCGAGAAATCGATACTGCGGCCGTCGATGCGCGGCGGTGTGCCCGTCTTCAGGCGTCCGACGCGCAATGGCAATTCGCGCAGACGCGCCGCCAAGCTGATAGACGGTGGATCGCCGGCCCGTCCGCCGGGGTGACTCTTCAGACCCACATGGATCTTGCCGCCGAGGAACGTGCCGGCCGTCAGTACGATTGCAGGCGCACGAAACTCGAGCCCGCTCGCGGTTACGACACCGGCCACGCGATCGCCGACCAGGATCAGATCCGCCGCTTCCTGCTGAAACAGCTGCAAATGAGCTTGAGACTCCAGAATCCCGCGAATTGCGCGCTTATAGAGCTGCCGGTCCGCTTGTGCCCGAGTGGCGCGCACCGCGGGTCCCTTGCTGGCGTTCAAGGTGCGGAACTGGATACCGGCCTGATCGGTGGCGCGCGCCATGGCTCCCCCGAGTGCGTCGATTTCCTTCACCAGATGTCCCTTACCGATACCGCCGATCGCGGGGTTGCAGCTCATCTGTCCGAGCGTCTCAATGTTATGCGTCAGCAGCAGCGTGCGAGCTCCCATGCGGGCAGCCGCGAGCGCCGCTTCGGTGCCGGCGTGACCGCCGCCGATAACGATGACCTGGTACTGCTTTGCAAAACGCATGACGCTGAATCTACTCGATTTTTAGGCCGGGCGCGTACTC